>Ga0268262_10006050_pt1 | contig 11751 bp, 13 predicted proteins | sample TergutNc150P3_FD_190354 | JGI IMG/M metagenome (GOLD analysis project Ga0268262, IMG submission 190354) | Nasutitermes corniger P3 segment gut microbial community from laboratory colony in Florida, USA - Nc150 P3 (SPAdes) (version 2) | ecosystem: Host-associated > Arthropoda: Insects >... | reverse complement strand
GGGGCGGCGTCGGCGGGTACTCTGCCGTCGCCGCCGGCAATTCAAATCCTGTTTTCATAACGACCCCGTCTCCCGTCTTTGGCTGTCGTTTTACAACGGCAGGATTTCGTCAATAGTGAGTTCGGTGAGCCGTGATATGGTATACACGTCCATACCTTCGGCTTTCATTCCCGCCGCGATTTTCAGAGCCTTCTCGCGCTCTCCCTCGCGTTTACCCTTGCGCTCACCCTCAAGTACGAGCGCTCCCCTATACTCATCCGCCCACAATTCAAATCCTGTTTTCATAGCGACCCCGTCTCCTTTCATTAAAGTATCTTTAAGTGTTTCCTTTATTTCCGGCGATACTCTTAAAGCGAGCGACATCCAATCGGCTAACTCTAGTACATCGTCTTTTGACAAATGCGGCGCTTGTTCAGCCCACCAAATATTGACTTCTTCAGGCGACAGCTTATTTTCAAACTTCATTTTGGCCAACGAAAAGGCCGCGTCCAGCAGTTTATTCACCGGTTAAACGACTTGACCGCAAAATCTTTTAAAATCAATTTCTTTTTAAGACGAAGCCTTCGGCTTCATAGATAAATGCGGGGCTAAACCCCGCATTTTCAGTCAAAATCAAAAGAAAAAAGCCTTTTTTTGATTTTGACGTTGCAGTTGACTGAAAATCGGGGGTTTAGCCCCCGATTTATCTATGAAAGGCGAAGCCTTTCGTCTAAAAAAGATTTTAAAGACTTTGATTTTATGGGTTTAGCCCCGATTTATCTAAGATGTCGGCCATCCACGGCGCGGCGAAATACTTCTTCAGGAAGTGCAGAAAATTGGCCGCGTTTGACAGTATGTACTTATAGCCCTCGTCGTGCTTTTGGTCTTGTTTTTCGGCGTTTTGGGCGGCTTTCTTCTTAGTTGCGGCCATGTTCGGTGTTTCCTGAGTTATAGCGTACGGTTACGGGTGTTTCGTCTTACCACTATATAATATACATTGCGAAGCCAATGACCGTCATTGCCTTCGGCTCGATAAACACGGTGCGAGCGTAGCGAAGCAACTTGTTTATCTCGGCGAAGCCAATCCAGTCTTTTGACGTTGACTTTAATCCTATAATCTGTTTTCTAATCCTACTAATCCTAATCAAAAATACGTTACGGGCGGTCAAAAGTCAAAAAAACAGCGTTACTCCGATACAACTCAGCCCTACCCCGGCCGCGATGGCTCCTAATGCGCTTACCGTCATGTTCTTGCGGATTTTGTCCTCGTAGTACTCGGACAGTTTGCCGTCGTTACCCTCCGGCACGTAGTGTTTGTAGTAGACGCTCGTATTCGACAGGCCGATATAGCAGGCCGTCATACCCGCGGCGGCCACGCCGAGAGCGCTCACGTTGACTATGAACTTGGCGCCGACCTTACGCGGACTCTTCGCGGTCTTGACTGTCGGGGGCGGCGGCGCGTCCGTTATGTTCCACGCCACGTTCACCGGCGCGTCGGCCGCTACGGGCACCATCTCGCCGCCCCTCACCAGGGGGGCGTAACCGTTGTTCTTAAAGGTTACGTCCCGCAGATCCACGCTCGACAGCGTGTCGCCTATGTTCACGCCGTATACGCTGTTGCCTATGACGGCGTAACGCATAAACACCGCCGCGTCGGGGCCGAAAGTCATCACCCCGTTCCAATCGAAGGCCTGCGCCGCCCCGGCCGTGTCGCCGCACGACGTCATGACGACCGGAAGCCCGAGCGCCCCGGAGACCGACAACACGCCCCGCACGTCGATCCCCGTCAGCTGCTCAAAGTACAACACCGCGCCGGCGCCGATGCTGAGCGTGTCGCCGGCGGGAACCGTCAACACCGTCTTCACCGAATACTCCCCGCCGGAAAGCCCGCCGCTGACCTCGCCGGAAAGCGAACGCTTCTCGGCGGCGCGGAGAGAACCGGACGGGCATAAGGCGGATGATAGAATAACGATTAATGCCGATACCGCCAAGACCGGGGTGAAATGACGGGATTGCCGGGCAATGAATTTACGGATCATACCGAACGCTCCTTTTTTGGCGTTAATGTGGTTAATAACGTGGCTTCGGCTCCGCTCAGCCACCGGTCGCATCCTGCATCCTGAACAACGAGAGTATCGCGTTACAACGAGAGAATGACCGCGCCCCAGCGGGCAGGATCGATACAACGAGAGCAATACATTACAACGAGAGATACAGCAAACTATGTGTTTATTACTATAATATATATTCAAACCCTCACAAAACAGCCTAAAAAATTCCGGAAATCCTTTGGACTGTTTTTGGGATTTTTGGAAAAGTGCGTTTTTTGCTCAATTTAAGCGTTTTTTGTCCTTTACGTGGTGTTTTTTTTGGCTTTTTACCTCCGTTTTCGTCTCAACTTTCAACAAACTTTCAACAAGTTGGCGGTTAGGAGCCGCCTCGACCGCCTCCGGCGCGATCCGCGCCGCGCCTAAATATACGCTTTTACCGGTTCGGCGGCCACGTTACGCGCTCACCAGTTCGGCGCGGCGCGTGGCCGGCTCCGCTTCTTCCATCTGTTTCACCAATGCCCGTATTTCTTCCGGCGTGGAATACCGGTCAGGGTTTTCGGCCCGTATGCGCTCGGCCATAGCTTCAATGTCATCAATGGTAAGGCCCTTTAATATTTCCTTACGATCTTCTACCCAGTTTCCGCGCTTCTCCATTTTGTCGATCCTGCCCAAAACGGCGTCCAATTCTTTTAACCGTTCGGCGGGTGTCGCGTTTGCTTTTGCCATAACTAACCACCTTTCAAAAGTCTATAGGGTTTATTACGTTCACCGTCGTAAAATTTGGCCGTGAGGCCTTTTTTAAAAACTCTTTATCCACCGTCAAAAGATAATCCGCGCCCATCGCCTCCGCCGCCGCAAGGTGAAGGGCGTCCATTTCTTTCAGCCCTCTTAGTTGTAGGTCTTTCGCTCGTGTTGTGCGTTGCGGGAGCGCCGGCGCTTCGCCGCGTATGGTTGCATTATAAAGGCTTTCCGTTTCCCTGCGCTCTTTGACGTCGGGGTTTTTACGGATTTCAGTAGTTACAATATCACTGCCTACAATGATATACCGCCCCGAAAAGCCATTGCGCATAATATGTCGAATCCGTTCGGCTTCAGCTGTTACCTCCGGGCTTGCTTTGCCGTCGAATAGCCGACTGTAACAACACGTATCAAGATATATAGTTAGTATACGGTTCACGCTTTGCCCTCCCCATAATATAACAGTTGGGCGACGGTTCCGCCGTTATTTGGGTTCATTACGCTTCGCCCTCTCCACTACTATCAAGCCCACCATGCACCCCTATAGGGCGGCTACATATAAAATATATCAGTTTTTCTGCCCAATAGTATAAAATATATTGTGCGCGGCGAAAATGGGCCTTTTGGGGATTGTGTGTATTTTTAGGGGGGCGCCACTGGCGCGGCTAGCCCTCAAATTCCGCGTCGTATTTGGTTAGTTCTTCTATGGGGATTTTTTTTCCGTTGCCTATCAAACAACTCGAAGCCGTGAAAATTAGGGTGGTACTCCCAATATCGCCCCGTCTCCTTGTCTACGGTCGGAATCCCGCCCCCTACCGGCATATCCTTGGTCGGATCTGCCGGGTCAAAGCCGTCCCATACAAAGCCGAATTGCCAGCAATCGCCCAAATCGCTACAAGAATAAAGGCGTGGACGACGGGCATTGCGCTTTGCTATAAAATACGCCTCTTTGAGTGTAACCATCTTATTTGCCCTCATTTTTGACTAGGTGTTTGAGCCCCGGCCTCCGGCGTGAAAGGCAAGGCCACCGCGCCGCCTCCGGTTATGGCGTCCGTTACTGTCTCCATTGCGCGAGCCCTTGACGCCGCAAACGAATGGCCGTAAACGTCCAAAGTAATGCTGGCGTTGGAGTGTCCCAGCGTTTCTTGAATAGTAATAATATCCGCGCCGCTGTCAATAAGGATAGACGCGAAAGAATGACGGAGGCCGTGCGGTTTGAAGTTGGCCGGAATACACGTATTTTTTATTAAGGCCTTGACAGTGTGCGCGGGTTTGGCTATTCCAATATATCCGCCGTCTTTGTCGGGGAATACAAGGTTATTTTCCGTCTATAGACTCCCCGCGCCGGTAGCGTAATATTGAACGTCGCGCCGATGTTGGAATAAAAAGTTTATTAAAAATGACGTCGCCTTAATGATACGGTTTGATGACTTAGTTTTCGGGAGAGTGACGCGGTTTTTGCTGTCTACGCTCTTATTGATTATGATTAAGCCCTTTTCAAAATTAATATCATTCCACGTAAGCGCCCGAAGCTCCCCCGTCCGCGCTCCGGTAAATAAGGCCGCAAGTAACAAGCCCCTAACCCCGATATTATTCACCTTGCCCAGCCGCTCAATGAAAAACCGCGCCTGTTCCGGCGTTAGGGCGACGTGCTCAGTTTTCTCTTTTTTGGGCGCGTCAAGACGGGAGACGGGGTTGGCCGGCAATATTTCCGCCTTAACCGCCACCGTAAATATGGCGCTGAGCGCCGTCATTGTACCCTTGACGGAGGCCGCGCTGAGAGGTTTGCCGTTTTCCCCGCCGTTAATTTTTAATTGCCGGAAGAAGTCGGCCAAAAGAGCCCGTTTTAAGTCGCGGAGTTTTTTGTCGCCAAGTTTCTTTAATACCCGCGTATTTATTCGTTTTTGGCACGTCTCCAAACTTTGAGCCTTTAGTTTATGGGGCGCAATGCTGGTATAATACCAAGTGGAGAGCTCCGCAAGCGTCATGGAGTCGTTGTAGTTGGTGAGTCCCTTGCAAGTCTTTTCAAAGTTCGCGGCAAACTCCGCCGCCGCCTTTAACGCTTGCTTTTCCGTCATACCGCGCTCCGGTTTGAACGTGACGGTTTTGCGAGCCTGAGTCACGCCGTCCTCTTTGAAGCCGAGGGAGACCGTGATTAGGTACGTTTGGCCGCGCTTTTTAATTGCCGCCATTTTCCGCCCCTTTCTTTTGTGTGGTAGGTTTTGACTTGTTTTTGGGTTTGGTGTCGTCGTTTGAGTCGGAGAACTCGCCCCGAAGCTTTTCAAGAAGCCTATGCAACGTTACAAGTTGGAGTTCTCTCACCATATCGGCGTCGAGATCATCCAAATACCCTAAATTAGAATCACACAATATGCCGTCTTTATAAGCCGATAGCGTAAAGAACCTGTCATGTATTTCCTCAAATAAAATTGCATGGATTAAATAAAGTAGGTTGTTACATATACTATAATTTGAGAGGATAGCGTTTAAGGCCGTTAGTGGCTTCCCCCATCCCGGTTCTCTAGGGTAGCAGAACTCAATATTGGGGTTCTTTTCATCGGCAATGCGTTCCTTTATGGCGGCCATAAAGTAGGAAAGAGTCTTCAAAGACGCCTCCTCCAGCCCGTACTTATCGAATATAGACTGAACCGAGTCGTCAAGTGACGGGGCGCGTGAAATACCCAAAAGATAGTCACTTGATACCTTTAACGTCTCCGCGAACCATTTAAGAGTTGCGGCGTTAATGGTCACGTGGCCGCTCTCCATTGACCGGAGCGTTTGATGGTCAAAATTGTACCTTTCGGCAAACTTAATCGACGTATCAAAGCCCGCTTTCTGTCGAAACTCCGATATTCTACTACCGACCGCCTTATCGAGCTTTTTGTTTTTTAATTGCCCCATACCCGACCCTTTCCGGCTAAATGTTGATATATTAAACAATCTTATTTCTTGTTCAAAAATAATTTGACCTTTGATGTGTACTTGTTTTATATTTGTTAAGAAAGCAAAAAAGACCGTCATATTAACAATATAATAAAATGTTCTTGTTCTTGCAAGAACTTTTTAAACTTTTTTCAAAAGGGAGGTATAGATGGACGATTTGACCGAGTTGGCCGATGAAAAGAGGCGCGCCTATAGACGGAAATGGGCGCACGATAACCCCCAAAAATGTAAACAATACATCAAAAAGTATTGGTTAAAAAAGGCCGCGCAAGAGTTGAAAGACCGCGAGTCGGGGGAGTCTCAATAGCGAGTCGGGCGGGGTTTGCCGCCCCGCCGCTCTTTACATCACCCTAACAGAAAGGTTTTTAAATGGAAAGCGTGTCTACTGTATCGATACCGGCGCCGAGACGTGAAAAAGAGTTCGTCACGCTCCCGGAGCTGGCCGCCATAGCCGAGGCCGAGGGGTGGGGTATTTCATACCGAAATTTCCGCGCCTACTACCTTACGGGTAGGCTTCCGGCCATAACGTCGGGTAATCGGCCAAAGGTCAAGTTGGCGGTGGTGCGTGAAATGTTGGCCGACACAAACAGTGCCCTATATAAATAAAACCCGCCCGCGGTGAGCGCCGCGAGCGGGTAACATCAACAAGAAAGGATTTTATGTATATGGAACCTATTAATAATATACATGATGACGGGCGCGCCGCGCAAGGCAATTTATTTGACTCCGCCCCGCCGCCCGGCGTCCCGAAGCCGCCTATTTTGCCCGACCCCGCGCCACCAGCTCCGCCGCAAACTAATTGCGCTCCGAGGCGGTTTAGTTTGTCCGTCTCCACCGTCGACCGCAATATAACGCGGATAAAAGAGGGAGACCATACAGAAGCGTTTCCACGCCGCGTAGATTTTGACGGTGTCGATCTTGCCAAGCTGGCCGACGCGGTATGTATGGATCACGCCGCGCCGAGCTTCGCGCAAAATTACCGTAAAGACGATAACTTCAATAAAACTAATTGTACTATTGGAGACGTAGACAATAGCGAGAGCGACGACCCCGGCGCGTGGGTAACTATTGAAAAGGCCGTTGGCCTCTTTACCCGCGCCGGAGTTGAATTTTATATCATACCATCAAAAAGCCACCAAAAAGAAAAAGGCGGCAAAGCGGCGCGAGACCGCTTTCATATCTTATTCCCCCACCGCCTTATTGAACGCCGTAGAGAGTACGCGCTTTTCAAAATAGGCTTGCTTACTGTTTGCCCGTTTTTTGATAAACAAACAAAAGATATTTCACGCTTCTTTTTCGGAACCCCAGGTATTGACTCTACGCAAATAAAATATCGACCCGGCGCGAAAGATATTATTGACTATGTATCGGAAGGAGTCGGCGCGCCTATTGGAGAGACCCCCGCCGCGCCGCCAAAACAAGCCCAAAAACGCGAGGTAACGTCCACCCCGACCAACACGCCGCCCGAAGCCTCCGACGCTACCAGCGACGTAAAAAACGCAATAGAACGCGAAGCCTCCGGCGCTCCCTCCGACCGTATCACCGAGGGGAGCCGTAACAGCGTATTATCCGCGACCGCGTTTGACTTGTTGATCCGGTGGGGAGACAAAGACGGCAAAGCCCGCGCAAGATATGACGACACCGCGAAAACGTGCGCCCCTCCGCTCCCCCAAAAAGAAGTTGACGGTATATGGCGCGCCGCCGTGAAAGCGTATCACAACAAAGTAAAAAATGAACCCGGTTACATTGACCCTAAAGTATTTGAACCTAATAACACCGCCCAAGCCGAGGCCGGGAGCGGGGAAGGAGCCGTTGGTATGATAGAAAATGATGTTGGCCGTGATGAAAATGTTGACGGAAGCGCCGAGACGGTGGGTAGGGGCAAAGCCCAAAAAAGACGCCAAGTCCTCTTCCACCATGAAGAGTATGGTTGGATATGCAACATCATTAAAGACGAGGCCGAGCAAAATTCAATGTTGCGGTTGGTTATTGACTACCGAATAAACATTGAAGAGTATCTAACCGGCGCAAAAACGCCGCCGCCGATGGGCGAGAGGGCGGAGACTCTTTTTGGCTTATGCAAGATCAACGCCGACCGAGACTACAAAAACTATATAGCCGCTTGTAAGGCAAACGCCCGAAACGGCGCTAAAGGCCGTTATCAAAAAGCCCGCAATAGGGAGAAGTTGGCGGAGGGTAATGACCGCTAAGAAGTTAGCGACAGTTAGCGACCGCCACAAGACGCTAAGAAGTTAGCAAAACAAGCGTATGTTACCCGATATTGATATTGACTTTGATTTTGATGTTGAATTAGATTTTGATTTAGATTTTGATATTGATATTGATCATGTTTTGGGTGTTGATTTTTGATGTTGATTTTGACTTGAAAAGGTTTTGATGTTGACTCTCCATGTGTTACATGAACCCACGAAACGCCGAGAGTCCCGCCAAGCCAAGAGCGCCGTCAATGGTATCGTATCGGGGGAGACTTTGACCGAAGCTCCCCCACCCATTGAAAGACCGCCCCAAAACGCATAGAAACGCGCATAAAAACCCGTTGTTGGTAAATATGGAACACTTACCCACCCAAGCCCGCCGACAGCTCCAGCGGTCAAATTTGACCGGGGGTAGGGGCGGGTAAAAACTTGCAGGCCTTAAAAAAAATAGACCGAGCGGCTAAGGTTCGTATACAAAAAAGCCGCTGATGAAAAAAATTGAAAATTAGAAAGTCAATGTTTATGCGGGTTTTATGACGTATGCGGGGAATATCAAAGATTATGTGTATACACCAACGCGCGCACGAGGGCGGCGACGGAATACGACCCCAACGCGCGCGAAGGCCGGAAAGTTACCATCTTAAAAGGGGCGAGGCCGTCGCGGTAACGCTCCGCAGTCATTGAGACGCTGGCCGGAGAGGTAGGGTATTTCACCATACGGGCCGAAAAGGGCGACCGCTCCCCGAAAGCGACCGCCCGTCCCTTTTTCTGTCTTTTGGTGTCGTATCTTGACCGCGTTTTTCACCTTTTTTTGTGTCAACTTTCAACAAACTTTCAACAAAACGCCATTTTCAAAAACGTAACTACTATATTTTTCAAAGAGTTAGAAAGAAACCTAAAAGACTCCGGAAATCTTTTCCCCGCACCCGCCGCACCCGCCGTCTGAGGTCAGCCCATTAATCTCCGTTTCATACCCGAACCTATTTATCAGCGCCGCGCCGCATTTGGGGCAGCGCGTGTCTTGGAATACGTTTACGTTTCCGCCGTAGACGTAACGCAACCCGGCGCCGACGCCGATCTTACACGCCCTCTCTATCGACGCGGCGCCGGTAGGCGGCGCGTTCGACATTTTGTACCTCGGGTAAAAACCCGACACGTGCCACGGTGTGTCTCCGCCAAGATCGTTTGCGATGAAACGGGCAATGCCGGTCAGCTCCTCATCGGAATCATTCAACCCGCCTATAACCAACGTCGTAACCTCCAGCCATATTCCAGCCTCCTTAATCGCCCTAAGCGACTCCAGAACAGGCGCCAGCGACGCGCCGCACTTCTTTTTATAAAATTCATCGCGAAAAGATTTCAAATCGATGTTGCAAGCGTCAAGGTACGGGGCGGCCATACTCAAACACTCCGCCGTCATGAAACCGTTCGACACAAAGACCGTCCGCAAACCGGAATCTTTGGCCGCTTTGGCCGTGTCTAACGCGTACTCGAAGAATACCGTCGGCTCGGTGTAGGTGAACGATACGCTCGGGCATCTATACCGCATAGCGGCGTCGACAACCGCCTGCGGAGACATATCCGTACCGTCGCAATCGTCATATTTGTCATTATCATCATTAGCATTATTATCAACATCATTGTCATTATTAACATCATTATCATTACTGACATAATCCGTAAATTCCGCAACTTGCGATATGCTGTGGTTCTGGCAAAAGCCGCACCGGAAGTTACATCCCACCGTTGCGATAGAGTAAGTCGCGCTTGTCGGGAGAAAATGATACAGAGGCTTCTTCTCTACGGGATCAACGCCGCGAGCTATAACGCGGCCGTAAACGCGGCTGAACAACACGCCGTCTTTGTTTACACGAACGGCGCACCGTCCCGGCTTGCCGGGAGCTATACGGCATCTGTGGGCGCATAGGTTGCAATTTACGCCGCCGTTATTGTCGTTATTCCAAAGTAACGCTTTTCTCATAATCAAAAAAAGTAAAGTTTAAATTCTTTTTAAGACGAAGCCTTCGGCTTCATAGATAAATGCGAAGCCAACTTGTTTATCTCGCCGTAAGGCAACTTGTTTATCTCGCCGTAAGGCAATGACGGTCATTGCGAGCGTAGCGAAGCAATCCGGATTGACATTGTAAAGGCGGCCGGGACCGGCCGCCCTTATACGCCCGTATTAGAACTCGCCCAACTCGTCGTCGTCCAGCGGAATGAGTTCTTCCGCTTTCACCGCTTTCGCCGGTTTGGAGGATTTGTCGGGAAGCGCGGCGACGGCAGGCCGGTGTTGCTGTTTGGGCGGGAGTATGCTGTGCCTTACGCCCGCTGAGTGCGCCTTATTGCCGCCATCGCTCAATTTGAACTCTCTCGCCATACTCGCGAGTTCCTCGGCCTCTTTGCTGAAATTCTGGGTAACCTGGCTCATTTGCGCGACGGCGACGTTCACCTGCTCTACGCCCTGCGCCTGTTCGTTGGAAGCCGACGCCACCTCGGCTATCAGGTCGCCCACTTTGACGATGCGGTCAACGATTTGGTTCAGCGACTTGGCGACCTCTTCCGTGATCTTGACGCCGCCGTCGGCGTTCCTCACCGACTCATCGATCATGTCCGCCGTGTTCTTCGCCGCCTCGGCGCTGCGCATCGCTAGGTTGCGCACCTCTTCGGCCACAACCGCGAAGCCCTTGCCCGCCTCGCCGGCGCGGGCCGCCTCGACCGCCGCGTTGAGAGCCAAGAGGTTGGTCTGGAAGGCGATGTCGTCGATGGACTTGATAATCTTGGCGGTATTGTCGGACGACTGTTTGATCTCTTGGATAGCTTCGGCCATCTTCTTCATGGAGGAGTCGCCCTCTTTGGCGGCGGCGCGGGCCTCGGTAGCCAAGATCTTCGCCTGATTGGAGTTGTCGGCGTTTTGCTTCGTCATGGAGGCTATCTCCTCAAGGCTTGCCGACACCTCTTCAAGCGAACTCGCCTGTTCGTTCGAACCCTCGGCCAAATTCTGGGCGCTGGCCAAAATCTGGCTGTTCGCCAGGTCAATGGTGTCTACGACGGTGTTTATGTTATCTTTCATCTTGGCGAAATCGCCCCTGTACTCGCGGGTAAGCCTCTGCGTCAGGTCCTTACCGGCCGTCGCCTGAAGAACCCTGCCGCCGTCATCGCTGATAAGCGACTGCAGCGAATCTATCGTACCCTTGAGGGCGGCGGCGATTTCATCCGAGGGGTCTTTTGAATCAATCTTCGTACTCAAGTCGCCCATAGAAATCTTCTTCATGGTGCCTATGACTATATTTTGCATATCGTCGGCGAAGGAATCCATCGTTTTGGCCATAACGCCGACCTCGTCTCGGCGGTCAAGACGCAATCTCATGTTCAAGTGCCCGCGGGCCATCTCGTTTATCATATTCACGGTAGAGGCCAAAGGTTTGCTGATTTGGCCGCTGATATAGACGCCGAAAAACACGGCGATTACGATGCCGGCTACGAGAAGGATTTCCATGAGCAAGACTATGCTGTTCGCTTGGTCTGTGCTTTCATCCGAGGCTTTTACGAGCGTTTCCATTTTCAAGTCTGTGGTTAATAAAAAGGCTTCGGCTACCTTAACCCCCGCCGGTCTTGTGACCGTTTCTATATAAGCAAGCATTTCCGCCTGCGGCGCCCCTTTTTCGGCGTCGCCGGCCAATTTGTACAAGCCCGGTTTGAAGGTGTCGTGATAGAGTTTCATAGCGTCTTCCAGAGTCTTTTTGGCGTCGGGCCGGCTGACGTTTTTGCCGAAGTTCGCGGAACTGTCCTCAAACTCTTTGGCCCACGCTTCCATAGACTTTTTC
>Ga0268262_10006049_pt1 | contig 11751 bp, 9 predicted proteins | sample TergutNc150P3_FD_190354 | JGI IMG/M metagenome (GOLD analysis project Ga0268262, IMG submission 190354) | Nasutitermes corniger P3 segment gut microbial community from laboratory colony in Florida, USA - Nc150 P3 (SPAdes) (version 2) | ecosystem: Host-associated > Arthropoda: Insects > Digestive... | reverse complement strand
AAAAACTGCTGGGAGTTTTTGCCATTTGGCGGAAAATCTCCTGCGAAGCCGTTCTTTCGGGGGTTCTCTCCCTTTTTAGCTCAATTATCACCGTATTGCTCAGAGAAAATTCCTCATTGTTGTAGCCGTATCCCAAGCCAAAGTCCAAGGTCATTCTTTCGGGGAAGTACTTGTTCAAAAGCGTTACGCGGTTAAAAGAGACAAAGAGTGATGGTACCAGATTTTCAAAGTTGTAGTTGTTGCTTTGCAGCAGGTTCGCAAAGTCTCCGTCAAATTCGGAGATGTCTGGCATTCCGTCTCTGCGCTGGCGGAACTTCACCGTTTTCCCAGTATTTAATTTTTGCTTTATTTCATTGTAAATTTTTCCGTTGCTCAAATACTGCCGCGTGCGGAACTTAAATCTGTTTGCCCTTTTGTTGTGGTGCAGGTTAAAGCAGTACAAATCGGGAGTGTCAAAATAAAAAGTTTTATAACTCTGAATAATTTTATCGTTTATCTGGAGCAGGGAATAACTATCCTGAATGCCGTTAAGAAAATCAAATGCGTTGTCGATTTTCAAAACATATTTGGTGTCAAATCTGTTCAAGAAAGACATCGCCTTTGATTCTTCAAGAGAAGAACGCGGAAAGGGACGCAGGCAATTTTCAAACAAGCTGCTTTGATAAGTTTCAAGCATTTCAAAAACCTCCTTCCGTTGAGACGCACTCCGGCAACCCTCTATACGAGGCTACCGAAACGCAAATGTAACCGACCATTAACACAACTGTAATATATATAAAATATTGATAAAATATCACCTTATAGTCAAAATTAGCCCTATAAACCCCCCTGAGCGGAAAAATAGGGGGTATATTTACTATATTTAACCCGATGAATTACATAGTTGCCACTTATTTAGTGAGACTTGTTGGGATTTTGCTATTAATTCCTGCGATTTTCCCCCCTCTGTTCATAGGTTGGTTCCCCGGCCTAGAAGACCGCCGCGCTAGCTGGGTGCTTTTTGCCGTTGGGATAACAATTTATGCTGGGGCTGCCGTAGTTTACCGCATACTTTACAAAAGGGAACAGGATCGCCGCCGCAAGGAAGATATTTGATGATTTTATTGAATTTAATTGGTGGAATAGGCATCTTCCTTTTGGGGATGAAGTTCCTATCCGATGGCTTGCAAACCGTTGCGGGCAGCAGACTCAAGGCACTCATAGGGGTTGCCACCAACAACCGTATATTAGGGGTTGGCGTTGGGCTTTTGGTTACAGGCATAATTCAGTCCAGCTCCATCACCACCGTTTTGGTTGTGAGCTTTGTGGACAGCGGTTTGATGACCCTTGCACAGGCAGTTGGCGTTATAATGGGCGCAAATATAGGAACCACCGTCACAGGCTGGATTTTGACCATTAAAATAGACCATTACGGGATTCCCATAGCAGGTTTTGCAGCTACCATCTATGTCTTTTCAAAAAGGGATATGATTAGATATATGGCTCTTGGGGCTTTGGGGCTAGGTTGCGTGTTCATGGGTTTAATGTTCATGAAAAACGCTGTGGAACCCATCAAGGATTACCCGGAATTTGTGGCCATGTTCCATTCGTTCCAAGCGGACAGCTATCTAGGCGTTTTAAAATGCGCTTTGGTGGGTTGTATTTTAACCCTGGCGGTTCAATCCAGCAGCGTGACCATTGGCATAACAATGGTGCTGGCCGTACAAGGCTTAATAGGCTTTCACACCGCTGCTGCCCTGGTTTTAGGCGAAAACGTAGGGACAACAATAACCGCTCTCTTGGCTTCGCTGGGGGCAAACAACAACGCCCGCCGCGCCGCGATGTTTCATTCCCTGTTCAACCTAATGGGCGTATTCTATATAACGCTTTTATTCCAGCCTTTTATATATTTTGTGGAATGGGAATTGCGTACTTTCTTTGGCTTATCCGATTTGGCAAACGTCAAAAATGTAAGTTTTGGCATAGCGGCAGTTCATTCAACATTTAACATTTTCAACACCCTGCTATTTTTAGCACCTTGCAGGTTTATTGCGCACTTCTTAGAAAACCCAACCGTAACAAAAATACTGACAAACGCAAAAATCCTCCGCAAAGAAGCCCAGCAATCTCAGGAGATGGAAGCCCTTTTAACCATGATACGCAACCGCAACATGGACTCCTCTTACATTCAATTCATAGACATGGAAGCTCGCATACAAAAGGCTTTAATCTACATGGGAGAGCAGTTGAGAACCGAGATGCGCTGTTTAAGCCATTGCATTGAAAATTCCGAAAAGAAATCCCCAGAAATAGACATGATATTTGAAATAGAAAACAGATGCGATAGAGTAAAAACAAGGTTGCAAGACGTTTTAACCGGTTTTGCAGGTAGCGAAGAAACCTCAAAAACAACCATTCAGCAAAGAATTTTTGCCTACGAGAGAATTTTTGACAATTTGGAAAGCACTTCCGACTACATAGCGCAGGTTGCAAAATTGCGCCTGAGAATTTTGGACAATAAACTGGACCTCTTGGATTATCAAAAACAGGATTTGCTCAAATTAAACAATCAAATTTACGAGGCTTTTGAAAAGTTGTTCCGTGCTTCGGGAACCATGCAGCAAATGACCCCGCAGAACCGCATTTACGATGCTTTTGAAAAGCTATTCCGCACTTCGGGGAATATGCAGAAAGTCACCCCGCAGATGATAAAGGATCACGAAAAGAATTTCGCTGCCATAAAAGACACCATCCGCGCAATAAGAGTCACTTTTTGGAACACTTCCAGCGGAAACGTGCCTATATTAGATGATGCTTATTCAAATATGCTGAGTTCTTATCGCAAAATTCGCGACCATTTGCGCAGCGCGGGCAACGCCGTTTTTGGGATAGATAAAGATTAGTGACTGGCAAAGAAACCACTGCTATTGTTGCTCCAGCTACCCCACCGGGTACAAGCGCGATTGCCGCTGTGCGGGTGAGCGGTTCCGCTGTAAAAAACGTGTGCAAAGCCATATTGCCAAATTTTAAGATGCGGCCACGGGTTGCGAGCCTCACAGAGGCAAAAGCTAACGATAAAACCATAGACGAACTAATAGCCATATTTTTTCCCGCGCCAAATTCCTATACAGGCGAAGATGTTTTGGAGTTGTTCCCGCACGGGAATCCATTTATAGTTCGCAAGTTGATAGAGGTCATTTGCAAAGTCCCAGGAGTACGGCTGGCAGAACGCGGTGAATTTACGCAACGGGCTTTTTTGAACGGCAAATTGGATTTAACCCAGGCAGAGGCTGTGGGCGCTCTCTTGACCGCAAATAATTCAAAAAGCCTGAGCGATGCGCAGCGACTTTTAAACGGTGAAATTTCCGGCGAAATCAACGCGCTCGCAGAAAGCGTAAAAGGGGCCTCGGCTTTACTCGAATTGGAGGTGGATTTTGCGGAAGATACCGAAGGGGAAACCACAAGCGAGGTTTTGCTAGAGCATAAAATTTTGCCGCATTTGCAGAGTTTAAAAAAAAGGTTTAGAGCTTCCCAGAGCGAACTCCCAAAAGCCGCCTTGTTCGGAGCACCAAACGCGGGCAAGTCCAGCTTAATCAACGCCCTAGTTAAGCAAAACAGGCTGCTCGTAAGCGAAACGCCGGGCACAACGCGCGACTTTGTGGAAGTTCCGCTGCATTTGCCAAGCGGAGATATTTTGCTGATAGATACAGCCGGATTTGCAAACAAGGCTCAGAATAAAATAGATGAGATGGCCATGCAAAAAAGCCAGGAGATTTTGGAAAAAGCAAATTTGAAAATACTGGTAACAGACGCCTCTACTCCATTGCCGAATGAATTTGAAAAGTTGGCAAGCATGGCAAACTTGGCGGTTTGGACTCACACAGACATATCTTGTAAATCCATTGCTGAAAAGAACTCCGGTTTGGGCAATTTCAAAGTAGCCTCGCCAAAAGGCGAAGGCATTGAAGAGCTTATAAATGAGTTGGATAACATTTTTTTCCCAAAAGGCGAAGCGGAGGAGCTTTGGCTCACAAGCGAGAGGCAAATTGCCAGCATTGAAAAAGCGGAGGGATGTGCGCTCAGAGCATTGGAGTTGCTAAAGCAACCAGAACCTGCAATTGAGCTTGCCGCCTTTGAAATGCGGGAAGCCAGGAACGCCCTCTGCTCCATAACGGGTGAAATCTCGGACGAAAGCATTTTGAACTCCATCTTCAACAGTTATTGCATTGGAAAGTGACTTTGAACGCTCAAGAAGGTGCGAGTTTTTTCAGAATGTATTATGCTTTGCCCAATTACAACATCAAAGGTTTGGCTCTTTATGCGAACTTTAGGTTCGGCAAAAAAATTCTTAGTTCCATAGCCACCTGTCAAAAATATGCCACTACCCTGCCACTGCAAAGCTAACCCCGCAGAGAGAATCCCGTAGCGGTGCGAGGAATTGACAGGGGTTTGCCATTCTTCCAAATAACTGCCCATTCCCATAGCGAATTTATAGCGATTATCCAAAGCGGGGTCGTGATAATTATAAAACCCTTCCAGTTCATCCGGCAATGCTAATTTGCCCTTTAATTTTTGAAAATTCGCGCCAGCTTCAGCCCCGCCGCTGATGGAGACATATTTAAAAATTGGCCAAGTTACGCTCACCTTGCCTTGGTTGGAAAAATAAGGCGCAGTATTTTGGTTATTGTCGATAACAGAAACGGCCTTGAAACCGCTCGATAATTCCGCCATAAAACCTTCGCTTGCAAACCATCTGTTATACCCCTCGCTCTGCCAAAGCCATTTTACATAAGGAAACATAGAAGTGACAACAACTGGTTTATAGAGAAAACCCGCTATTATTGCATCCCCTTCGTCATCATAACCACTATAAATGGGATGTTTTGCCGCACCGCTTACTATCTCTTTGCGCTCAAATTCCGCAGCAATTTGAAAAGCAGCCCTATGGCCTGTTGGCTTTTCAAACCCAAAAACTGCGCCGTGGCTATTCTCGCTCAACAATCTAGCTTTCTCATATATATATCTCTGAAAGAAAGGGAGCGGTTCGCGTTCCAAAATTTTAGATTTTAAAAACATATCGCCATCGCCTAAAAAAAGCCGTTCCAAATGCAGTTCCCCTTCCACCCCTCTAACTCCCTGCCCGTAATAAACGGTGAAATCCAAGTCATAGCCAAATTGGTTCACAAAACGAAAATTGGCGTTTGCAGCGATGTTGGCACCAAAAAGCGTACCCCCAAGGCCAAAGAGCGAAACAGCTAATTGAGGATAGTTATCGGTTTTTATCTGCAAATAAACTGAGTCCACAGTTAGCTTTAAGTCTCTATAAGAGGCATCTCTTTGCAAATTTTCCAAAAAATTTTTAACGGCTACAATGCCCGTATCGTTTATGTTCCAAAAGCTCTTTAAATGCCCGTGAAGTTCAGCTGGAGTGCTATCAAAAACGGGGTGATAAAAATAGGGTTGTTGGGGCATCTGTTGAAAAGCAGCTTGTTCGTGGCGCAATTCCGGGTTAATCCGTGCCAAAACAGAACGCTGGTTTTGAACCGCAGCAGCACCTATTTCAAAAAGCGAATCCAAATTGGGCTTGGAATGTGGGCGCAGCATCACAAGCGTTGTATCTCTGTTCCACAGAGCCACCTGATGACGTTGCGCTGGAATGCCATTAGTATCGCGCAGGGCAATGTGATTGGAAAATATGCGGATTGTCGAGGAATCCGATTTAGGCGGTGGAAATGGATAATTATTGCTGCTATCTATTTCGCGAAAATGGACTCTTGAACCTATTTTTGAATTTAAAAGAATTTCTTGAACCCTAAAATCAAAAAACAAATCCCCAAAATACGGCTTGCCATCGGTTTCTTCCAAAGAGAGCACTCCGTTTTCATCGTGTTTCACAAGCCAGATTTTTTTCCACAGAGCGGAATTTTGGGGCTGCCTAGCGCGTGGCAACGAATCCCACGATTTAACCAATTCCCTTATTTGCCCTGAGCTTAAACCCGCGCTCCACAATGCCCCCGTAAACGCCCCCCACTCGGTTCCAACAACGGTGTCTATGGGTATCTGCAATCTCTCTATCTCGCTTAAAACCCCCAAATGATATTCCATAAAAGAATAGCCCCCGCCCATGTACAAAGTAACCGCTGGCACCGGTGCTTGCGTTTGCGTATGTTCCTGTTCTTCGGCATAAGCACTTGCAAAGAGCAAAGCACCCACGCAAAAAACATGGCGTAATCTAAACATCTAATTAAATATAAAAATTTCTATCTGAAAATTTCTATATTTATACCATGCGAATCAGAGGGACTGTTTGATGAATACTGCGTTAATTTTTGCCGGTGGAACCGGAGAGAGAATGAATTCCAATGCTATGCCAAAGCAATTTTTACGGGTTCACGAAAAACCCGTGATAATTTACACTTTAGAGCATTTTGAAAATCACGATGATATAGACAATATATGCGTTGTTTACCCCACTGGCTGGATTAATAAGTTAAAAAAAATGTTGAAACTACATGAAATAACAAAGGTAAAATGGTTGGTTAAAGGCGGTAGCACTGTGCAGGAATCCATATTCAACGGGCTTTCCGAAATATACGCAAATAGCACCAAGCCAAAAGAGACCATCGTTTTGATTCACGATGGCGTTAGACCCTTGATAGATGGCGAACTGATTACAAGGTGCATAGATAGCGTAAAAATCCACGGCTCGGCAGTGACAATAGCTCCGGTGAGCGAAACAATTATAAACACAAAGCAAAATGGGGAAATAGAAACCATAGAGGATATAAAAGACCGCTCCATACATAAATTCGCCAGAGCTCCCCAATGCTTTTTCTTAGAAGATATTTATGAGACTCATAAAAAAAGCAAGGAAAACGGAATAAAAGGCGTTTTAGATTCGGCAACTTTAATGCAGCAAAACGGGCGCACTCTGTTTACGGTTAATGGACCGGCAAAAAACATTAAAATCACAACACCAATGGATTACTATATATTCAAGGCCTTGCTGAACGCTCAAGAAAACGCTCAAATATTTGGAATATGAATGATTTAGAATATATAGCAAATTCAAATGTCCCGTGGGAATGTTTTGAAAATAAAACCTTTTTTGTGACAGGAGCAACAGGTTTGCTGGGTTCAATTCTCATCAAAGCTCTGCTCGCAAAAAATCAAAAAATCCGCATAATCGCACTCGCGAGAAACAAAAGCAAAGCGGCGGAAAATTTTAAACCCGTTTTTACGGAAAACAAAAATTTATCTTTTATTTACGGAGATGTTTCTGAAAAATTGAAAATTGACGAGCCTATAGATTACATTGTGCACGGCGCAAATCCAACCGCTTCTAAAGAATTTATAGACCACCCCGTAGAAACAATAAAAACCATTTACGAGGGAACTTTAAATACGCTGGAACTAGCAAAGGAAAAATCTGTCAAAGGTTATCTTTATCTCTCTTCAATGGAAGTTTACATGAATTTAGACACGACAAGCGTGCGGAATTGCTATCCAGAGGGCAAGAGGCTTGCGGAAAATTTATGCGCAAGCTATTTTCATGAATATAAAGTGAATGCTAAAATCGCAAGGCTGGCACAGACTTTTGGAGCTGGCATTGATATTGAGAATGACAGCCGCGTATTTGCGCAGTTTGCACGTTGTGCTAAGGAAAAGAAAGACATTGTTTTGCGGACAAAAGCCGATACCGTACGCAGTTATTGCTACACAACGGATGCCGTGACCGCAATGCTGTGGATTCTCGCTAAAGGGAAAAGCGGGGATTTCTACGACGTGGCGAGCAAAGTGCCGCCCGCTTCTATTCGCGACATGGCTGAGTGTTTTGGGAAAGTTGTTTTTGATATAGCAGAAAATGCCGAGAAACTGGGCTACCCGCCCGCTACGAAGATAATTTTAGATACGGCAAAGTTGGAAAGCCTGGGCTGGGAACCGGATAAGAGCATTGAAAAAGGCGGAATAAAAGAGATGTGCAGGAGAGTTATAACTTGTGATTGACAGTAACATTTATTCCTTTGATTTTGTTTTAGTTTTGCCTGAATCAAATGCCGAATTGAACAAAAAAATTGAAACCGCTTTCATAGCCAAGCTAAATGGCAGAAAAGGTTATATAGCACAAGGCGAAGAAGCCAAAGAAATTCTTGAGTTATATTCCCTATACGAATTCAGCAACAATATTATAATAGGTTCTTTTGATAAACCTCATGGGCGTAAATTGCAAAATATGCTCAACTGCAAAATCGCAAACGAAGAAACGCTCATAAACGATGTTATACTCGGAGCTATGAATGGAGTTTGAAGTTTTGAATACTCTGCATAAAAGCGGAGCTTTCGCTGGTAAAGATGTATTCATGTTTGGGCATTGCAATGCCACAGAAAAAATGATAGATTATCTATCTAAACTTTCCGTTAATGTCACCGCTATTTTAGACAACAACAAAACCAAGGCTGGAAATTTGTGTAAAGGCGTTCCCATAATTCTGCCCAAATACATAAACGCAAACGGCATTGTGCTGATAGCTAATAGATTTTACGAACAAATGGCACAGCAGCTCCGCAAAATAGGCTGCGAAGGCAGAATAATTAAGGTTTTGGAATACAATTCCTTTGCAGAATATTCATTATCGCAAGAGACAATTAAGCAAAAAACCGAGCGTATGCACCGCGGCAAAAATACTTTGGAAAAGATAAGGGCAAAACGCCCAAAAGAGCATTTGGTTGTTTGCCCACACAATGCGCTTGGCGATGTGTATTGGGCAATGTCTTTTTTGCCCGCATACATGGCAAAACATAAAATTGAGGATGCTGCCGTTATTGTAAATGGCGATGCTTGCAAACAAGTTGCGGAAATGTTTGTGGATGCAAACTGCGTATTATCTTTGCCAAATACCGAGATGGAGGAATTTACACAAGCCTTAATCTATTGCAAAGAACCGAATTGCATAATAGCCCATCACGATAAAATTTATACGGATAACTCCATAAAATATTTAAATAGCCATTTTATCTCGTTTATAGATTTTTACAAACATATAATATTTGGCTTGGACAAACCCGCAGAACCGGTTGCCCCGCACCTGCACTTGCCTTTTAAAAACACCGCTGGCATTTTGCAAGGCAAAACCCTGATAATTTCTCCCAGCGCAAAAAGCGTTGTTCTGCCACCGAGCGAATTTTGGCAAAAAACAATACAGGAATATAAAAACAAAGGGTTTATGGTGTGCACAAGCACAGTAGAGGGCGAAACACCCCTTGAGAATACAATTCCTATTTCTTTCCCGTTAAACCAGGCAATTTCCGCTGTAGAATATGCGGGGCATTTCATGGGCATTCGCAGCGGGCTTTGCGATGTGATAAATTCCGCTAAGTGCAATAAAACCGTTGTTTTCCCAGATTGCATTTACAGCACAACCAAAATAAAAGTGGCTGATTTTTTTGCTCTGCCCGATTGGTTTACTATATTTACAGACATTGTATGAACATAGATTACATAATAGTTCAGGCCGGTGGCAAAGGAACGAGGATGGAGCATCTTACAGCGAACAAGCCAAAGGCACTTGTTCCTGTGGAAAATTTGCCTCTGCTGTTCCATCTATTTAAAAAATTTCCTGAGAAAAAATTTATAATAATAGCGGATTACAAAGAAGATGTTTTGAGAAAATATTTAGAATGTTTTGCCAGTGTTAAATACCAAGTTATAGATGCAGAAGGCACTGGAACTTGTTCCGGTATTGGGCGGTCTTTGAAACTTTTGCCAAGCAACGAAGCCTTTATGCTTGTATGGTCGGATTTAATTTTGCCACCGAGCTTTGAAATTCCCCTTGATGGCAGCGATTATGTTGGCATATCCCAAACATTCCCCTGCCGCTGGAGTTTTGAAAACGATGAATTTAAAGAAGAGCGTTCCGAGGAATTTGGCGTTGCGGGGTTGTTTGTCTTTAAAGATAAATCCATAATTGAAAATGTACCGGAGAACGGAGAGCTTGTCCGGTGGTTCAGGGATAGAAATTTAAAACTCAAACCGCTGGGGCTTGCGGGAACAAGGGAGTTCGGCACTCTTGACGAATATAAAAAACTGGGCGTTGAAAAATGCAGACCCTTTAACAAAATGACCATCGAAGGGAATACCGTGATAAAAGAAGCCCTTGACGAACAAGGGAAAAAACTTGCCACATTAGAAAAAAAATGGTATGAATTTGCCATGCAAAATTCAGTGACAGCAATACCAAAGATTTACAAAACCGAGCCTCTTAAAATGGAATTTATAAAGGGCAAAAATATTTACGAATGTGAAGGCAAAAAGTTGGAGATTTTGAAAAATATAATCGAAGCCCTTAAAAACTTACATTCAATAAACCGAATTCCACCGGATACTTCCAGCGTAAAAGAGGCATATCACAATAAAACCATGAGCAGGCTTTTAAAAGTGCGAGATTTAATCCCTTATGCAAACGAAAAGAGCATAACCATAAATGGGCGTAAATGCCGCAACGTATTTTTTTACAAAAATGAATTTGAAAAAACTCTTGACTCATTGGAATGTGATAATTTTTCTTTTATCCACGGGGACCCAACTTTTTCCAATATAATGTTGAGAGAGAATGGCGAACCGGTATTTATAGACCCCAGAGGCTATTTTGGCAACACAGAGCTTTTTGGAGACCCTAATTACGATTGGGCAAAGCTGTACTATTCAATTGCCGGAAATTACGACCGGTTTAATTTAAGAGATTTTCATTTGGAAATAGGTGAAAATTCCATTGCGTTGAAAATAGAGTCGAATAATTGGGAAAGTTTGGAAAAAGATTTTTTTGAACTTTCCGGAGCGAATGAAAAGGCCATAAAGCTGCTGCACGCCGTTATTTGGCTTTCGTTCACAACTTATGCTTGGCAAGATTACGATTCTATTTGCGGTGCTTTTTACAATGGGCTTTATTATTTAGAAGAGGTATTGCAATGAAAAAGTATTTTGCCAACATAATAGAAAACATAGAACTGTCCTTTGCGGGCTTGGACGAAGCGAATTTTTCCGCTTTGCTTGCGGATTGTGAAAATACCCTCAGAAATGGCGGGAAAATAGTAGCTTCCGGGCTGGGCAAAAATGTTCCTATATGCGAAAAATTTGTGGGAATGATGAACTCGCTGGGCTTGGAAAGTGCATTTTTGCACACAAACACCGCCATGCACGGTGATATAGGTCTTATAAAAGACAACGATATTGTGCTTATTCTGAGCAAGAGCGGCAGCACAGCCGAGAGCGTTTTGTTTGCCGAATACATAAAAGAGCATAAAGCAAAAAAATGGCTGCTCTCTTTCAACGATGGCGGCTCGCTTGCGAAAATAGTTCCGAACAAATTGCTTTTGCCGCTGAAGCACGAAGGCGATGCGTGGGATATTGTTCCTAACAATTCTTCTTCGTGCTATTTGATTTTATTGCAAGGTTTAGCTTTGTATTTAGCGGAGAGAGTTGGGGTTAAGCTGGATGATTTTAAGAAGAATCATCCTGGCGGCGCTATTGGGAAGAAATTGGGTGGACAAAGTTTATGATATTCAATTTTTTCAAAGCATCGTTTTCTGCACTGACCGGGCGTAGGCAATGGCTTAAAATAAAAAAGAAATACGATATTGAAAACGGCAAATATGTTTTGCTAATGCCAGAAAATGATAGAGAATTAAATGAAATTGCGCTTAAATGTATTGACCATTTGCTGAAATACCGCAATGGGAAAAGTGTTTTGATTTTAACTCAAGATGACTGGGTGC
>Ga0268262_10006048_pt1 | contig 11752 bp, 13 predicted proteins | sample TergutNc150P3_FD_190354 | JGI IMG/M metagenome (GOLD analysis project Ga0268262, IMG submission 190354) | Nasutitermes corniger P3 segment gut microbial community from laboratory colony in Florida, USA - Nc150 P3 (SPAdes) (version 2) | ecosystem: Host-associated > Arthropoda: Insects >... | reverse complement strand
GCGGAATAGTAATAGATGAAGGAGTATTATTCCGTTCCAATGAAATCGCCTTTGTACAAACAAAAAGAAAGTTATTAGACGAATGTGATGTTTATTGTATAGTTTCCCTTCCTTCCGGCGTTTTCTCCGCCGCAGGCGCAGGAGTAAAAGCCAACATACTGTTTTTTAATAAAGGCAAACGCACGGAAAAAATCTGGTACTACGATTTATCCGACATAAAAGTAGGCAAGCGCACCCCCTTTACGATAGACAGGTTCGATGATTTTTTCAAATTATTACCCGAAAGAGCAGACAGCGAAAGAAGTTGGACAGTTACCCGAGAAACCATAGAAAAGAATAATTTTGACATGAAAGCCGTAAACCCCAACCGCAAGATTGAAGAAGATACTCGTACCCCCGAGGAATTGATTGCTTTGATTGAGGCGAAACAGATTGAGATTAACGAGGCGTTGAGGGAGTTGAAGGGGTGAAATGAGGATTATTTGCAAAGAAACTACATAGCTTGACTTTTATAGGTGCTGATTTGATAATGAATTTGAAGGCATAAATTACTAATAAATCACTTGATATTATCTTTACGTTTGTGTAGTATTATATTGTTATTTCTTGATAAATTAAGGATAATGAAAAATATATGTCAGAAAATAATTTTTTTGAAGAACAAACAGCCTCATCAAAAGTAAAGGCTGGTATAGTTTCTGAGTATTTTCCAAGCTATTGTAAAATTATTGTTAATAAGTATAAACCAAAAGCTGTTAGGTATATAGATTTATTTGCAGGACCAGGTTATTATAAAGATGGAAATCCATCTACTCCTATTTTAATTGCAAGAAATTGTAAAAAAGATACATTTTTACGTGAAAATGTACAAATGTTTTTTAACGATAATGAATATGCAGAAATTCTGAAAATTAATTTTGAAAAAGAATTTCCTTCAGGTACATTTAAACATGAACCTTATTTTGCAAATCGTACAGTTGGGGAAGAAGATAGAATTACAGTATTTTTACGTAAAAATACTATGAATAAAGGGAAAAATGATTTTCCTTCTGTGCTTTTCATTGATCCTTTTGGTTATAAAGCAATTCAAACTTCAATCTTGGCAGAATTTTTAAAATTTTGGGGAAATGAAATATTCCTATTTGTTAATACAAAAAGAATTCATCCAGCATTGGAAAATGATAAATTTGAACCATTGATGAATGATTTATTTCCAACTACATTAAATAATATAAAAGATAACAGAAAATATAAATCAACAGTAGCTGAGCGATTACAACTAATAATAGACAGTTTAGGACAAGAATATCAAAATTTTTTGAAAGAAAAAGTGTACTATACAGCTTTTAAATTCCAAGAAGAAGATATTGATGCAACGAGCCATTATATTTTACATTTTACTAAAGGCAAAAGAGGATATGATTTAATAAAAACAACTTACAATGATTTTGCAAATGTTGGAACTATTTTTGACGGAGTAAATACTTATACTTTTGATGCAAAAAAGATTGATAATAAACATGAAGAATTTTTTAACTTAAATGATGAAAATATTAATAAATTGAAGGATGAATTACTGATTAATTATGCAAACAAAACTATTTCAGCTCATGATCTATTTGAAGAACATCACCCAAAAACTTTATATAGCCGAAAGCATTACACAGAGGCTCTTAGAAGTTTAGTATCAGAAAAAAGGCTAACAGCTAAATATACGGATAAAGAAAAACATAATGTTTCTGTATTATTATCTACTTTTTGTATTTTAGAGTTTAAATAATGGCAACTACTTCTATTGAATGGACAGAAATGACATGGAACCCAACTACCGGTTGCACTAAAATTTCGTCAGGATGTAAAAATTGTTACGCAGAAATAATGACTCGTAGATTAATTGCTATGGGGAAAAAAAAATATGCCGCTGGATTTGATAAAATAAAAACACATCAAAATACGTTAATGATACCTTATACATGGAAATCTAATAAATTGGTGTTTGTAGATTCAATGAGCGATTTATTTCATAAGGATGTTCCTTTGAAATTTATTAAACAAGTGTTTAATGTTATGAATGAAAATCCTCATCATACATTTCAAATTTTAACAAAAAGAGCTGAAAGACTTTATGAGTTAAATAAAGAATTGGAATGGACAAATAATATATGGATGGGAGTTACAGTTGAAAATAAAGATGAGATAAATAGAATTGGATATTTAAAGAAAACAAATGCTAAAATTAAATTTTTGTCACTGGAACCATTATTAGGTTTTTTAAAAAATTTAAGCTTAAAAAAAATAGATTGGGTTATTGTAGGAGGTGAAAGTGGTTTTAATGCTCGCCCAATGAATCCAGAATGGGTTAAAAATATAAAAGAACAATGTAAACAAAACAATGTTCCTTTTTTCTTTAAACAATGGGGGGCATGGGGAGAAGACGGTATAAAAAGAAATAAGAAAGAAAATGGCAGTTTATTATCTGGTAAACAATGGAAGGAAATGCCGATAATTTAATCTGTTATTATATTAAGGAGGTATAACATGAGTATCGCACTTATTGATAATTCAACTCTAAGTTCAGTTCAAAGAGTTTTAGGGGAAATAAAAGTAAATAATAAAAACACAATAGATGGAGACTTAGCAGCTTTTGAATCATTATTATTAGCTATTTTATTTTACAATGAATTTATTGCCATGGATGATTATAAACCTGAATATTCTGAAAAAAGGAAAAAATATTTTTCTTTTATTAAATATATTAACCCAAACGACTTTGAACTATCATTAGTTAAGGAAAAAGCAAAAAGTGAAGCGAATGAAATAAGTCCAACCATTCAGAATGGAGAATTTGTTGATGAAGCTTACAAAAAGTTTTTTGAACTTCTTAAAATAAATATTAAATGTACTTGGGATATTTCTTCCAGTATCTACTATTTGACATTAAAAATGCTTGGGGGACAAAATTCCTTTGAATTTGAAAAATATAGTGATATTTGTCATTTAATATTTAGTGAATTAAGCGAGATAAGTAATTCGGGAGAAAAAAGAAATTATAAGAAAATTCTATTAGATAGGAAAGGGAATAGAATTATTGATAGTTATAAAATTCCTGGTGCAAAATCTGCTAACGGAAAAACAGGGGGTTTGACAGGAGCATTGGCAGTATTTATAGCTGCATTAAATTGGATATCTTATAGGAGTATATATTATACATATTTGGCAGAATTTTTTAAAGCCGAAACATTTTTACATCCGATTAGGCAAAATTTTCATGTTTATTATATGGGAAAATGTAATAGATTCGATATTAACTTTACTTCAGATTTATTAAAAAAATATGAAGATTATTCATTAGAAGAAATTGAGAATATTATTGCATCAACAAAAAGTTGTGCTGTTACTCTACATACTCCATTATTTCTAGGTTATATAATTAGTAAAACAAAGAATCCACAAGAAATAATTAATTTTGCATTTGATTTACGTAATAAGAAAGAATTTGTTCAAGCAAGGTCTGACTTTGGAGAACTAAGGAATATTATTTTAGAACAAGGTTTTTCTCCGAAATTATATAGAGAAACGAATAAATTATTTGAAAATATAAAAGAAGGATTTAATACTATTAGGAGAAATTATGGGATTTCAACAAATCAAGGTGATTTAACATCAACGATGATTAATTCTATAAATTCGTTATCAGGTATTTTAAAATTCCCACAAATTCCTGAAAAAATAAAAGATACAAGAGTAGCAAATATAATATCAAATTGTAAATCACAGAAATCATTTGGATTTATATATAAAAATTTATCGAAAGAATTATTGAATATTTCAAAACTAGGTATGTATTTTGATGACTTGGTTAAAAATGTTAAAGAAAACCATGAATCAGATACCTATAATCCGAAGAATGAAGAGCCCATGTATAAAGATTATCATTCATCATGGAAAAGCCCAATGGTGTAAATAGAAAACGATATATGTTCAGGGAGAAATATGAGACATATTAAGTCCAAAACAGGAAACATCATGCCACCAAAAAGTCTTCAAATCCGCAACAGCACCGCTGAATTCCTCATTTTCACCAAGCAATCCGGCGAAAACGGCATAGAAGTCCGTGTACAAGACGGAACAATCTGGCTCAGTCAAAAGCTTATGGCAGTTCTGTTTGAATGTTCCGCCGATAATATTTCTTTGCACTTAAAAAATATATTCGCCGAAGGGGAAATGGACGAATTTTCAGTTACCGAGGATTTCTCGGTAACTGCCGCAGATGGCAAAAATTACCATACCAAACATTACAACCTCGACGCCATAATCGCCATAGGTTACCGTGTTAACACTAAGCGGGCAACCGCTTTTAGGCAATGGGCTACGGCGGTGCTCAGGGATTATGCGTTGCGAGGTTATGTCATAGACAAAAAACGCATGGAAAACGGCGCTTTTCTTGACGAAGACTATTTCGAACACCTTCTTGCGGAAATTCGGGAGATCCGCCTAAGCGAGCGTCGCTTTTACCAAAAGATAACTGACATCTACGCCACAGCGATGGACTACAACAAAAACGCTCCTATAACAAAGGAGTTTTTCGCAAAAGTTCAAAACAAACTGCACTATGCAATTCACGGACACACCGCCGCAGAGGTAATTTACGAGCGTGCCGATTCCGCCAAAGAGCACATGGGATTGACCGCATGGGAAAACAGTCCTCAAGGTAAAATTGTTAAAACAGATGTTGCTGTTGCGAAAAATTATCTGACAGAGGCAGAACTGGAATCTTTGGGGCGGATTGTCAATGCGTACCTTGATTTGGCGGAGGATAGGGCAAAAAAGCATATTCCCATGACAATGGAAGATTGGGCTAAACGCCTCGACCGTTTTCTCGAAGCCGATGATAGATCAATACTTCAAGATTCAGGAAAGATAAGCGCCCAGCTTGCAAAAGAATTCGCCGAAAGCGAATTTGAAAAATATCGCATTATTCAAGACTGTCTGTTTGAATCCGATTTTGATAGAGAAATAAAAGAAATTGAAGGAAAGCGAGGGAAAAAGTAGATACGTTATGCTAGGCGCAATTATCGGCGACATCGCCGGTTCAAGGTTTGAATTTAACAATATCCGCAGCAAGGAATTTGAGTTATTTGCCAAAGACTGCCAAATTACCGATGATAGCATAATGACGCTTGCCGTTGCAAAGGCGCTCTTGGCTTGCAACGGCGATTGGAATCAGCTTGGACATAACGCTGTCAAATATATGCAGGAAATCGGGCGTAAATACCCTAACTGTGGTTTTGGCGGTATGTTCAGAAGATGGGTTTTCAGCGATAATCCTGAGCCGTATAACAGTTTTGGAAACGGCGCGGCAATGCGCGTTTCGCCTTGCGGTTTTATCGCGCAAACTGAGAATGAGGCGATATTGATTTCCAAAAAAGTAACCGAAATTACGCATAACCACCCGGAAGGATTAAAAGGCGCGGAAAGTGTTTCAGTCGCCATTTTTATGGCGCGTAACGGAGTGGCAAAGAATGAAATAAAAGAGCGGATAGAAAAAGACTATTACTCACTTAACTTTACCCTTGACAGTATTCGTGATGACTATGAATTTGATGTGTCTTGTCAAGGAACAGTACCTCAAGCTATTGCGGCTTTTCTTGAATCTGATTCATTTGAAGACGCTATCCGTAACGCGATAAGTCTTGGCGGAGACAGCGACACGTTAGCCGCAATCACGGGAAGTATTGCGGAAGCTTTTTACGGCGTTCCTTATGATTTGAAAAGTGAAGCGTTGAATTATCTTGATTGCGAATTGCTTAGTATTTATGAGGAATGGGAAAAGTTAATGATGAAATTTCATTTATCTTAGGAACCCTATGTTTATTATATCATATTGACAATAACAAAGAACCGTTATAAATTGTAATCAACTCAGTAATTTAAGAGGAGAATATAATGAAAAAAATAGCGGTTGTTTTTTTTATTTTGGTTATTACCGCGGTTTTAATGACAGGCTGTTCAAAGGATTCAGGCGGGCTAACGATAAAAAAGGATGTCTTAATGGTCGGTATGGAGATTGGTTATCCTCCAATGGAATATATGGCGGATGACGGCGTTACCCCCATCGGTTTTGACGTAAGCTTGGGAAAGGCTCTTGCGAAAAAAATGGGGCTTAACGTTCAGTTTGTGGATACGGCGTGGGACGGTATTTTTGCCGCTGTTAATACAAAGAAATTTGACTGTATTATTTCTTCGGTAACAATAAATCCGGCGCGGCAGGCGGCGCATAATTTCAGCAAACCCTATATTCAAAATACTCTTGCTATTGTTATGCCAAAGACTTCAAAATATCAGGTGCGCTCGCCTAAGGATCTTGCTGGTCTTGGCGTCGCTTATCAGGAAGAAACAACGTCAGATGATTACATGACGGGGCTTGCGGAAAAAGGATTGCAGTTTACACCTTATGAATATGACAAAGTAATGTATTGTTTTGATGAATTGCGGCTCGGCAGAGTTGACGCTATCATGACCGATCTTCTGGTCGCCTATGAATATTTAGCCCGTTCTGATTTTTTTGAAATTGTCTGGCAGGGCGGAGAAGAAGAATTCGGCATCTGCATGAGAAAGGGAAACGACGCTTTAACTAAGGCGATAGACAAGGCTCTGGATGAACTTTTTATGGATGGAACCATGCTGAAAATATCCAGAGAAATTTTTGACGGCATGGATCTGGTTACTCCGGTATGGCGATAAAGGTTAATGGAAAATTTTAAAACCATTCTTTTTTCATGGACACCACAGCTTTTAAGAGGCGCAAGAGTAACTATCGCGCTGACGGTGTTAGCTGTCGGCGCTGGACTTGTCTTAAGTCTTTTTTTGGCACTGGGGAAGATGTCAAAAAATACGGTAATAAATAAACTTTGCAGCGCCTATGTGTTCTTTTTCAGAGGGACGCCGCTCTTAATGCAGCTTTATTTTGTTTATTACGCTCTCCCCATGATCGTTCCTGCATTGACAATTAACAGCCGTTTCCTTGCGGCGTTTATAGCCTACTCGCTAAATGCCGGCGCTTACTGCGCGGAAATAATCAGAGCGGCGATTCAAAGCATAGACAAAGGTCAATTTGAGGCTTCTCGCGCCTTGGGATTGTCTTACGCGCAAACAATGCGCCTTGTAATTATCCCTCAGTCTATCCGCAGATTAATTCCCCCTGTCGGCAATGAATTTATCATGATGTTAAAAGACGCGTCTTTGGTTTCGATGATTGCGTTAGTTGACATTACAAAGGCTACAAGAAATATCGAAGGTTCCACAAGATCGGCTCTTGTATACATTCCAGCCATGATTCTTTATTTGATCATTACAGCAGTATTCTCTTTTATTTTCCGTAAGGCGGAAAATAAATATTCGGTATACGAGTGAGTCCGTTATGTCAATGATTAAAACCGTAGGAATAAGCAAAACTTTTCACGGCGGTAACGGGCGCGGACCGCTCGACGTGCTGAAAAATGTTTCGTTAACTGTTGAACAAAGCGAGGTTGTGTGCATAATCGGACCTTCCGGCGCTGGTAAATCGACGTATCTTCGCACTCTTAACCGTTTGGAAACTATAGACGAGGGGCAGATATATATTGAAGACAATTTGCTTTTTGACTGCCGTCACGGGGTCAACAAAGTAAAAATGCACAATGACGAAAAGAATAAAATCCTTTTGGAAGTGGGAATGGTTTTTCAGCGTTTCAATCTTTTTCCGCACAAAACAGCGCTGGAAAATGTAATGCTTGCGCCTCACAATGTCCGCAAATTGCCTCTTGCTCAGGCGCGTGAAAAATCCGAGCAGATACTTGAGCGTGTTGGTTTAAGCGATAAAATTAATGCGTACCCTTCGCAGCTTTCAGGCGGACAGCAGCAGCGCGTAGCAATCGCGCGCGCGCTTGCCATGGAACCGCGAATTATGCTCTTTGATGAGCCGACTTCCGCGCTTGATCCCGAGCTTGTCGGCGAGGTGCTTGCAGTCATGAAACAGTTAGCCTCAGGCGGTATGACAATGCTGGTAGTTTCGCACGAAATGGGCTTTGCGCGCGAGGTAGCGAATAGGGTAGTGTTCATGTTTGAAGGTTCTGTTTTGGAAGTTGGAAAACCTGAGCAATTATTTACTAATCCCTCAAATGATCGTACAAGACAATTTTTACAAAGCGTTCTGTAAATTTTTGTTGCATGAAAAACATTTATAGTTTATTATATTAAGTGTGAATATTGCTCTTTTTAGCGATTGCTACACGCCTCAGGTTAACGGAGTTGTTACCGTTGTCAGAACGCTTAAGGCGGAATTACAGAAACAGGGACATAATGTCTATGTATTTACCGTTCATCATCCCGACGCGGTGGAAGAACCCAATGTTTTTCGTACAAGCGCCTCAATTCAATTTAAGAATGAACCTCAGCACCGCATAGGTTTTTTTATCGCGGAGCAGATGATAAAACAAGTCCGTTCTCTTAACATTGACATTATTCACACGCATACGGAATTTACTTTGTATCTTGCGTCCCGTATTGTCAGCCGCAAACTTAAAATACCTTCGATTCATACCATGCACACTTTTTATAAGGATTATTTATATTACGCGCCGATGCTTTTGGAGATTTATTTCAGAAAAAACATGGGCGCATATTTCCGTCAGATTTTACGCAGTCAAAAATGTATAATAGCGCCTTCAAAAAAAATAAAGAATTTTCTTGAAGAAATAAAAGTACCAATGCCGATACATGTGGTTCCAAACGGAATTGATCTTTCGCTTTTTTATGAGCGTTCAGACAGCATAAACAATGACACTGTTAATTTTCGCAAAAAACAAAACATTGCCGACGACGAAGAATTAATTGCCTTTGTAGGAAGACTTGGAAACGAAAAAAATGTCGTAACGCTGATAGAAAATTTTAAAGAGATTAATTCGCGCCGAAACAAAGTTAAATTGATGCTTGTAGGCGACGGTCCCGATAAAAAGTCATTGCAGGAAAGGTGTTACGAGCTGGGGCTTGCGAATTCCGTAGTATTTACAGGCTATTTGCGCTGGCCCGATGAAATCCGCCAGGTTTACAGGGCGGCTGATATTTTTATGAGCGCGTCTCACAGCGAGGTACACCCGATTACTTTTATTGAGGCGATGGCGGCGGGACTTCCTGTTGTCGCCGCCGCAGACCCAAGCATTGAGGGAATGGTAGTAAACGGCGATAACGGCTGGGCAGTGGAAAATGACAAACTGATGTGGGAAAAAGCCATTGATATTCTGTCGGATAAAGGGAAAAAAGAAAAAATGGGAAAACGTTCCGATGAAATATCAAGAGTTTATTCTGTAGATAATTTTATCAGAAGAATGATTGACGTTTATGAAGAATACCGCAGGCGGTAATTTTTATTTTACTTATTCTCATTATAAATCTGCGTAATTATCTCTTCCATCGGCAATTCCTTTACCGCAATGTCAGATAACGCAATTTTGCTTGAAAGAAATTTGATAAAGTCGCCGATTGCTATTTTTGAAGCGTCAACTTCCAGCGTTATTTCCAGTGGCGATTTTTGTTCAAGCACTCTTACGTTTTCGGGAAGCGCAGCCCCGATGTCAAAAGACCGTTCCAGTGTTAACTCTACAATTTTTTTCTCTCCAAGATTTAGTTGTAATTTCTGCAAGGTGTCATCAAAGACTTTTTTCCGTGATTTATTACTATCACATTATCAGCAAGTTGTTTTACATCTTCCAAATCGTGGGTGGTAAGAATAAAAGTTGTGCCTGTTTTGTTGATTTTCAGGATAAACTCACGGATTTTTGCTTTTGCGATAACGTCAAGCCCGATTGTCGGTTCGTCCAAAAATACAATTTTGGGCTTGTGGAGCATTGCCATTATAAATTCACACTTCATGCGCTCGCCGAGGGATAGCACTCTTGTCGGTTTGTGTATAACTTCCGTAACTTCAAACATTTCGGCTAACTCGTCAAGGCGCGATTTGTAGTCCGTTTGCGTTATTCCGTAAATGGCTCGGTTCATGTTAAAACTGTCAATCGGCGGAATGTCCCAGATTAACTGCGAACGCTGTCCGAATACCGCGCCTATTTCACGCACATACCGTTTGCGTTCTTTGCTGGGCGAATATCCCATAACGTCAATTTCCCCGGCAGTAGGGTAGAGCGCTCCGCAGAGCATTTTTATCGTGGTGGATTTGCCCGCTCCGTTAGGACCAAGCATTCCGCAGATAGCGCCTTCTTTAACGTTAAACGTAATATTGTCAACAGCGTTGATGATTACTTTTTCACGCTTAAAAAAACTCTGTAAAGTTTCTTTAACGCCGCTTCCCCTCTTAAATGTTGTATAAGTTTTAACAAGATTATTAACTTTTATTATACTCATATCGGCCGCCCACTCCTTCATATTCTTTGATCATATATTGATACAGCCATATCCCGAAGCACATGAACAATACGCACGGAATAACTGAAATTAACGCAAACGGCTCAAGCCGTCCTAACAATGCGCTTGCAGGAAAAAATCCTATCATGGCTACAGGGATAATAAATGACGTAATCGTTTTTATTGTCCTAGGAAAAATTGACAGCGGATATTTCCCGAATCCAAGTATGCTGTCTAAAATGTCAGGTAACCTTGAATTTCCCACCCACTTAAAAGACGTTGCCGCCATGATCATTTGAAAACCGCTCATTACAGCGAATCCGCCGGCGAATAACAGTAAAAACTGTCCGATAGCGGCAAGCGAAACAAAGCCTGTGTGCGCTATCGCTATGCCGAACATTACGCCGCCGCCTATTATCAGCCCGATACTTCCCGTGTCAAAATTGGTAGCGATTAAAAAGAAAAGCGGATTCATGGGACGCAGAAGGACAACTTCAAAACTGCCTTCGCGTATGTATTGCATTGTATGCGTCGTCAATCAATTTCCAGTAATTGCTCTGGTATTTGTTTTCAAAACAGCCGCCGTCTGCGTGCATTCCCGAAGTATGCGTTAAAAGCTGAAATAGCGTAACGCCGTTATAAGACGGTGTATTGAACTGCGGTAAAATTTCGCCCACCGGAATATCCAGCCGTGTATAGCCGTCTTCGACAAGTTTCATTGTTGCCACAGCGGTAAATACTTTGGTAATAGAGGCTATGTATCTGGTAGAATCAGGCTGAACCGGAGTATCATCGTCCTTGCGGAACGATTTTTTCCCTATTCCGCTATGAGCGAATATTTTTCCTTTTCGGGATATACAGTAGGTTGCGCATTGTATTTCGCCGTCATCAATGACACGCTGCAAGTGGTTGTTAAGCACGTCAAGCCGTTTTTCATCATAGCCAACCTCGCTTGGCTTACAATCCGTTTTTCCTTGTGTGTATAGCATTTTAAACTCCTTAACAGGAGTTTATCAAATTTTCAAATAAAGAAAATGAACATTTTTGATCATTTAAGTCATCGAATAATGTATCATCCCACGTCAAATAAAAATATTTCATATTTTTTCATAATCTATTTAAAAGAATAAGTGAATATCGGACTCTTGGCAATTTCCAGTATCCATGAAATTTTATTATGGGTAATGTAAAGATTAACTCCGGCATAAGACGGATAATCGTCGTTTGCTGCATTGTTTTCTTTTAAATATTCGCTGAACCTCGGTTCAAAGTTCCATGTTAAATCGTCGGTTTTTTCCGAAGCAATTGCGTGCCAATAATCATCTGTGCAGATGACAATGTTATAAGACATTTTTTG
>Ga0268262_10006047_pt1 | contig 11755 bp, 18 predicted proteins | sample TergutNc150P3_FD_190354 | JGI IMG/M metagenome (GOLD analysis project Ga0268262, IMG submission 190354) | Nasutitermes corniger P3 segment gut microbial community from laboratory colony in Florida, USA - Nc150 P3 (SPAdes) (version 2) | ecosystem: Host-associated > Arthropoda: Insects >... | reverse complement strand
AGCGGCTATTGAAAAGATGGCCGGTGAAGTACAAGCTTGGGTTAACGAACGGAACAGTCAAAGAACCACTGTTCATTGGCAGTTCACCACCGCAGATGCCCGCATTAAGCTTAGGCACTTGTATCCGAAGTTTTAACCTTCATGGAGTACTAGCCGCTCTTGTGAAAAAAAACCCAGAAATACATATCGGGAATGCCCAGGCATGACAGCCTACAAGACCTGGCACGATACCAGGCAAGAGGCAGAAGAATATCTTGCCACCTGCCAAGGCTTTGACGGGAGGATACCTGCATGACGCTTGATAAGACTTTTGAAAGCGAAGTCAAAAAGGTTGCCAATGGAGACCACAGCCGTAATTATAAATTCACTTTCATATATGATCTAAAGGAAATATCCGCCGCCTTGGCGAATCGGTATGAGTTTGACAACTGCCTAAAAAAATACGGCAGGGAAAAAGTGGCTTTGTGTGTAGCAGCAACAATCTATAAAAATGCGTATAGGTATGAAACAAAAGCAGTAATCTGGGCATCCGATGTAATAAATCTTTGGACTAACAGGCCCGAGCTGATCCCACTTGAAGCACTTATAAATATACACCCTGCCATTTTATCTGACAATTCTTCCAGTTTGAGGAAATTAACCACTATTGCTGCCTCGGGAGACATCGCATGAAATACAAGGCCGGCGACCGGGTCAAGGTAAAACCCCGAAAATGGTTTGACAAACTGGAAGAAACGGACGGGATGCGCAAAACCCCTGGCGGTGAATATCTCATGGATTATCACATATCCGCCGCAGGGCTTGAGACTGTTGTAACCAGCACTGTTGACAAAGACCCTTTTAGCGGGAAACCTACTGCCCTCTATGGCCTTCGCGGTCATTCGTATTTGTTCCCGGAAGAAACCCTGGACCCGGTAGGCAAATCAAAATGAGCGACATAGCCCTGGCCCCGGGAGCCCGCGGGGAATTAATCGACATAAAAGAAACTGCCCGCCGGATTCACATGAGCCCGAGCTGGATTTATGAACAGAGAAGGAAAGGGCTATTGCCGTTCAGGTTCTTGCAGCCGTCGCCAGGGAAATATTTTTTTGACAGCGCCGACATCGACGACTATGTGGCTTCATGCTGGCGGTCAGCCGGCACAAAGGAAAACCAATGAAAGGAGGTGGTAGAGGATGTAGAAACCGCTTTAGAGGAAGGCGCGGTGAACTTTCAGCCAATCGTTCCGCAGCGCCTTCCTTATTTTTACCATACTGGCGGAAGCCTGACAAGGAGAGGTCATGGATTTTAAAGCTTTAGCAATTTTATTCCTGTGTGCAATGGCCCTGGCGGCCTTGGTTTTCTTGGGCCTGTTCTTTTTTTTATTAATCCAAATTGTAAAAAGGGAACTCCGCAACGAGCGCAAGGGATTCCCGCACTCCCGTGGGAAAGACAAATGACCCCCGAAGGCCAAGTCAAGAAAGCGTGTCTTGAATATCTGGAATTGCACGGCATCTATGCCTGGCCCAACAATACCGGCGCTGCGAGAAATGACAAAGGCAGGCTGATATGTTTTGGGAAAACCGGTTCGTCCGATATTATTGGCATTTTGCCCGGCGGCAAATTCCTGGCCGTCGAGTGCAAGAGTGGCAGCAACACGCCGACGGAGGAGCAGAAGAAATTCCTGGGGAAAATTATGGCCATGGGCGGATGCGCGATCCTCGCGTGGTCTGTCGATGACGTTGAAAAGGGCTTGGACGAATTTGAAGAATTACAGAAGGAGTTACAATGATAAACAAAAAGGACTTTAGAACCTGCGTTATGGCCGTCATTAAAAACAATGGCGGTAACTGTTCTATATGCAACCAGGGTACTGATATTTATGGCGCTATGGCATTTGCGAATATGAGGGAAATAAAAACTTCCTGGGGTAAAAAGGCGCTGATGCTTTTTATCCCGAAGGATATAACTTTCACAATTCCATATTTGTCCATTGTTCAATACAGCACACATGATAAACAGAAGCACATTGCGATTGAGCTTAATGACGGACACTTGGTTTCACTTAGAGAGATTTATAAATGAAAACCACGCGGAAGCTGGTCAAGGCTGGGTTTTCTCCTTTTTCCAGTGCCGGTTCAACTCCGGCCCCCCGCATATACGGCGGTCGATAAGATCCCGCCGGAGTACATGACCCGGCATTATCCGGGATGGGCAATCCCGTTGGGGAAGCGCAGTAGGGATGATATGCCTCAAGGGTGCGCTGCCGTTTGCCCTCCCCTTTTAGTTCCCCTCCCAGACGTTCTAAGAGGGGCGAAAGCGACGCAAGACTTCGTGGGCTTGCGGTCTCCGTTAAACGGCGCACGAAATACCAGGTCAGGCGCCGGCCAACGTATACCGGTGCGGAAATGGTGCGAGTAGGTGCATGGCGGTTAGTGGAACGGCGGCCAAGGCCAGGCCGTCAAGCGGGTTCGACCCCCGCCGCTGTGCAAAACCCAAATTGATTGACGGCTCCGAGCCTATAGGATGAGGGCCGTATATCGCTGGTCATAACGGCCAGATATTTGCCGGGAAAGAAATCCAGGCTGCTTGAAACTGGTTGAGCCGACAGCCGTAAAACCTTCAAGCAAAAGGTGTTACTCGGCCCCTTCCCGGTCGGGGAATAGACCGGGATTTTTTTGATAAAGGCCTGGGGCACCTAGCCCGGAGCTGAATTTTATAAAGCAAATACATGCCCTGCGTGTGTTACGGCCACTGGGGAACGAGAGCGGAAAGGAACGGCAAGGTGCTGCCGCTATCCGCGGGTAGGCTCCGAAAGGGGCTATTTGCTAAAGCCGACAATAAGGGCGAGAACGGCCTCCAGCTGTTGCTGGCTCAGGCCGGGAAGCCGGTTATAAATATCTGAAAGAATCGGCGATTCTTGCGGGCCCTGGCCTTCGATGAGGTATTCCACAGTAACGCCCAGGGCCTTTGCGATCCGCAAGACATCGTCGGCCCTTAGAAGGTGGCCGTACCGGCTGGCGGATTTATATGTATCGTAGTTTATGCCCTGGCTTTTCAGCATGTCGCGGAGTTTGATTTTTTGGCCCTGGCAGATGTCTTTGACCCGCTGATAGAAGTCCATTGTTATTTATCGGCAGAATTCACCCAAAAAATATAAAAAAGGTGTATCTAGAGCCCCCTTGTTTTTTTAGACTAAAAACCAAGTTTAATGAAAAACGTTATTTCGTTTTATATATTTCTTCGCATACAGGGCACATTTTATCACCCCAGAATTCTGGATCTAATGGGTTGTCTACTAGGCGGATCTTTTTATGTTTGCCGTCATAACATGCTGTACAATATGGGCCGCCGCCGTCCCCATCGTAATAAACGTTATTCTTGAAGACCATTTCTTCGCTTTTTACAGCTTGCAGTTTGCGGATTTTACTTTTCAACTTGGTGTTTTCATTAATCTGTTCGGCCAGCCTTGATTTCATTTCTGCCAGATCTAATTCAAGGTTGGCCAGGCCTTTTTTTACCTCGACATAGTTATTCATGTCGTAGAGTTCTTTAATATTTTTGACCGCTTCAATGAGGCTGTTAAATCCGGTGATTATATCTTGCATTCTTTCAATATACGTTTATTGGGTAGGTATGTCGATGGGTTAATTTGCGCCTTGCCTTGCTTTCAGATTCGGATGCTTCTTGTTTTTTACCGGGTTACCCTATTCTTTTTTCTTTCCAACGAAAACAGCTACCAAACTACATAAAGCGAGTATTGTTGGAGCAATAGCTCCAAGAGGCTCCCCTTTCCAGATGCTGTAAAAAACAACCCCTATGGATAAAAGCGCAATGATAAAGGCAAATATCTGTCCCAGCAGGCTCGATATTATAGAATGGTTGACAATTTTTGTTTCGTTCGCTTGTCTATGATCTAATTCCTTTTCTGCCATGGTAAGAATGCGATTTGCAGATCCCTTAAGGGTCTGTTCATAGCCGTTAAATTCTTTTGAGAGGGGCAATGGTCCAGAGTACTTTAGCGATTCTGAACGAACAGTTTGCTTTTTACTCATAGGCAGTTGTTCACTCATAGGCAGTTGTTCACTCATAGGCAGTTGTTCACTCATAGGCAGTTGTTTACTCATAGGCAGTTGTTTACTCATAGGCAGTTGTTTACTCATAGGCAGTTGTTTACTCATAGGCAGTTGTTCACTCATAGGCAGTTGTTCACTCATAGGCAGTTGTTTACTCATAGGCAGTTGTTCACTCATAGGCAGTTGTTCACTCATAGGCAGTTGTTTACTCATAGGCAGTTGTTTACTCAAGGGTAGAGGAATCCTCTATGGCTTTTCTAAAACTATTACCAACTTGTTGCCAATCACCGCGTATAGTTGCCACATCTCGCTTGAAACCTGTACTGAAATCATGACTATTTAGCAAAGTTTGGCCGGTAATATCAAAGGCTGAAGCAAAGCCTTTAAGAAACGTGGGAAGTATATCTGTAAAAATATTATTACCCTTTTTAACCCTGGACCTGCGGTCTTCTTGAGCATGGTTTTTGTTTGCTCTGTTTTTCCAAGGTTTTATTATGACATTAAGTATAGATGTGGCGAAAGCACAGATAGCAACCACAATAGCTACGTTTATAGCTACGTTGGCATAGGCATAACCAGAATTTAACAGTAAAAGACATGCCAATATACCGCTAAAACCTATGAGTAATGATGAACTTTTATCAATAATCGGCACAATAATATTAAACAGCGACATCCTGTTTTTATTTCTGGTATCTTCTTTTGAAATGAATTCTTCCATAAGTTTAATACGGTCACTGCCTTCGAGATAAGAATGATTATTAAAGTTTTTTAGTTTTTCCAGCAGATTAAGTAACATTTCATATTCTTCTTGGCTAATACTACCGTGCTTATCCGCTTTGTTGTTTAGGCACAGTTTATGTAACTCATTGACCATAACCTCTCCACCTTGCTTCTATTGGCAATATCTAAGTCTATGCCCCAGACATATTAAGAATATCCAATTCTATCATACGTTACAGGTCTTGTGTTAGGTAAGTATAAAAAAAAACAAAATTTATTGCTAGAGTACATATTCCCCCAAGCAACAGCTCAATGGAAGGGCGGATTTCACCCAAAATACAAAATAAAGGTTAATTTGCACCTATTGCTTATTCTTCTACGTCTTCAGAATCGTCGTCATTTTCATCGTCATCTTCGATAATGCTAACCGATTCCGGCACTTCCTCTACAGCCATACTTTGATTGTATTGTTCTGCAAGCATGGTTTTAGTGAATTGAGCGGACGGCTCCAGTTCGTATACAAGGTCTTCCAGTTCATCAATAGTCAGTTTAAAAAATTCTTTCCGCAGGTTTATTTTATTCACGCGCTTTTCGTTTAGCCGTCTGTGAAGCTTGGTTTCAAGTTCCGATGCGTTATCGGAAAAAATGAGGCAATGAGTATCAAACCTGAAAGGCACGGACGCATCTCCAAGCTCGTCTACTCGTTCTTCAGGAACAGAACGGCGCGTCATGCCTATTTTGAAGACATCTTCGCCGAAAGAACCCAAATTGCTAATAATGTAAATGTAGCCGGCTTGCCCATGCTCTAATTTTGTAATTTCTGCTTTTTTGGACTCCACGCCGTCAAGCTGGGATTGGACTTTTGCAAGCCGCTCCCTAAGCTGCTTTATCAAAACCGCGTCGCTAGCATTGTCGAGCTGGTTTTTCACTGCAAGAATTTCATTTTTGTACTTTTCTTCTTCTTGCTCAATTTTCTTTCTTTCCGCTTCAAGCTGCTTGCGTTCCGCCGCATCCTTCCGCATCTTTTCGCGAATAGATTTTTGCTCCTCGCGGATACGCTCTTTCTGTATGTAGTATTCGTACTCGATTTTGATTGCTTCTATGAATAGATATTCAATTTCGCCGATAAACCTTGCTATTGTAGGCGCTATGCTTTGATTGCCATCGGCGGCGATCTTCTGGTATTTAGCTGTCATAGCCTTTATGTCTTTTATTGCCTTGTCAAGCTTGGAGTATTTTAAGTTATAAAGGATATTCTGCAATTCCGATTCAAGGGCAATAACCATTAGCCTGTATATAGCCATATTTGTTTTGGTCGTATAGCGCCCTTCGTATTTTACAAGAAGCTCTTTAATCAATTTCTCGTTCAGGTTATAGCGCTTTCGAAGCTCGCGGACATCCATAAAGTTGAGTTTCAGTTTAATGGTCGTTTCGAGCAACGCATCGGCTTCGCCAGTGGATTCGCCCAGGATGCCTTTTGATATTTCGTAGTCGTCGAAATACCGCTTTATTGAGTATTGAAGGCTCTTAAATGCGGTCTGGATTTTTAGCAATTTCTTTGCGTATGATTCCGTTGACTTCTGGGTTTTCTGCTGCTCGGCTTCGGCTTCCATAAGCAGGCTTTTTCTCTCGACGATGGAAGACTCGACGCCGCTTAGTTCGGACTGCCTGTCCTTAAGCTGATCGGCTATGTCCGCAAGGGCTTTCTTTTTGGCCGATTCCGCAATTTCATTGAATAATTTTTCTTTGTTATCCCGTATCTCTTCATACTTGGCGGTTTGCTCGTGCCAATCGACCTTGAGGCGTTCAATATCGTCATTTAGATTTTTCGCTTCCAATTCCAGATTGATGATCCGGTTGCAATCAAGGCAAAGGCCTTGGTCATTCACCTTGTGGAATATACCGCCCTTGCCGCAGCGCTTGCATTTGCCCATTTTTGTCCCTCCGTGAATATCTTTGGCTTTTGGAATAGAAGCGATATTATCGAAAACTGGTTTTTGTTCTACTGGTGCCGGAGGAGCCTCTTCTACTGGAAGGGCTTTATCTACCAACGGCTTTGACATCTCGGGCAACGAGGCTATTTCCGGTTTTGGCATTTTCTGCGGCTTTCTTATGAGCTTTATCCCGCCCCATACGCACAGCCCGCCCAAGCCCAGGCAAACAATGCCGCTGACAGCGCCTATTTCCGGAGTAGTGAAAGATGCAATAGCACCGATTAAAAAAAAGAATGCAAGAAGGAAAAGGAGTACGGCAAGAATAACCTTCAAAGCTCGCATATAAATTTCTTATGGAATTATAAACTTGGCGGCGGGAAGAATCAACCATTTGGTTCCGGCGTGGCGGGAGATCGGATAAGGAATTTCCCTGGTGATAATTATGCTGTTTTGAGAGCTAATACCGATATTCCCGGATGGCGATCTGGCCCATTCGAGCTGTATGCTATGCAGCAAACAGGCGTTGACTTGCTGCTAAATACATACATGCGTAACGCTGGGCTGCATTTTAATCCCGGTTTTGTAGTCCCCACCGGCCTTGACAACGTACCACGCGCCCACTCAATCCGTAGTTGGCGTCGAGTGGCCTAAGCCACCCTGCGCCAACTTCTGACGGAGAGTGTTCGGCTGGAGTTTTCGAGACCAACGGGGACTACAAGGGAAGGATTTAAAATAGCCGTCGCGTTTTGCCAAAGCGCCGGAAGAGGAACACCATTAAGGCCAGTGTTATTAAAAGATGTCAATTTAAATACGCCGTTTTGGTGTCCGACATAGCCGTCGTTGATATTTACGTTCCTGAAAATGTCATAAATATATCCCGAAAAATTCCGTATTCTATCCATTGCTACGCCGGAACCAAATGGTGGTTTTATTCTGCCGCGGGGAACAGCTTCTTAAGTTTCCATTTTGTAAGGCGCTCTCGGATAAAAAATCTTACAGTTTCCCGGTGTACTCCAAACCGCTTCCCGATCTCTACATTATTCTTGCCTTCCCTGAGCATTTTACGGATTTCTTTTTCTTTTCCGGTGAGCATCACATTAACCGCTCTCCCCGGGCGGCGGCCTAATATTTTGCCCTCTGCTTTGCAACGGGCAAGCGCCTCTTTAGTACGCTGGGCAATTAAGTTACGCTCTATTTCCGCAGACAGACTAAACGTAAACGCCAACACTTTGCTTAGTATATCATCACCAAGGCGGTAGTTGTCTTTGATTGTCCACACTCTAACACCACGCTCCATGCAGTCGGAGAGGATCGACATAATCATAAAAAACGATCTACCAAGGCGGGAGAGTTCGGAACAAAGAATAATGTCACCTTCAGTTACAAGCTTGAGCAAACCGCCAAGTTGCCTTTTATCAGGCGCTTTCGTTCCGCTTATCGTTTCCTCAATCCATTTTTCTATTTTAAGTTTTTCTGATTTGCAAAACCGGGCGATTTCGTAACGCTGGTTTTCTACCGTCTGCTTGTCCGTGCTGACCCTGATGTATCCATATACCATTACTTTATTTTCGGCATAACCTATGCGGTTCAATACCGAAAAATGCTTGACTAAATTATCCTTGAGAAATATATTTATATTAGAATATAGATTGGCTGACACGGAAAACCGGAGGCCCTCTATGTAATGCCTGTCCATGACAGGTGTGGCATAGGGGGCTTTTTTTATTTTCCGGTGATGGCGATGGGGAGGGGACTGAATAATGTGGAAGGAATTTTGGGGATGGGTTACCGATCAATACATTTACAACACGGTTGTTACGGTAGCGGTGATAATCATTATCGTAAATTATTTGAAACGGCATAAGACTATCCAGAGGCTAGGTGCATGGTTTGGCAGGTGGGTAAACAAATATAAAAAAATAAAGGTCGGTTCTGGCGGCGTTGAATTGGAACGCCACGATGAGCATGACTCTGAAAAAGACAGGCAACAAGACGAAATTCTTGACAGTATCAGGGAAGAAATAAAAAAAATAAACAAAAGACTGGACGTGCAATATGGGTTTATAAGAGAGGCGGTGGTAAATGCGGGGGTTGCCGTCGTGTGGGCCGGTACGAAGCCACCGTTTGAAGAAGCTATTTGGGCAGCCCTGAATAACATCAAACTCGGCGAAAACGGCAATCTGGTAACAAGAGTGCCGACGATAGTCATGGAAGAAGGAAAGAACGGGGTAACTAATTATAGGAGTGTACTTAACAGGTTTATAAAAGAAAACTTTACAAAGCCCGAAAAGCCTATACCCGAACACTTTACGGATACCACAGCCGAAATAGACAAGCATATTAAGTAGGCGCGGCGGTTATGGAAACGCAAGGGTGGAAATGGAGTTGGGCAAAGTTTTTTATAAAACTTACGTCGGCTGCATTATGGGCATGGGCGGCGGCGACGGTTTTAGTCTTCATTGTTTGTATAAACGACGGCGATCACCCATGGATTAGTACGGTCATAAATTGGTGGGGGTGGATTTCGTGTATTTTTATCGGCGGGAAGGTAATAATTGACGCTCTTGCCGAAGCGGTTAAAAAAGCGGAGATAAAGGCGAACCTTGACCTAAAGGGAGGCATTGGCAAGTAATGAGCGATGAAGAAAAACAAGAATTAATTGGCAAGCTCCACGAAAGCTGGGACAACCTCAATCTCCTCCAGCATATGCACAAAAAAGAACAATCCGTTATTGAGGACAAGCTTCGCTTAATAGGTGGAGCGAAAAATTACTTAGGAGATGTTTTATATAAACTGACCGGCAGCGATTTTTACAAGCCAAAAGAGGAGAAAACAAATTGACGGAATCCGCGCAGAAAACCATCGACAAAATTAAAGTAGTGATTGTCCGCAAGGATGTCCAGCCGGGATACCCTGACGCTAATTTTAATACCAAAACGACATGGTGCAATCGTGGCGCAAACTATATCGCTACCGAGCTTGGGTTTGACATGACCCCTTTCCTTGAACCTCGCGGCATTAACTGGACTACTGCAAACAAGATGTATTCAAACGCGGAAAAAAACGCGAAAGAAATTGACGGCAGGGAAGCCCAGGAAATAACAAATAACGGCGGACTGGTACTTGTTGCTTGTTATAATCCCAGCGGGTCGGGCCATGTTGCCATTGTATGCCCGTCTGACAAGGCATACGACGACACAGCAGGCCCGCTTGTGGGAGAAACCGGAGCATGTTGCCGCATTACACATGCGAGAGAAGCGTTCGAAAGATGGGGATACAAAGCACGATTTTTTGTAATTCCCAGGAATGAGGTATCATGAATGAAAAAACTATCGCGTTACTTTTTAACGTTGTGTTCCTTGTTTTTTCTACTTTCACAAGCGGATGTAAGACAACAGGAACAATCACTGTCAGCGATAGCCTTGAGCATCAAAGAAGAATTGCAGAACTTGAAACTCGAATCAGCGATTATGAAAGCCGACTTAGACAATACGATAGTCTTATTAGCGGAACGCAATCTAGACTTGAAATTATCAGAGCAAGAGCGGATTCAATCGCAGACAGAATTGACCGGCTTATATTCCTCTTTGAGCAATATGAACGAGAAGTACAGCGGCTTATTGACGAAAACTCTGCGCTTAGAGGAGCGTTTGGCCCAGGAGAAAAAAATAAATTTCTGGCTTGGACTGTCCTTAGCGGTAATATGGGCCTTGAAGATTTTAAGAATGATACTGGGCTTCGCATGGCCTGCAATTAATAAGTTAATCCCGCTTTGGCTGGATATTCTACTTTAATTCGAGGGGGGGATATGGCAAATGTTAATTATGGCTTGCGCCTAAGAAATTTCCTGGGCATTATGGGGATGCTATTGCCGGCATTGAGCCTGGTGTTCAATATCGGCTTTGGCCGCGACTATAATCCGCCTGGTGCTTTGACATCAATCTCGGCAACGTACTACAGCATAACGGCAGTTTTGTTTATCGGCCTGGTTTTTGGAACCGGCCTTTTCTTGCTTATTTATGACGATTATGACGTGAAAGATCGTGTGGTTACAATTATTGCCGGCATCGGTGCTATTGCTCTAGTTGTCTTCCCGTGTGCCCTTCCCGGTGCAAGAACGTGGAATCTCGTAATGCTTCCCCAAAGCGTGACAAATGTCATTCACTTGGCAAGCGCATTGCTCTTTTTTGGCAGTCTGATATTCATGATTGGTTTTCAATTTACACGGACTGGCGAAGGGATGACCGTTCAGCCTGGCAGCCGAAAATGGAGACGGAATATTTTATACCGGGTCTGCGCTACCGTGATGCTGGCATCTCTTGTAATTGGTTTTGGCGGTGCAAGGCTTTTCGGAATTCCCCACCTAGTTTATATCGGGGAGACCATAGCCCTGGAAGCGCATGGCGTAGCCTGGAATACCAAAGGCGGTATGTGGCTCAGGGATTTGTAATGGCGTAAACGCCACTCGAAAGCCATTGACGGTGGACAATACGCCATGTTAAGATTGAGGCACAGTTGAAACAAAAATTAATTTTTTTTAGTAGGAGGAAAAAGTGAAAAGACTTGTTTTAATTCTTTTTGCTTTGCTGGTCGTAACCGCGTTCGTATTCGCTGTTCCGGCCACGCACCCGCCCGGCAATGACATTGCCGAAGCAGTATTAATCGGGGATGCCGCAGCGGTTGCGGCCCCGGCGACGGTACTTGCAGTGCCCGCAATAGCGGTGGTATTAGCAGGTAGAACATTGGCATTGCCAGCCAACACATTGAAACAGACCTGGCAGCCAGATAGCCTTACAAATATGGTGGGGAATTATAGAATAATTAAGCCTGGGCCTGTGATAGACGGAGCCTTAGCGGCCCCGGATTATTACTTGATTCTTTAAGGCCAATGAGAGCTAGCCCGCGAAAGCGGGCTATTTTTGGTGTGCCCAGCATGAGCAGTAACTTGGCGGTGAAAGCCCGCTACACGCTTGGCAGTAGGAAGTGTTAGCCAAAGGCAAGGGTGTCCGCCGTAAGGCGGAATCTGAAGGAAGCCGGAGGCAA
>Ga0268262_10006046_pt1 | contig 11756 bp, 8 predicted proteins | sample TergutNc150P3_FD_190354 | JGI IMG/M metagenome (GOLD analysis project Ga0268262, IMG submission 190354) | Nasutitermes corniger P3 segment gut microbial community from laboratory colony in Florida, USA - Nc150 P3 (SPAdes) (version 2) | ecosystem: Host-associated > Arthropoda: Insects > Digestive... | reverse complement strand
GACGGTAATCATTACAATTCGCACAATGCCACGCGAGCAGATGAATGGCATACTTATATGGACAGCAAAAAAATATCTTCAGTAGCTTGGAACATAAACGATAAATACGAAGGTTCTGCATTTTTTGGTGTTGTTCAGAAAGGTTTTGACCAAAGTGTGCCAGGAAACTGGTCAGATACAACCCAAATGACCGCTTCTGGCAAATACATATTCAAAAAATTGAATGAGTATTACAAAACCGCACCTTGGAACCCTAACACATCACCAATAAAATCTCCTGAGATAATTAATTTGCCACAAACAGGCGAAATTTTTTCTTTGCAGGGCAAAAAAATGGGAAATTCCTTAAATAATTTGAGTAGCGGAACATATATTTTGCTTTTGAGGCAGGGTTCCCAAACAAAAAGCATAAAATTTGTAAAAAAGTAATTTTTTTTTGAGGAAAAATGTATATTATGATTATGATTTCCAGAAGTGTAGTTTTGTTTGCGGTGCTGTTTTTGTTTTTTACCAGTGCTTTTGCCGCTTTCAGCGATTACAGAAACCGCGATTCAGAGCGGTTTTTGAGAAAATCTGCTAAACCCTTCCATGCAGACCAAGACGTGGTGGTTGTGATTATGCGAGAAAGCATACCCAGAGGCGGAGGCTACACATACCAATATCCACGCGAAAACCCAGAACCCAAATTAACCGACAAATACGCTATGGAAGGCGATTTATCTATGGAAATAGAGCTAGTGGCAAGCGATTATTCCGGTGTTGCTATATGTATTGCAGGTTCAGCAGACGTAACTCCCTATTTAGAAGAAGGCGTTTTGGAATTTTGGATTAAGAGTGAGAGAGGCGGAGAAGTTGCTCAATACGTGCTAGTTGACGATGGTGTGAAAAGCAACGGAGAGTCTTTGCAGGTTAAAATAGGCTCCAAAAGCTTTGGCGATTTAACAACCGAATGGCAAAAAATAAGCATACCTCTTAAATTATTCGGAGAAATGGGTGTTTACTGGGATTCCAAAAACCTAAGAGAGGTTTTTATGCCTTTTTCGTGGAATAATGTGAAGGGCTTTAGAATAGAGGTTCGCAAGGATGAAAATCAGTTCTTCAAGGTTTGGATAGACGATATAGTCATTAAAAAGGTTGGCGAAGAATACAAGGGTCCTGAGGGTTATCCTTTCCGTAACATTCTTTGAGGTTGGAAATGAGAAAAAAAATTCTGTTTTGTTCTGTTTTTTTGGTTTCCTTTGTATTTGCTCAAAGCAATGCAGAAAATAAATTGAAACAGGTGGAGGATCGTTTAGATTCCCTCGGGGAATACGCAAATTCCACCGTTATAGGCAAAGACGATTCTCCCGTTGCTGTTTCTGGCGAGTACACTGTGCGTTTAAAGCATTTTGATTATACTGAGAAATCTCCTTTGCAAGCCAATACAAAAATGCAAACATACATAACCTCTGCATTAAATGCCTCTATAGTGGTTTCTCCAGCTTCTTATTTAACCGTATTTTCTAACCTTTATTTGCCTTTTGATTTTGGAGGCTTTTATGGAAATGAACAAGCCATTACTCCCAACAGCCATGATTTTGGCTATTACCCAGGCGAAAGAGTTCAGGGTTTTCACCCTACTAGCGATTTATACGGAGCAAGCATAAACGAAACTATGACCGCTGGCTTGGATATGCGCGGCGGTTCCTTTGGCGTTACGCTTGTTATGGGCGGTGTTTTATGGACAAACCAAAGCCCTTTGAGTATATGGGAACGCGAAACCAATCCCCGTTTTATCTCTCAATATGAGCTTTACGAAGAAGAAAAGGTTGTGAGCACATATTATAAAGAAAAAGGCTTTAAACCAGTGAAAGAAGGTGGCAGAGCATTTTGGACAAACAGACCCTTTGGCGGTTGGCTTTTGGATATACATACCTTGCCGTGGAATTTCAAAGGGCAGTTCTTGTATTCGCAGCCCGCCAATGTTGATATTTCATATAGAGATGGACTACGCCTCAACAGCAGGGACGATGGAGAAATGGAACTCGTTGGAACCTACGATTACCGTGGCACTGTTATAGCCGGGCGCCTAGCAAAAGAAAAAATTGATTTTGGAAATGCCAGCTTAATTGCTGGCGTTAATTATATGGGAATAGATTTTGACCCAGCTATTTTATACGAAAAAGATTTCAAAGATATTTTTATAGACAAAGCTGATACAAGCATAAAATATGAAAATATTCGCGTTGCTACTTTTGACTTAAAGGGTAATTTAACTCCTCAGTTCTTTTTGTTATTTGACTTGGCTCTAAGCTGGAACGATACCATTTCATTTGACCCTTATGATATTGCCAAGTGCCAAGTGGCAAGCCCCGCCACTGCTTGCTATAACGCCAAGGAATTCGATTCCAAAAATTCTACGCCGAGTTTTGGTGTTTATGTAAAGGCTCAAGACAAGCATTGGGAACCTATAACCCTTGAGGTTATATATTTGCCAAAAGATTTTTATTCTCCATATTCAATGTCTAATCCCGATAGATTCCCAAGTTGGCGCAAAGACCAATTTTATGTTGGTGCCGGAACTTACCGCTATGGTCCGAATATGATGGGTGCAAACATAAAATTAGAGCCGGAATTTAACCGAGGTCGTTTTGATTTGCAATATGGAATTCACAAACAGATAGAAAAGGGCGAAGACTTGATAAACTTCAAGTACAATTTGGTGGGTCGCCAGCTCTGGGAAACTTCCACAAGTTGGACAAGGCACAAACCTTTCTTTAATCTGGATTCTGGCAATGCTGGTTTTGATAGAGGTTATCGTTATATTTCAAGGATTGCCGGAAGCCCACTAAAACCGAATTCTAAATTATTAGATACAAAAGGCGGTTTGCGCAGTGGCTATGCAGAAACTTGGGATGCATTTGTGCCTTATGAAAATGCTCAAGATGCTTTTTATTGCTCGCAAATCAATTTTTATAGTGGTACAGATGCTTCCAATATGCCCTGCAATATACCTATGAGCGTAAAGTGGAATTCAACAGTTTCTGCGGATATGGGCTACGATATTGGGCATTGGTTCAACACGAATAGAAACATAATGCTGCAATTATACTCTTCGCTTTCTGGAGTTTCAACCTCTTTTATGCCAGTTGCCTATACCGATAAATACGATAAAGATATGCTTATGTGGAATTTGTTTGTGCAATCTGAGCCTGCGGTGGCAATTACTCCTAGTTTGCACGGAGTTTTGATTTTGGGCTTTGAAAATTTCCGAGCAGAAAAAGCTTATGTGGACTTGCAAGATATTTCTATGCAAGATAAAATAGGAAGTGCAACAACTGCTTACAACAATCTTTACCCTTATGGCATATACAACTATAAACTCTCTCCCATAAATATATTGCACACTGCGCTTGGCTTTGGTTTTGACTGGGATTTTGCCGCTCGTGCCGGTTTGCATTTCCGTTATAAATATTTAACAAATAATGATGAAAATTTGCCGCAGAATAATTGGAAAGTTCACCACGTTCAAGCCGAAACAAAGGTTTGGTTTTAGAGAGGCAGTGAAATATGACAAAACGAATTTTAGTTTTTTTTGTTCTTGTTAGCTCTTTGGTTTTTGCAGCCCAGGAAAATCTTGAGCAAGATATAGATAACAGGGTTGAGTCAATTAATGCTCGCAAGGGAATTGAAATAGGCGGAACAATACGCAGTGCCTCTTTTAATTCAAACTTTGAGTCTGCTCAAGAAAAATCTATAGAAAGAGGTTCTCCAGATGATGATAATTATGGTTATTATATAAATCAAATGCCTTCACACGAAATAGCCGAATTTGTGCAGGTGGATTTAGATTTTAAGTTTCGTCCGTGGGATAATATAAGAGCAAATTTAAAATTGCGTTTGGGCGCGGGTATGCAGGAATTTTTTGCCGCCGCCGCCACAACGGTAAATGCTCCTTGGCTGAATATAGAGGGAAATGCAGGTGAGAGTTTTTACTGGGTTGTTGGTGATTTTAGGCAATCTTATTCTCCATTAACCCTTTATATGCCAGGTCCTGATATTATATACGAGCCTATGGTATTTGCTCGCAAAAGAGAAATGGCTCAAAAAGATGCTTTGCTAGATGGCAATCAGAGAAACTTGCAGGGCTTTAATTTGCAATTCCGCCCCCAGCTTGGCGAGGCTTTAGGAGAATTGCGCATTGAGGCTTTGGGTGCTAGGCTCCGCAGAGCTGGGTATTTAGATGCAAGTGGAGCTATGGGCAATATGCTCCCTAACGAAGGCATTGCCGGTGCAACGCAAGCGGGACGTTTTGACAAATTCTTGCTGGGCGGCAATCTTGAACTGTTGCCCCTTAATAAAAATCTGCTGATTGGCGGAACTTATCTTTCGATTTTTGACGATAAAAAATCATCTCTTTATTACACTTGCGAAAATAATTGCAGGCAAAATGATTTTAACAAAAATTATTTGCTCAACACCTTAGACTCTTTGCCTCAAAAAACCGCCGTATTCGCTGGCAGAGCTGGCGCAGATATAGCTGGCATAATTGGGAACAATTCGTTGATAATAAACTTAACAGGTGAATTTGCTCATTCAGATGATAAAGTTTATACCATAGAGTCGTTTATAGATGAGGATAGCGAGGATAACGATGTAATCATAACAAACAAAAGCAAGCAAGAAACAGGAAACGCAATACTTGCTCAATTGGAATTAGGCTATAAAAGCAGTGTAAATATAAATGCAGTGCTTTCCAGTTCTTTTATTCGCAATGATTCAGCTTGGTTCAACAATGTTGCCCAAAGCCCTTCTTTCTTTGCCAGACGTATGTTGAACAGCGATAAAGATATAGGATGCCTTGATGAGGCTTGTTTTCGCAATAGTCTTGAGAATGAAAATAGAACATTCAATTTGAGCAAATATGGAGTTTATTCGCCGCTTTATTCTTCATTTGACGCATTGTATTTCTTTACGCCAAAACATTCACCCATGAATGCATCCCTCAATAACTACACTCAGGGAGATGGGCAAACAAGCAGCTACAATATTGCACCTTATACCAAAAACTCGTGGAACGCTTCCACCTTAACACGCGCAGAGCTTGCTTTGTTGGAAGAACTTTCCGATCTCAATTTGCAAATGGCTTTGCCAAACGGTTTTGCTACCTCTAACCGTCAAGGATTTCAAGAGGTTTTAACCTTGAGCTGGGCAAATTTGGCAGAGGCTAAGGGCTTGTTTGCTAATTACGAGCAACTTTCGCGCAATGCAGGCGCAAAGACAGTAGCAAAATACGCAGAATTTGGTGGTGGCGCAAAAATAGACGTTTTGGGAATTTTTGGTTTTGAAAAAAATCCTCTTGAACTTAGCGGCAGTTATAAAAAATCAGCCAAAGAGCAGGAATGGGAAAATTGGGGCAAGGCGACTTATGCAAGCGACTTTATAAATGCGGGTTTATATTATCGCTTTTTCAGAAAGTTTGGCTTAACGGTTGGTTATCAGCAGATAAATTCAAAATTGAATGCAGAGGGCGCAGATCTTCAAAAAGAGCAAACGGGAAATTTAAGAGTTTCCATTGTACCTATTGTAAATGCAAAACAAAATCAATGGATGGCGGGCTTGGATTATACCGTAGCAAAAAATGCTTGGCTTTCAATAAACTATGGTATTATGAGTGTTGAAAATATATATAAGCTAAAATCAGATAAATACTCTTTTGTTGATGATGACGGAAACATAAACAGGCTAGACCAGAATACGGATTTGCCCACTAATTTGCCAAATTATGCAATACTAAACAGAGTTGAACCCGGGCAAGTGGAGTTAAAACATGAATTTTCGCGTAATATTCTTGAAGCAACCATCAATGTGGAATTTTAAGGGGTGAATATGAGAGTAGTAATAACATTAGTTTTGTTTTTAAGTCTTCTTTCTTTTGCTCAAGAAACCGATGCTTATGTTCAGAGCCGTCAAAAAGCTGTGCTTTCGGCTTTGGATAGCATAGAAGAAAATGTTATGGGTTTTGCCTTGAACGGTCGTGCAAAAGGCGGAATGTTTAGTTCTATTTTAACCACCGATGCTTTGCCAGATAACGAAAGCGTTTCGGAACATTTAATGTTTACTGATCTTTTACTGGGCATTTCTGTGCGCCCGAGCAATGAAACAAAAGCTACTTTTGATTTGCGCTTTCATAAAGATTGGCAATCTGCTTATCGCGAGGGCAATAATTCTCCTGTGATAAGATGGTGGAGCTATGATGGCAATATCTTGGATAAAAAATTGAAATTCAACTTGGGAACAATGCGCCTTGCTTATACGCCGCTAACCATTTATTTGCCAGAACCACAGCTTATTATGGAACCGGAAATATTTTCCAATTTGAAAAAAGAAGCAATGGAAGAGAGATATTTAGACGGCACAAACAGGCGGCTTTTGCAGGGCTTAAACGCTGAATACAGAATATCTGCTGGAGTGTTGGATAATATCCTTGTGCAGGGAACTCTTTTGCGCCTAAAGAGGAATCAAGTAAAGAAAATATCTTATGATTTTGACCCCATTAACGATAGATATTCAATGGCTGCTAGGCTTGGGGTTGAGTTATCAGGCATTTCTTTGGGCGTAAACGATGCTTATACCTTTGATAGAGTTAGCAGTTCCATGAAAGTTTATACCCTTGATGTTAATAAAGATGGAGATAGCTTGAACAACGAAAAAAATAATGTGCTGAGTTTTGAACTCAGTTATGATAGCAAAAAATTACTCTCTGGTCCATTGAGTTTTGGCATAGGTGCGGAGTATGCGCTTTCCAAATGGGAGAATGAAATATATAAAGAATTTCCTATTGTGGAAAGAGAATTGAGATTGGAAGTAGCAGACAGTTTAATTCCTAGCAACACAATGCCCGGAGTCAGCAGTTCAGAGTTTTATCCTCGTTACTTAGAAAACACTACTTCCAGATCGGAGTATAAATTTTCCAGAGTAGAAAACCAATCCAATAAGGGTGCACTTTTAGCCAGTGCCTTTATTGCCTTTGACCAAAATCCATTTGAAGCAAAACTCTCTGGGCATTTTTTGAATACAGATAAGAATTTTGAATCAGAATTGGCTATGTCTCCGGCATATTTGCCCAATTTGTCCATATTGAACAGCCATGCAGATTTAACTTCCTCTGCTTTTGAAAAATTCCGCTCAGGCTCGCTTGAGAATATGTATTACTCGCTTTATTATTCCCTGCCTATGAATGCCATAACAATAGTGGGTGGCAGGCAAGGAGAACCGGGGTCGGTTGTTGGCAATGAATTTTCTAAGTCACAAAATTTATACAACAATTACAAATTTTCACAGTACTATAACAATGCCTACAATCAGCGAACATTCTCACGCTTGGAACGCGAACGTGATTCAATAATCAATCGTTTAGACCCTGCGGTGAATTTGGCACTTCCTTATGGCTATGCCACTCCAGATAGAACCGGTGGCGATGCAGATTTGAATTTTGTTTGGAACAAAGCGGTGAGCGTTAAAGGCGTGTTTGGAAAATATTCCTCCGATGGCGGCGGCGACTACACCCGTATGGGTGGTGGGTTTGAAGTGGATATGGCTCGTTTAGCCGATTTGAGCAAAGCATTTGTAATTTCCGGTTCTTACGAGCAAAACAAAGAGGAAAAGAGCACTCAAATAGATCGCATTATGGCTGGAGCAAAAATAGGGATTTGGCGTGAACTATCCTTGGCTTGTGGTTTTCAGCAATTGGATAAAAAATTTAAAATTCCTTATATGGCAATTATAGACAAAACAAACGAAACGTTGATAATAGGCGGACCGCAAGTTAAAATAAGCGAGGGTGCTAATCTATCTTTGCAAGGCGGTTTGCTTTCTAATTCCATAAAAGGATATGTAGAGGGAAATGGAGTGAAATTGGATATGGATAAATATATTGTGTCTGGTATAGTTACGGTGGAATTTTAAGGAGAATTGCTTATGAAAAAGATTCTTATGTTATGTAGCGTAGCTTTGGTTTTAAGCTGTTCAGATTTGTCTGTAAGTGATGATGATGCAGTTAAAAATGAACTTCCTGCCGGTTTCATCAGAAGCGAGTATGCGAAAATAAATTTGGATGTTCCAAAATCTCAAATTGTTTTTAAAATAAAGGAAGATTTGGGCGAAATATATGACCAACCAGCCAGAACAAATGAATGCAAAGGATTTCTTAATCCAGATGGCGAAATTTCTCCTTTGGCTCTAGATATTTATGCTAATTATCTCGGTTGCCCTAAAACTGGTTGGGATGCAAATGAAAAATGCTCTCTAGACATGGGCATATATGGGCAGGTTCCTGCTTACAATAAAGCTACGGTAAAAAACGGAGATACAACTTGGACGTGCGTTATAGGTGGTTGCTGGTCTGGTGGCTTAGACGAACTTGTCAATACGGATTGCAATGATTTGGAAACTAGCATTGTGTCTCCTTTGTGCAGTGGCGAAAATCTGGTTTTGCCTACGACTTTGTTAAATACTATATGCAAATTTGTTTTGCCAAAAGCAAATGATGTAAAAGAAGCAGAAAATTTTTTAAAGAATTTTTCTTACGATTCAACTTTAATAGAGAGGCATTATCTTTTGGTAGGTCGCAGCGAGGGCAGGCCATATAAGTATTGCAAATCTGGAGAAGCCACTGATATATTGAGAAATCCCGATTTGGCTTTGAAAGTTGGGTCTGGGACTAGAATTTTTTATGATTATGGTAAACATCTTTTTTGTTTAAGTGAAGCCGATGGTTTGATATATTTGCTGAAATGAGGTTTGCAATGAATAAATTTTTGCCATTTTTGATTTTGTTATGCGTAGCTACGCTTTTTGCCCAAAACAGGGTAATAGCCTATTTTCCGCACTGGGCTCAATATTCGCAGTTTACCCCTAAGGATGTGCGTTACGATTTTGTGACGGATATTCGCTATGGTTATTTAACGCCATCTGGATCGGAACTGCTTTTTGCCGATGAATCCGACAAAGAAAATTTTTTAGCATTAGTTAGCCAAGCAAAAGCGGCTAAAGTGAAACTCACTGTTGCTGTGGGCGGGTTGGGTAGCGAAGCGGCTATGAAAGAAGCTTATGAATCAAAAAAATTAGCAGAAGCGGTTAAAAAATTTCAAAAAGAATATGGAGTAGGTGCTTTTGAACTGGACGGTGGCGCAATTAGCGCAGATGAATTGCCAAAATTATTGAAACAAGCGGAAGATTTGGCAAATGACGGCGTTATTGTGAGCCTTGCTGTTCCTGGCACGGAATCTTTGGCAAAAGCAGTTTCTGGCGCAGATTTGAGCAAAATAGATAATTTTTCCTTATGGTTCACAGATGATGCTTCGGCAAACGATCCGCAGGTAAAACCCAATTCAAACACCAGCGATAACATCAAAATTTTAGCCGCCTTTGCAAGTGCCGGAGTTCCAAAAAACAAATTGGTGCCAATAATACCATTTTATGGCAAAACCTTTTACAAATCAAAAGGTCTAGGCTCCTCCCACCAAGGAGCAGGCTCTGGAAACGATGGTGTTTTGCCATATAAAGAGATTATGGAAAAATTCAACAAAAAAGGTACCTATAGCGTATCTTTTGACGAATCTTCAAAAAGCGAAGTTGCGGTTAGCGAAAACGAAACCATAGTTTTCAACGGCATTCCCTCTGTTAAAGCCATAACCGAAGCTGTTAAATCAAATGGCTACGGCGGAGTTGCAGCTTTTGATATTTCAGGAGACCGCAAAGAATCCATAATTTCGCTTTTAGTCACCATCGGTCAGGTTTTGCGCCCCGAAATTGACTATAAAAAGAAAAAGAAATAATTAACCAGTAGATTCGCTAACCGTTACCTCAGGCGTATCGGGGCTATCGTCTTGTGTATTAGACCCCTTCTTTCTTTCTGCAATTTCTTTTTGGGCATCCATTGCCATTTTTAAAGCATTGGCTGCTATTTGCCTGTCTGCTGGAGAGGGGTCTGCTGGGGCAAGGGCGGCTTTTTGAATTATATTTGCTTTTATTATGGTTGCTTCTGGAGTTTTTTCTCTGCTTGTATCAATATTTACATGCCCTGAGTTTGCATATCTATTGCCATCTGGTCCCGTTACATAATCGTAGCTAGCACCCCCGCTAGCATAGCTGCCAGCTGCGCTTAAATGAGCCTGCTCGTGGGTATGAACTCTCCTGTCTATTTTTTTTAGTTCTTCTACTTTTCTTTGGTCTTCTTCGCTAAGTTCATTTTTGTCTTCTTCGCTAGATTTTTTGTCTTTATTGCCCAAAATTTTCCAATTTTCATCGGACAAAGAGAGTTTATAGCCCAAATTTTCTTCATTTGGACGTTCAGATTCGCCATTTATGGCATTTTTGCTCTTTTCAGCTCCAGTTGCGACTAAAGGATATCCTTTGGGCGAACCGGAAACACCATTAATCATAGTTACAATACACCTCTTAGGGTATATCGGTAGTTTTTAGAAAAACTTTAGCTATAAATGCAACATATTCACTTTTCCACCAAATTTTATGGAAATCGGCATTTCTAGCTTGTTTTTGAAGTCTTCGCCGTCTATTTGAATAAATTCGTCTTTTTGAAGGTGAATTTCTATTTCCCTGGCTTTTACAACAAATCTGCCTGCCCCAATCGAAACTGCTCTCAAAAAGTTTAGAATGGATTTGATTCTTAAAACTTCCAGCAAGCCGTCTGCCATATTGGATTTCCCAAAGGGATTGCTGCCCCCTGCAAAACTGGGAATATTCCCTACTATAACCGTGCAGTTATTTTGCAGGGAAAAAATTTTCTTTTTGCCAAATTCGTCTGTTATATTCAGTTCCCCTGATTTTAAACGATAGTTTTTATCGGCAAAAAATCTTTTCAAATAGTGCAATTTATTTTTTAGCACGGAATTTCCGGCTATTTTCCCCTCCTTTCTGTCTCTATTGAAATCGTAGGCAATATGGGCATCTATGCCTGCGGAAAAATAATTTGCCATCGCAAATTTCCCATTTACCTGCCATAAATCAAGCTCCTTGGATTTTGCCACAACAAGTTTGCGAACTATGTACAGAAGACCTCTATCAACAAGGGCGGAATAAAGGTTCAAAACCCTAGCTAGGTCATTTCCTGTTCCAAGTGGTATAAGCCCAATCTTTATATGCCTGAATTCCTCGTGCCGCAAAAGAACGCTGAACACAGCCGTCATAGTGCCATCGCCACCAACCGCTATAAGGCACTCAGAGCCTGCCAGGGCATTCTTAATCTGCTCCTCAAAAAGATCTATAACGGTGAATTCCCGCATCCATTCGTCTTCCTTGAAATCCATGGAACGCATAATTTCCGGCAAAAAATCAAAAACTTCTTTGCCTTGCCCTCCACCACTTATGGGGTTTATCAAAAAATGGAATTTTTTGGAACCTGCCATAAAAAATCACGCCTCAAACGGCTTATCAAAACCTACCCTTGCCTGAAAATGCACCTGTTCTGGATGTTCTTCATTAACCCCAAAAATCACCACGTGGTGGCGGGTATTGGGAAAACGCATTAGAGCAACATTTGCATTGTACGGAACCTGATGCATATAATTCAATTGAATGGAGCGAATTCTTCGCTCTTTCAATTCATCCATGCTCACGGCATCTAAAACCCAATCCGAATACCTGCAATTATTCACGTGGCAATTCAAATCTATATCGCTATATCTAACCGCTTTTACAAGTGCAGTTTTGGGCATTCCTTTTGGTTCCAGCAGCTCTATGCTTTCTGGCAAGGC
>Ga0268262_10006045_pt1 | contig 11756 bp, 9 predicted proteins | sample TergutNc150P3_FD_190354 | JGI IMG/M metagenome (GOLD analysis project Ga0268262, IMG submission 190354) | Nasutitermes corniger P3 segment gut microbial community from laboratory colony in Florida, USA - Nc150 P3 (SPAdes) (version 2) | ecosystem: Host-associated > Arthropoda: Insects > Digestive... | reverse complement strand
GAAGCGTTTTTTGCCCTTTGGACAACAGCCTTCACTTCTGCTCCAGAAGGCCGGCCTGGTTCAGGGCTATCCCCTGTATATAGATTTTTATCTCGCGCTCTGAAGAGACGGGAATTATCCGGCCCAGAATTTCCAGGGGGCGCTCGGGGTTGACCGGAATGGCAAAATCATAATCCACCTGAACAATGCCCTCCATCGTACGGCGGGTATCATAGCCCACAAGGAAATCAAAGGAAGTGCTGTTCTGCTCAACAACCAAATTGGTCGCCATGCCGCGCCATATAATATGGCAGTCCCGGTAAATAAAAGGATCGCGTATCACTTCGCTGTAAGAAAACCTGTCCTTCAGGGTATCAAAGCCCGGCGTTACCATAAACGAAATTAAGAGCCTGGCCCGGTTTTTAACCGGATCGGCAGCGTTTGATTCAATAATCCTGTTAAGGCGGACTCTGGCGGCGTCATCGCGGTAATCGGCAAACAGCTTCAAAGCCTCGCTGTACTCATCCAGCACCTGGCTTCTTGTCAGCACATAGCGGTAGCTGCCGCTGGTCTGCACAGGCGAATTCCGCTCCTCCTGTGCCAGGGCGATTTCAACAGGCAGAGTACGGCGGCCCGGCTGCTTTCCCGAGAGCGAAAGGAATCCCGCCATAAGGGCAATTCCCGAGGCGGCAAGCAGAACCGCCAGCGCGGAAACAATAAACAAAACAAGGCTTTTCCTTGAAATACCAACCTTTGGAAAGGGGGGAAAAATTGAATTAATGGAACCCGTATCGATCCAGGATGAGATATTTTCCGGCCCGGGATGCTTTCGTATAATTTTCAGCGCTTTTTTCGCGATCCTGTTGGATTCCTCAATGCTTTGAACTTCCAGATATAGGTCTACAGCTTTGTCGGTATCGCCGTGGTTCAGGTAAAGAGCCGCAAGGCCGAGCAAGGTTGATGGATCCCTCATTTTCTGATCGTATGCCAGGCGAAAATATGTCAGAGCCATGCCGAATATACGCGAATGAAGGTAGGTAAGCCCAAGCAGGTAATAATAGGCAAAAGAGCCGTAGTAGCGGTTTGCTTCAGGTTCCAGGGTTTTTATCGCCTGGTCGTAATTCTTTTTTCTGGCGAACCTTACCGCTTTCGCTAGAATGGGATCCAGCTTCATCGGACACCTTTCAGGAGCGCGGCTATTTCCTGAATAATCATGTTCTTATGATAATATTCGTAAAACGTCTTGTAAAGCACTATGCAAATAAAGGCAAAACTTGTATAATTATATAGGGTAATTATACCCTATTGGGTAAAATATTCAAAGCATGAATGGAAAAGTCGAGGGTTTTATTCAAAATGCTTATGAAACACTAAAGACTGGGGACGAAATATCCGCCCTTGGCTTTCTCAAGGAGGCGTTAAGAGTAGATTTTGAGCATCAAGAGGTTCTTTATGCCCTCAAGTGCCTGAACTGGTGGCTGGAAAAATTCCAACGGCTGGATGATTTAAGCGGTCCCTATGAGCAAGGGGGATACATTTTAGCCCAGTGGGAATTGTACAACACGTTTCTGGAACTTATAGGAAATGCCTACGATTCCTGTCAGTACGCCCTTAAGCGTTTTGTTTTTACAAAGGCGCTTAGTTATTATCTTGAGCTTTTGTCCGATGGTACCAATCAGCAGGATCCCGCCCTGCTGTTACAGGCAGGCCGCTGTTACAAAGGCGCCGGTGAGTGGGAAGAGGCTTTACGGTACATAGAGCAGGCAAGCCGCTTGAGGCGGGAAGACAGCGCCATTCTTTCCGAACTTGCGGATGTTAATGCACTTTTGGGCGAGACAAGAGCCGCGAAGGTACTTTTTAGGGAAGCGTTTTACCTCGATCCGCAAGGGGTTGATCTTACGGGCCTGGAATCTGAGATGATTCGAAATCTTAGGGATAAAGTCCGGGATTTGGGATACTCGGGAAATGAAGTAGCGGAATGGATTCCTGTCTGGGGATGTATCTGGGGGATTTTTTCGGTTAAAAGAGAATTGAAACCGGTGGAATTGGGCAGGCTGAAGCAGTCGATCCTTTCACTTGAAAATGAATACCGAAGCAAAAGCTGCGCGGCCTCGGCCAATTTATCCGGCGATAAATCGCACGTAAAGCCCAGGCTTTTAAACCGGTATTTTTGGCTCATCGATTATTTTGAGCATAACAGGGACACTACGGGTTTGATCGATGAAACCATGCTAAAGATAAAAGTCATCGATCCGCTAGTGCATGAACACTATAAAACATAGTTCAAGAACACAGGAGTTATATGATGTCTGAAACATTGCTAAAAAATGTCCAGGAAATGCTAAATGAGGAAAAATGGACCAGGGCAACACTTAGCAATTACTCTACCAGCCAGTTCAAAGAGCTGGATACGATCCTAAAAGAAGCAAGGGAAGCCCGCATTGACGGCGAGCTTAAAAAACTCTGCGATGAGCATTTGGTTCACACAAAGAACAGTATAATTGCCCTCTATATGGGAGGAATGTCCGCCCTATCACAACAGATCATCGATGATTCCGCCATGGTAACCCTGGTTACAATATTTTTTGATAACCACAAATGGGTCATCGTACGGTATCTTTGCGAACGGATACTTGATTACGGGGAATCTAAGTTTGCCCTTCGCACCCTGGCGGAATGTTATAAGAACGAAAACGAAGAAGAAGCCTTATACGGCATTTGGGAAAGGCTGGTCAAGATAGATCACGAAGAAGCCGATCTGGCCAAAACGCTTGCCGAACACTATGAAAAGCTCGGAGACATTGAAAACTCGGTAGATTTCTATAAAAAAACGCTTTACCGCTATATAAGCAAGCGGGTTTTCAGCAATGTCAAGGAAATATGGGACAAGCTTCTGGTCTACTGCCCCGAGGAAATAGACTTTTTTCTTCATGTACAGAAAAAGGTCGCCAAGAATTTTGACGAACTCAAAGCTGGAACACTGTTAAAAGATGTTTATAACGTATGCATTAAAAGGGACGATATTAAAACCGCCATCGCAGTTTTGAAACTCATTCTGGAATACGACAATGACGATCGCCAGGCCAGAAGGGATATTACCGAATGTTACAGAAAAAAGTATGCCGGGCACAGCCATCTTGAGGATTACATACGAATATCCAGCCTTGCCCAGGGCCCCAGGAATGTTAAGGAAGCGGTTCAGGACTTTGAAAAGCATATCGCCTTTGACAAGGGGAATTTTGTCTTTCACAGAACCTGGGGCGTCGGGCGTATCGCGAATGTCCAGGGAGACGATATAATTATCGATTTCGCTAAACAGCGCAGCCACTCAATGTCCCTGAAAATGGCGGTTAACGCACTTCAAACCCTGTCAAAAAACCATATTTGGGTATTGAAAGCCACATGGAAAAAAGAAAAACTTCACGAAAAAGTGAAAAACGATCATGAGTGGGCATTGAACATCGTAATTAACAGCTATGGCAATTCCTGCGACTTTAAGCGCATAAAAGCGGAGCTGGTCCCGTCCGTACTTTCCGTAACGGAATGGAACGGATGGAGTACCAAGGCAAGGGAAATTCTAAAAACCAATACTTCTTTCGGGTCCAGCCCTGAAAACGCCGATCTCTATACAGTCAGGGAACGCCCCATCAGCGTCGAAGAAAAACTCTACAATGAATTTAAATCCGCTCATAATTTCTTTGAGAGAGCCCAGTCCATCAGGAATTATGCCGCGCAAAAGGACGCCGATCTTGATACGGAATATTTTTCCGAGATGTTCGATTACTTCACGGGTTATTTGAAATCATACAGTCAGGTCAACGAACAGGTTGTATCTTCGTATCTTCTTATTAAGGATTTAGTCAGCCAGTACCCTTACCTTGGAACAGGCATAAAAATAAATTTCCTGGACCTTTTTAACAGTATTGATAACACAGTAGAACTTTTCCTTAATTTAAAGGACCAGAAGCTTAAGGAAGAATTCCTGAAAAACATCAGGTTATTTGTACCGAATTGGGAAGATATATATATAGGGCTTTTTCCGCATTACCCTCATAATTCCATTATTCATTATCTGCAGAGAGACGGCCACGCGGAAAAACTTAAATCCCTTACGCTCAATTGTTTTGAGAATTTCAGGGATAACAGGGAAGCTGTTGTTTTCCTTTTCAAAAATTTCAGCGCTGAACAGTGGTATAAGGACGCGGGCATTCCGTATGAAAAACAGCTCATCACCCTGATTCATATTATGGACATCAGTTACCGTGAAATTGAAAACCGCAGGGATACTACCGAGAACCGCAAGATCAGCAAACAGGTATATACAATACTTTTTAAGGAAGGGGTAATTAACAATTACATTGATTCGGCTGATCCTGAAACAATTACCCGCATTTATACTTTTATCAACGATGTCAAAGACCTTGATCCTGCCGACAAGATGGATTTAAGAAACAGGATTACAAAAAAGTATCCTGACTTTAAATTCTTTGGAATCGAAGAAAAGAAGATCACCAACCTGGGCCTTTTGGTTACCCTTGCCAAATACCAGGAAAAACAGAAACAGTTTGCCGCTATTATCGAAGTGGATATTCCTGCCAATTCAAAGGAAATCGAATCGGCAAAACAGCACGGCGATCTTAAAGAAAACGCGGAATACATCGCCGCGAGGGAAAAGCAGACTCAGCTTAATTCCCTCGCGTCCAGGCTAAGCGAAGAGATTGACAGGGCGCAGATTTTTGATCCCTCTCTGGTCAATACTTCCAGGGTTTCCTTCGGGACACACGTATTACTATTGAATAATAACAGCGGCAAAAAGGAAGAATTTACCATATTGGGCCCCTGGGAGTCCGATCCGGATAATTATATCATTTCGTATCTTTCGCCTTTTGGGGGGGCTATCTTAAACAAGGTTGTCGGAGATAATGTCGAATTTACAAACAACGATGAAAAGACATCGTACTTGATTGAAGGCATTTCTTCGGCGTTTTAATGCGGTTGTATTGAATTTCGGGGGAGATACATGAAAAAACCGATATTTATCCTGATTTTTCTTGTTTTTTTGGTCTTTGGCATATTTGGCCAATCCGCCAATTCATCAGGCCCCATCGACCTGATAGTTGTGCTTGACACTTCCTCCAGCATGAGCAGCAGTTACAGGGAAACCAGTAATTATTTGATTGGCCCCTTTTTACAAGAACACCTCCGTATAGGCGATACTTTTCATCTTATATCTTTTTCCGGTACCCCAAAATTGGAAATTTCCCGCCGGATAGAAGGCTCTGGCGATGTAGAAACAATTGTCGCCAGGCTGCTTTTAATGTATCCCCTTTATCCTGAGTCCGATATTTCCGCGGCATTAAGTTATGCCGAGAATTTTGCTTCTTCACTGCCCAACCGCCCAAGGAAAGTAATACTTATATCCGATGGCGATGCCGCAAACACACAGAATCTTGTTGATGATAGCTCCGCTCGCTTAAGGAGACTTGGCGCGGAACTTCAATATATAAAGGTACCGGTAACAGGCAATGGCTCAGTCAGGGCTCCGGCAACATCGCAAAACGCGCAGCAAGCACAGCCCGCACAGCCTACTCAACCGGCACAAAGCGGGCAATCGGTGCAGACAACACAGCCCGCACAGACAGCTCCAACCACCCAGCCAGCGCAAAGCGGGCAGGCAACGCAGCCCGCGCAGACAACACAGCCCGCGCAGACAACACAGCCCGCGCAGACAACACAGCCCGCGCAGGCAACACAGCCAACCCAGCCAGCGCAAAGCGGGCAGGCAAATCAGGCTACGCAAACGGCGCAAGCAACTGAAACCACGCGATCTTCTGAACCTGTGCAGCAAACGCAAAGCTCTTCCCTCGGAGAAAGCCCTCAGACATCCAGCCAGACAACCGCGCAGGAAAGCAACGCGTCAGGTTCCACTCAAACCCAGGCCCCTGTACAGGGTACCAGCCAGGCCCAGACCGCCCAAGGCTCTTCGGGAACAAAAGTAAGTTCATCCGGCGGGAATACTCCCCTGCCTTTGATAATAGGCCTGGGATTACTGTTACTTCTTCTTTTGATTGGGATTATTGTTTTCGTGTCAAGAAGGTTGGATAAATCTCCAAATCGTGTTTTAGCCAAAGCGGCGGCTCCCGGCCCATCAGCTGCAAAAAGGGAGCCGGTTACTGCGAGCCAGAATAAGGTTACCTCAAGCCCAAAAAAAGTTACCGAGACCCGAAAAACGGTTCAAGTCCTTACATATCCTCCTCCAAAGATGAAGCCGCTTCCCAAAGACAAGGTCTACGATGAAAGCATATACGGCAATGGAGGCCCCCTGTTGCTTAATCTCTTTGTGGAGGATCAGAATACAGCGATAGGGAAAAGAAACATTCATTCGCTCAAGCCCGGCTACTCCTTTACCATAGGCGGCGGAAAATCTGACTTCCTTATCTTCCTGGTTCCAGTTCCTCCACGAATCGCGGATGTCAGTTACGACGGCAGAAACTGTTCTTTTATACCCAGAAAGCCCCAGTACTTCCCCGACATCGGCTCTCAGACAATTCCGAACTGCATCGGTAAAACTTTCAGGGTAATCTCGGATAAAAAATACGAGCTTCACATACGGCTTGAAAGATACGAAGATCCGTTACAAGCCCTGAACAAATTGCTTCGATCAATTAAGGTACCCGGGCCGTTACAGTAGATAGCAGCTTTCAGCATGATTGTCCAAGCTAACGGAGCTTATATTTATCAGGGCAATTCTCTGGTTGTACCCTATGACACGCCTGATTCACTTATTCATGAAGAAACCGCCATTGAATTGATAGAAAAGGCTTTTGAAAAAAAAGATTTTACTGATACTTTTGTTGTTCCCTCCCTTGACGGGCAGGCTGATATTTGCTCATTCATCATTCCGGAAGGGGAGCTTCCGGCGGGCTGGAAATCAATTCCCTTAAGGCAGGCGCTGGGTATCATGACAGGCGGAGGCATGGCAGGAGGCCAGGGCCCTGTCGGAAGAATTCTGCGCTCATATCACATAAGCCAATGGCGCCAAAATTCACTTTTTTGCGGAAGCTGCGGAAACGCCAACAGGGACGCCGATTCCGGCGTTATAGCGAGGCAATGCGTTGCCTGCGGCAGGCTTGAGTTCCCCCGTATCGCTCCCGCTGTAATTACCATTATAACCAATGATAAAGATGAAGCCGTACTGGCGCATAACAAAAATTTTACAGGCGGTTTTTACAGCCTTATCGCCGGCTTTAACGAAGCAGGAGAAAGCCTTGAAGATACTGTCGCGAGGGAAATAAAAGAAGAAATCAATATTGGCGTTAAGGACATCAGCTACATTCTTTCCCAGCCCTGGCCCTTTCCGGGTTCCCTTATGCTGGGATTTTCCGCCCGCTATGACGGTGGAGAGCTTAAACCTGACGGTATTGAAATTGACGACGCCAGGTGGTTTTCAAGGGAAAATTTGCCCAGCCTTCCGCCCAGCGCTTCTGTTTCCAGGTTCCTGATTAATTTATGGGCTGCCGGGAAGCTGCCTGATGCGCTTTATATTTGAAATACGCCATGCGCCTTTATATAAAATAAAATCCAGCTCATCAATACAGACATTGCTTTCAGGTATTGTTGAATTTTCTCCTTCATTGTAATTTGGCGTCCATAGCATATATTCAGCCGTAAGGTTTGCCTTTTCCTCATTCATTGTAAAGCCGCTTGTTACTAAACCGGTTATTCCAAAAACAATTTTATCTGTGGCAGGGCTGCCTTCATCAATCCATTTTTGGGCGGGAATAAACGAATCTGAATAAATATCATAGGCCTGCCGCACACGGCTTATCACAAACAAGTTAAGTACCATATCAATATCTTCTTTTCCTGCTTTGCCTCTTACACAATTCTCCATCAAGGCGTGATCCAATTCACCAAAGGCATTGTAGTAAGCTATGGCTACTTCAATTGGGCTCATGCCTTTGGTAATATTCACGGAACGGTTTTTAACCAGGTCGCGTATAACAAAACCAATAAAGGCAATAACCGCTATTGAAGCTATAATTATAATTCTGTTTCTTGTTACAAAACGCCTTGTTTTTACAGTAAGTGCGTTTTTTTTAATATAACGTGCTTTCTCCGCGCTTATTTTTGTTATTTCGTTGGTATCAAGAGTTCTTAGCCATGAAGACAACTGCCTTGAAGCAGGAGGGCCGATAAACTCTTTTATTTCATTGGGAGTAGGCCTTTTTTCCAATTCGTTTCTTGTTTTTCTTCCTATGGATCTGCAAATTAGCTCCGACATCTCAGGATCAAGGGCGGGCAGCGCCAGATTTGGAGGCAAAAAAACACCTTCGCGTATATTCTGATGAATTTCTTCCATGCGGGTACCTGAAAAAGCATCGGAGGCACAAAAAATACGGTAAAGCATACTGCCTGAACAGAATGATATTTCTTCAGCTCCTTCCAGATCCGGATGCGCCCATTCAGTTTCAGCTTCAATATCAAGTGTGATGGAACTCATAAAAAGATCGGCGGGCGGAAAGAAAACCGTACCGAAAGGAAACATGTCATTTTTTTTATGAATAATTAACGCGCCTGACGAACCTCCAGGAGTTACATTCACCGCTTTCGTGAATTTTTCTTCCAGGACGATCCTTGCTTTTAGCCAGAAACGAAAAATATCCAACGCTTCATCTTTGTTGTCGGATTTTATAAGCTCCGCTAATTTCTCTCCGGGAAAAATTGGGCCCCAAAAAACAATAGTTTCGTCTTTTCCGGAACCGAGAGAGGTCACTCCCCCGCTTTGCCAAATATCAGCATTGCCATCCGGATAAATAATATAGCCAGGCTGTGGAATGGATTGTGCCATTTTTGTCCTGGCAAAGTCCCGCGGATTAAGGCCTGTATCAAAACCTGTTACTTCATTTCCGTTAAGCTCAAAGCGAAAAATCCCTTTTTTCAAACAAGCTCCTTAACTTTTTACCGCCCCCGTATTGAATAAAGGTATCTGAAATAATCCATGTCTGTGGACAGAGTTTTGTCCATAGACGGGATTGTCGTCCGGTAAGATTCTATTGCCCTCCAGAAGTCAAAGAAATCCCTGTCACGGTTATAAGCATCCGCGTAAATTCTTGTCGCTTCCGCGTCCGCAGTTCCTTTAATGGACTCAGCTTCGCGGTAGGCTGTGGAGATTACAGTCATGCGTTCGCGTTCCATCTGCCCAAGGATATCGGCTTTTCTGCCCTCGCCTTCGGACCTGATAGCCTGGGCTATCTGGTTTCTTTCTTTTATCATCCTCGAATAAACGCTTTGGGTCAATTCTTCGTTATACCTTATTTGCCGGATCACCACATCAATTAGCTCAATGCCGTATTCGGGAACCATGCGCCTTGAACGGGCAAGCATTTCGGCGGAAAGCTGCCTTCTGCCCCTTGAAATCGGCTCGTAATGGACATCAGTCTGTATAGAGGATGTAATAAAGCCGGGGTCCACATCGGCAGAAACGCCGAGATCATCTATGGTTACTTTACGTTCCATAATTATATTGGAATTGCGGACAGACTCGTTAAAATAATTTTCCACTACTACGGTTTTTACTTCGGAATCAATAACCTCGCCAAGCTTTTCATAAGCCATATTTACTGTTTTAATTGATTCGTAAAACTTCAGCGGATCCGATATCTTCCAGCGGGCGGTTACATCAACCCAAATATACTGTTTCTCCCTGGTTGGTATGCTTTTTTGTTCCCCATTCCATGCCATAATTTTTTTTGGATACTTTACCACATCGTCAACAAACGGAATCTTCATATAAAGCCCGGCCTGGTTTACCGAGTTGATAACCTTACCCATCCTTACTATTACAGCCTGTTCCCCCTCATCTATAACGTAAAATGGCCCGATTAAAACAAGAACAAAAATAATTATCGCGATAATTACGATAAACTTTAGTTTTATCTTCATGCTGTTACCTTCCCGCTTCCTGTGAAGAACTTCCCAAGGATCCTAAATCCCTCATGGGAAGAAAGTTGTTAAATCTGCGATCAATCACAACTGTTTTTTCGCCGTTCTTAAAAACGTCTTCCATCATTTCATAATAAAGGCGCTGGCGGGTAACATCAGGCGATCTTTTGTATTCCTCGTAAACCGAGTTAAAACGGGCAACGTCTCCCTCGGCGCGGTTTATTCGTTCAGCGGCGTAACCTTCCGCTACCTGGACAAGTTTGTCGGCTTCACCCTTTGTGCGGGGTATTAACTCGTTATATGCCTGTTGGCCTTCGTTAATCAGCCTGTTCCTGTCCTGTATCGCCTTGTTAACGTCATCAAAAGCTTCCTGCACCAAAAGCGGAGGATCGGTGTTTTGAAGCTTTACGGTGATAACATTGATTCCAAGGCCGTAGCTTTTAAAAGTTTCATTCATATATTCCGCGCCGATTACTTCTATCGCGCTTCTTTCAAAACCCATAATGTCCATTATTGCCCTGTCCCCGACCAGCATATTGATGACCGATTGCGATACATCCCTGATTGTTTGGGTTCTTTCATTTACATTGAAAGCCCAGGCAAACGAGTCAACAATCCGGTACTGGATTATCCACTCTACGTCAACCATATTAAGATCCCCGGTAAGCATCGTAGAAATGCTCATATCCTCAGTGTATTTGGAGTTAATTCCTGAACTGATGGTACGAAACCCGAATTGCTGTGTCTGCACATTTTTTACGTTTACCAAAAAAGTTTTGTCGATCCCAAAAGGCATTTTATAATGCAGGCCCGGGCCGGTTGTCGTTCTGTATTTTCCAAAACGGGTAATGACCGCTTCTTCCGCCTGGTCCACAACATAGAAGCTCGTAAAAAGAAAGAAAAGCGCAAAAATAACAACAACGATCACGGAAATTGTTCCCGGGTTTATTATCTTTGCGCCTTTTGACGGCGTAAAATGAAGCATTATTGGCCTCCTGCTTTTTTATCCCATATTTTAGACATATCCAGCACACTGTTAATTGAATTAAGCAGTTGTTTCACAGAACTATTGATACTTTCAATTTGCTGGGGTATTTTTTTATGATCATCGGTTTTTGCGGCTTCATCCAGCATTTTATTAATTGAGTTTAACGGCTCTATTATCTCACCCAATATTTTATTATAAGCAATAAGGGAAAAATGCATTTCAATACGCCTGAGAAGCAAATGGCTGAAAAACGGCTTATGAATATAGTCCAAAGCGCCAAGGTTAAAACCTTCCATTTCACTTGTTGAATCATTTCTCGCGCTAAGAAATATTATTGGGATGTTTTTGTAAGAATCATGGTTTCTAAGCTTTCGCGCCGCGTCAGTCCCGCTGGTATCCGGCATTTCCACATCAAGAAGGATCATATCAGGCGTTACGTGTTCCAGCAGCTCAAACAATTTCACGACCGATTGAGCGGGGTAAACTTCATAATATGGTTTTAGTATATTCTTGCATGCTATCAAATTTCCGTTGTTATCATCAACAATAAAAATTTTTTTTAGCTCACTTGCCATACAATTCTTCTCCACATTGGAGGTGGCGGGAGTCGAACCCGCGTCCTGATACGCGAAATATAAGCGTCTACAGATATAGCCGTTTATTGGATTTTCGAGAGGGGCTTGGCTAAACGGCGCGCGGCCCTTCCTTATTCCGGTGATCTTACCGGGCAGTCTCCGGAAACGACTGCCCGGCCAGCCCTGATTGCGACGCGGAAGACGCCCCTCAGAGCGGCGGAGCGGTTCCACGCGGTTACGCAGCTAAGGCGTAATCGTAACTGACGTTA
>Ga0268262_10006044_pt1 | contig 11758 bp, 8 predicted proteins | sample TergutNc150P3_FD_190354 | JGI IMG/M metagenome (GOLD analysis project Ga0268262, IMG submission 190354) | Nasutitermes corniger P3 segment gut microbial community from laboratory colony in Florida, USA - Nc150 P3 (SPAdes) (version 2) | ecosystem: Host-associated > Arthropoda: Insects > Digestive... | reverse complement strand
CGCTTCCAAGGATTTCATCCGTCAGCGCAAAAGCGGCGGGCGAGTCATTTACGGCGCAGGCTTCCGCAAGGGCGTTTAGTTTTTCAAGACCTGTTATGCCTAATTTTTCGCGGATTACATCGCTGCGGATACTGCCTGCGGAAAATGACGCGATTTGATCAAACAGGGTGAAGGCGTCGCGCATACTGCCTGTCGATTCTCTCGCTATCCAAAACAACGCGTCGTCTTCGGCTGTAATGCCCTTTTCGGCGCATATCTTTTTCAGTATCCCCTGAATGGTCTCAATCGGTATCAGTCTGAAATTAAATTGCTGGCATCGGCTTTTTATCGTCGCCGGTACTTTGTGCAATTCTGTCGTCGCAAAAATAAAAACGATGTACGGCGGCGGCTCTTCTATGGTTTTTAAGAGAGCGTTAAAAGCTTGGTTGGTAAGCATGTGGACTTCGTCAATAATGTAAACTTTGTATTTGCCGGCTTGCGGCGGAAAAAGAACTTCGTCAATAATTTGACGCGCTTCATCAACTTTGTTGTTTGACGCGCCGTCAATTTCGATTACGTCCATGCTGGCGCCTCGGCTTATCGCCTGGCAGTTGTCGCAGACTCCGCAGGGACCGTCTTCGCTTGGGTTTGTGCAGTTAAGCGACCGCGCCAAAATACGGGCGGCGCTGGTTTTGCCGCAGCCTCTGGGACCGGAAAAAAGATAGGCATGGGCGATATGTCCGTTCTTAAGCGAATTTTTAAGGGTAGAGACGACAAAATCCTGTCCCGCCAATTCGTCAAAAGTTTTTGGTCTGTATTTGGAAGCGGTTACTTCATACCCTGAAACTGCCATAAGTACAGAATAGCATAAATAAAGGATTTGTTCTATAAGAGTTCACATTCTTTGTGTTCTTCTCTTCCTTCGTGTCCTTTGTGTGAGGTTTTTGGGGAATAAGTTGCCCTGTATCAGGATTACCGCGGCGCAGTATACATCCGCTTACCGTTGCTTCCTTCCGAACCTGGCGGGGTTGGGCGGCGTAAACTCGCACAGTTCCTGATACAGAGCAATTAATCGTAATACTTGGCGTGTATATGGTCAAGTGTAAAAAAAACCGGCGCTTTAAAAAACGCCGGTCTGAATTATGCTGAAAAAATGATTAGTATTTTAAAGAGACCAGAAGGTTGGTAAAATAAAACAGTCCGTTAGGAGCATCGCCCTTATTATCTGTGTTGCCAAATACGTTGATCTTGCCGTTTGACGCGCCGGAAGCGATTTCAAAAGTCAGGTTGTCTGTAGCGTTAAAGGTAACGCCCATAGCCAAACTATTTGAAATACTGGCGGGATTTGAAATCACGACAGTTTTGAAAGATGAATTATCATTTTCTTTATCATTAGTATAGGATTTACCCTCTATCGTTGTATTGGATATAGTATCAAAGTTAATTCTTCCGCCAAGATTCAACGCTAGATTTGGAACAATTTTCCACTGGGCGGCAAGTCTTAAATCGGGATTAAAACCAACCTTGACAAGTTTTGAATCTCTACCGTTCTTCTCCAACGAGCCGGAGCCGTCAGTTTTAAGATCTTTGTTCGTTGATGTTGTTTCACTTATAGGCACACCCATATTAAATTTAAATCTGAACGCAAGGGGACCGCCGCTCCATTGACCGCTTAAGGAAGGAGTAATGGTATGACTTGTTGCGCTTATTTCAGTAAAATTGCTTGAAGCAACGGTAGCAGAATTAGTAACAGTTCCTTTAAAACCGGTCTTAATTTTGTTATTACCGGCGCTGTCAGTGTAATTATATTCATTATCGTAAGATGTTAAACCAAGAACATAATCAATGTCGGCGGAAAACCGGAAACCGTCTTTATTCAAAAGCGTAAGACCGCCTAAACCTGCCCTGACGGTCGTAACAGTATTAATATCAGATTCAGTAACGATTTCTTCGGCAGTCCATGAACTTCCGCTATTTTTATACTGACTTTCTTTTGTATAATTTTTAGTAAAAGCCAGATCAACGGCGGCATAAGGTTTAATTCCGTTATCTGTAAGATTTTTTGTCATTGACCATAAAATCTGGGGAGTAATAACTCCGCTTTCCGCTTCATAGTTTTTATAAAAATCACCGTTGAATACAAAATTACTATCCGAGAATGATCTCTTGTTAGTGTAAACAGAAACCCTAAACCCCATATCCGCAACGCCAATAAGAATCGAAAGATTGTTACTTGGCGCAGTACCGCCTGTTAGCAGGGGGAAAATATGGTAACTCTTAACGCCGCTTTTATTAGGATTGTCCAGCCAAGCTTCGTTGCTTTCTGTGTACTCAGCATTCGGAATATTTGCCCAAAAAGTACCGCCGTAATATGTTCCTATGTACACATTGCCGGCTTTTGACGCAAAACCAAGATTTACCTTGTCAGGCGCGTTTTGGTAGCCCATCATGGCATAAAACTTGTCAAATTTTACATCTACGTACGAGTCTGCCCTGATGAAATTATCCGCCGTACTGCGTATCCGTCCGGAGGTAGCTGCGCTTTGCGGTGATTCTAAAGTGTTACCGGGAACAGCTACTTGCGCAAAAACAATCCCGGCAGTTACCGAAATTATTAAAACAATTAAAATTAACCTTTTCATAATTCCTCCAAAAAAAGTATTTTACTTATAATATCAAATTTTTTTTTGAAAAAAAAGTCCCTTAACAAATTCTTAACAAAATAAATTTTGCCTTATTTTGTTCGTCTGAGGGAAAGCAAAGCCTGATTTATTTGAATAGTTTGTTAACGTCTTTTCCGTATGTATCCATGATACTGCGGCGAATCAACTCGCCCTTGCCGGAAAGCTCTTTTCCCTGTTCAAAGGGTTTTGATTTTAAGACGAACTTATTTATTCTTTCATAAGATTTAAAACCGTTTTTGGCGCTTACGCGATCAGATACTTCGCTCGCTATAAGCTCGATAATTTCAGGCTGTTGAAGCAGTAACTCGTAATCGACAATGGGGATAGAGATTTCTTCGGCGAAGTCCATGATGGACTGCTGCCAGGGAATGATAATAGCCGCCAGATATTTTTGATCCTGTCCGGCTACCATGCAATGTTGAATATAGGGGCTTTCTCTAAGTTTGCATTCAATCGGAACAGGCTCTACATTTTCGCCGCCTCTAAGAACAATTGTGTCTTTCGCCCTGCCTGTTATGCGTATTTCATTATCATGAGTTAACATTCCAATGTCGCCTGTGTTAAACCAGCCGTCTTCGCTTAAAACCGCGGCGGTCGCTTCGGGTTTTTCGTAGTAACCCTTCATCACCTGATCGCCTTTTACATAGATAATTCCGTTTCTGCCGGGCGGCATTATTTTCCCCTTGGTGTCGATAATTCTCGCCTGTGTATTGGGAAGCACCTGACCAATTGTTCCGCGCCGTGAATGTTTGTACTGCCGCACAGTTACAAGCGGAGCGGTTTCCGTAAGACCGTAACCTTCTTGCAGACGAATACCAATCGAATTAAAAAATAAATCTACCTTTGCGGGCAGGGAGCCGCCGCCTGAAATTCCGGCTTTAAAACGTCCGCCGAATTCGCGAGTGATTTTGTTAAATACGATAAGCTGCGCAAGCCCCCTGAACGGAAGAAGCAAGACCCAAGGTAAAAATCCTACAATAGAATCTATAACTCGGATACGTCCGTGGAAATTCGGCAGCAGACATAAAGTCAGGTCTTTAAAATATGTGAACATCATCGACATTGAAACGGCAATGTCAAATAGTTTTTTGGTAAAGCCGCTTTTTGCCTTTATGTTCCTGTTAATGCCGTCCATGATCGCTTCCCATACGCGAGGAACGGAAACCATCCAGTGAGGACGGATAGCCTTGAAGTCTTCCATCAATATTGATGAGATTGCTTTTGAATAAGCGATGCCGTTGCTGTAATTAAAAATTACATATTCCATGAGTCTTTCGTAAACATGCCAAACAGGCAGCATGGAAATCCAAATGTCGCCGGGCTTTACTTCAAAGAACAGAATAAAGTGCGGAAGCTGGCACAAGAAATTTCTGTGCCGCAGCATAACGCCCTTCGGCTCCCCCGTAGTTCCCGAAGTAAAAATGATACTCGCAATATCCTCGTCGTCGCCCTTGTCCATTTCCGCCTCGACTTCGCCGCTTCGCATTTTCTCGCGCTTTTCTCCCATGGCGACTAAGTTGGCAAAGAAAAGCACATTAATTCCGACGTCTTTCGCGGCGGCTTCGGTTTGATTGTCTACAGGATCAAATGTGATTAAAGTTTTTAAAACGGGAAGTTCCGTTTTGCAGGAAAGTATTTTTTCAACTTGTTTCTGGTTTTCCGCAAAGGCGATTTCACAGCCGGTAAAACCCAATATATAGATAAGTTCCTGAATAGTAATATCACAGCCGCGCGGAACGTCGATAGCTCCAATGGAAAGAACGCCGAAATCGGAGAGCATCCATTCGCGTCTGTTGTCGGAAATCAACCCTACTTTGTCACCGCGTTTTACACCCAACTCCAAAAGCCCCGCCGCGACAAAGCATACATTTTCATAAAACTGCCTATATGTAACCGAGCGAAATTTTCCGTCTTTACCTTTATAGTATTGAATGTTAATGTCAGGCGTTTCATTCGCCCTGGCTTTTAACATTAAAGGTAAGGTTTTCTCCATAAAACAATCTCCAAATTGACATTATTTGCTATTTTGTCATGTTATAATATTTTTTGGATATTTGCAAGGGGAAACCGATCTTTATATAGAAAAACCCCCCGGGAAAAGGAGGTGAGGAAACCCGGAGGGACACTGATATACGTCAGTTTAAAGCATAAACCTCATATTATGCATATCGATAAATAAATATTTAAGTCGATGAACGTATCATCAGTTAATATAAAAATAGTAATTTTTCAGGTCAAGGGCAAGGAATTTCGTCTGTAATTGCCCATTGTCTTTTTTTATGACATACTTTGAGTATGAACAAAGTATTTAAAACTTTTCATTCCGGTCGCGCTGTCTTTTTTATGATGGTTTTTATATGCGTTCTTTTCGCGGCGGCTGTGTTAAAAATAGCTTCCACTGTAATTTTGCCTTTTACCATAGCCGTACTGCTTGCGTTTGTAATGTCCCCGTTAATAAAAGCGATGGAAAAAATTCGATGTCCTCTTTTTTTATCTATCCTGCTTGTTGTCTTGATTATTATTATCGGGATGTACATTTTGGGAATGGTGCTTTTTTCATCCGGAAGAATGATAATAATGCACTTTCCAAATTACGAAAACCGCTTTAATGAAATTTATAATTGGCTGGCTCGATTGCTGGATCTTCCGAATAATCAAGATTTAAGCTTTTATCAAAACTTGTGGGGACAGGTGGGGATTCGCACTTTTGTCAGGAACTTTACAATTTATTCATCGAGTATTTTTTTAAGATTTATTTCAAGCGCGTTGTTAGTTGTCCTTTTTATGGTGTTTTTATTGGTAGAAGCCAGTTTTTTCAGAGAGAAATTGTTAATTGCCTTTGAGAACAGGATAGGGCGCATAGACCGAATGGGAAACGATATTATATCTCAGGTTGCGCGTTATCTGGCGGCAAAATTTATTATATCGCTTGTGAACGGCGTAGTTCTCGCTCTTTGTTTAAGTTTTGCAAGGTTGGAATTTGCCATTGTTTGGGGAGTAATCCAGTTCATTATGAATTTTATTCCGACTCTCGGCAGTATCGTTGTCGGCGTTATTGTTACCTTCTTTGCCCTGCTACAGTTTTGGCCCGACCCGGGACCCGTTATTCTGGTTATTTCGATCATACTTGTAACCAACTTAATTACCTATGTACTTGATCCGAAAATTATCGGCGACAATGTGCGAATATCTCCCCTTGTGGTGCTTGCCGCTGTGGCAATATGGGGTTACATTTGGGGTTTTGCCGGTATGATTCTTGCGGTTCCCATGATGGTAATAATTAAGATCGTGTGCGAAAACATTCCTATTATGGAACCAATTTCCATATTGATGGGATCAAAAAGATCGACTTACGCTAGAAAAGCGGAGAATGAAAAAACACCTGCAAGACAGGAATAAATATGACATTTTTAACGGGTTTTCATGCCATTGAAGAAAGAATTAAATCGGGTCAATCTTGCGGTCCTCTGCTTGTCGCAAAAGCGGGTCCTCGCGCGAAAGAAATTGTTACGCTCGCGGTCAACAATAAAATTCGTTTGGAACGCACCGGCGCTTTTGAGCTTGACGGTATCGCGCCCGACAATCGCGGTATAGCTCTTCAAGTTGAAGACGAATCAGGCAAAGCCGACATCAGCCTTGAAAACTTTATCGCAGATCTTGGTGATCGCAAGGACGCCCTCGTCATGATTCTTGATGAAATTACAGACCCGCATAACTACGGCGCTATCCTGCGATGCTGCGATCAGTTTGCGGTTGATTTGGTAGTCAGCAGAAACCGCCGGAACGCGAAACAAGCTCCGATAGTTTCCCAGACATCGGCGGGCGCCGTTTCATGGGTTGCACAGGCGGAAACGCCTAACCTTGTGCGCGCGATGGAAGATTTAAAAGAAGCGGGTTTTTGGATTTACGGCGCCGACATGGACGGAGAGCCTGTTTACAAATTGGATTTAAGCGGCAGAATAGCGTTAGTTCTGGGCAGCGAAGGCGGCGGCATTTCCCGTCTTTTGCGCGAGAGGTGCGATGGTATGGTGGGAATACCGTCATACGGCAGAATTGATTCGCTCAATGTATCGGTAGCCGCGGGAGTGTTGTTGTACGAGGTACGGCGGCAGCATGCGAAATAATTAGGTTAATTTTGCAATTTTTTTGGTTTTTATTTAAAAGTTATAGTTAATAAGGAATTTTAAACTGGTTATTATGCATAATATGCATTATATTTTAAAACAAGGTATAAATATGAAAAAAAGCGCAGTTTTTTTGATATTGTCTTTTGTTTTATTGGGCTTTTTTGCCTGTCAATTAGCTATACCGAAAGCAATCGAAATAATAGGTACCCCCTCGGCAAGGTTTGCCGAAGAAGTTGCTGTTGGAAAAATGTTTGTGGATTTGCTTAAAGACGCGATTAGTGAAAAAGATGATTTGACAATGATTCCTTGTACCAATGAGAAAATTGATATTGTTACTTATTTAATCCACGCGACTCTTTTAGATCAATTATTTGATATGGAAGATCCTGATAATCCAAAACTTCCTCCGGATCTTGGAGGTGACTTTAATGAAAGTCATATAGGCGTTATGCTTCATGAAGACAAGACTTTAATAGACGGCACTAATCCTAAGGATTATATGGTCATACCTTTTTCAGAATTAGGTTCGTTTTTACCGGGATTTAAATTTTACCATGGAGGAAGCGTAAACAAAAAAGGTGAAGAAGACAAAGATGGGATTTATGAAACAAAACTTTATTTTTCCGGTTCGAAAATTCTTGACGATGCAAAACTAGAAATAGAAATTTTTGAAATTAATGTTGATGATGATGGTAATATTACATATGAAGAACCGGCATTATTTTCCGAAAAAGACGTTCCTGTATCTGATGATGAAAGTGATTTTAAAAAGTGGAAAGTAGGCGAAGAAACAGACGGATATGAATATAAATATGATGGTGAATCATGTCCTTCCGGTGGTTTTCCAATTGATGTTGAAATGAATGGAAAAGACCTCGCTGTTTCGTATAGGGTTTATTTTTCTGCAGGTACAACGGTTCCTTTAGATCATTTTCAAGATGGTAACATAAAAGTTGAGGTTGTCGTTTGGCTGCCGTTTAAATTTATAGCTATAGATGAAAACGCGGCTCTTTCCTTTCCACCCGGTTCTTTTTTCAGTTCTGAAGATGATCTTTTTGGCAGAGAAGAACCGGACTCGGACAGTCTGATAGCTGATATTATCGAAAGTATATCCGTAGATGTTAAATTTCATAATAATCCTTTTATGGGCGCGGATTTAATTATTTCGAGCAACGGTGGTATTGAAATCCATAATCTCATAGAAAATGAGTGGCTTTCATTTACTATTACAGACGATAACATGAAAGTAATTAACGACCCTGATAATTGGCCATTTATACCGGAAATTCAAATTCGTTATGCTGAAGGACAGACTTTAGCTTTTCCAAATGTATTTAACGCTATAGAATTTGCCTTTAAAGCCAAAGTGCGTTATAGAATAGATTTATAATAAGGTCCCGACATGAAAATAAAATTGTTAGTATTAATTATTTTATTTTTTGTGCAGTCCTTTTGCCTTTTTGCGAAGGAAGCTCCTTTAGATAAAAACAAGAAAAAAAGTTCGCTTTTAAAACAGGATCGTTCGTTTGAAATCGGGCTTATGTTTTTAAACGTAAATTTTGCCAATAGTTTTTTATCAGCGCCTGATCTTCTTAAAGATGTAATTATTATTGATCTGGATAAATTAGCGGACGGTTTTAATCTAAATTTTGGCTTAGGCGCCACCCCAATCTATTTTAAATTTAAAACAGAAGACGGATGGGGTTTGGGTTTATCAACCGGTATTGACGCCGCCGGAATTCTTAATATTTCTGGAAACATGTTAACCATTAACGAAGCTGTTAAAGATTACTCAGATGTAGGCGGCGCCGTATTTTCTTCGATAGCGGTAAATTCATTCTTTGATATGCAAAAATTCATAGTAAAAATCGCTCCTTCATTATTTTATACGCTTGCTTATATAACGCCGCCTAAGAATGTACCGTCAAGCATTATATATACTCTGGATTACTCAGACGGAACAGTAATGTGCATTGATTACGCTACGCGAATATATATGGGATATTCATTGGAAGATAAAAAATTGTCGCTTTCTTCGACTCCGGGGCTGGATTTTACCGTTGGATTTGAATATCCTCTTGCAAAAGGAATTGGGTTAACCGATACCTTGCCGATTTTGGATTTTGATATAGGTTTAGATTTGCTCAATATTCCTTTTATTCCGTCAACAATGTCGAATTATAAGCAGATTAAAGGGCGAATAGGCAAAGATGAACCAATAAAACTAATTAATAAAGATGAAGATGACGACGGAAGTTTATTTTCTTCGGATGGAGTTGTTAATGAAGAAAAAATAATTCAAATAAATCGTCCTTTTAAAATGATTGTTCGGGCGGATTGGCGTCCATTGCTTGGAAAAAGATTTCTTACAATAACCCCGGTAATCGGATTTTGTCATAACGAGCTTTATTATAATCCGTTTTCTTTAGAAGCCGGACTTTACGCGTGTTTTAATATTAGCGATATATTTCTGATAAAAGCGGGATATAACTACACTGATAGAATGTTTGTAAACAGTTTAGACTTTGCTATAAAAATTAAAGCGTCCGAGATTGATATTGGATTCAATCTTAGATCGCGAGAAGCCGCTCAAGTTTGGAGCGGCTCCGGTTTCGGCGTAAACTTCGGATTCAAGTTTGGCTGGTAATGCCACACCGGCACGGAAAGTTCCGATGAAAACGGATTCGCCCTCTTAAAATTCGGCAGCCAATCGCTCCCCGTTACAAGTTCCTGACAAAACCCGTCCTCTATTTTAAATTCTTCCAGCCATTTGATAACCGTTTTGTATTCTTCCGCCGACAAATAATTCTGCGGCATTTCCCGTTTTATCCCCGGAATAGGCGTGTATTGCGTCATTACGGAAAGCATTGCCCGATTTTTAACGTTATCCGCAAACCAGCGCAAAACGGAACGGGTAGAGTCCAAATAGCCGGGCAAAACAAGGTGGCGGATAATAATTTTTTCACGTGAGTTGTTAGGGGATTTTTTTTCTGTTAATTCAATCATTTTAAGGATAGCCGCCGCCGCTACGTCGGGATAATCCGGCGCGTTAAAGAATTTTTTTGATACTTCGCTATCCAATGTTTTTAAGTCGGGAAGGTAAATGTCGATATAGCCCTTTAGCAACTCCAACGCTTCCACGCTGTCGTACCCCGATGAATTCCATAAAATCGGCAATTCTACGCCCGCTTTTCGCATTTCAATAAACCCTTCGATAAGTCCCGGCACAGCGTGGCTGCCCGTTACAATATTGATATTTTCCGCTCCCTTTTCACATAACGCGGCGCAAATTCCTGCAAACTCTTGCGGAGAAACCGCTCTGCCCAGGCTTGCGGCGGTTGTTGCTTCGTTTGCGTTTTCGCCTTGAGAAATTTGGTAATTCTGGCAAAAGGCGCATTTTAAATTGCAACCGCTTATAAAAATTGTCCCGGAGCCGCCTGTTCCGACAAGCGGAGGTTCTTCGCCCTTGTGAATAACCGCCGCCCCGATTCGCAACTCCGCGGTTTCTCCGCAAAAGCCGACTTCGCCCTCAAGGCGGTTAATTCCGCAGCTTCGGGGACACAGGCGGCAATTTTTGTAATGCGTCATAGTTCCTTACTTTTCCAATAGGTATAGATACTCTTTTACATGAATATCACGGTTATTCAAATTTCTGCTTCCTCTGAAAGTATTATACTTTGTTTCCAATACTTCAAGCGAGCCTATTTTTGATAACATGTCTTTCATATTTTCGGCGCTTATAAATCCTTCGGAATTAAAAGAAATTATCACATATTTCGCCTTAATATTTTCAACAAGGGAAGTTAACGCTTTTAAGGCTCTATGTCCTTTGTTGTAATCGGAGCGTTTCCAATCTTCCGGTATGCCTGAAACTTTGCTTGTATTTTCAGGATAGGAATAGTCCAGTATTAAATTCAACATAAAATAATTTGACCCGTAAGGGTGTTGATTGTAAGGCGGGTCTAAATAGGCAATATCAACTTCCGGCAATGATTTTATCAGTTCATTTGAATCTTGGTTATAGATAAGCGTATCGCAATTAAAATTACTGAATATCGGAAACGGCAATTCGATATCGCCTGTTATTCTGAATAAAGCGTCTTGGTTTTTTCCGCCGAATTGACCAATCCCTGTTTCCTTATTTTTATAGAACCCCTTAAAAACCCCCGAAGTATTTGCGTGTATCGATGCCTCCGACAACAAAGGCGCTAAAAAATATTTTTGTATTTCCTTCGGCATTTTCCCTATTAACTGCCTTACAGTATCGATATACATTGCGTTTCTTGCAGTATAAAAAACACGTTCATTTGGCTTTATATTTTTATCATCATTTGGAGCGTATAATTCAGAAATAATCCCTTTTACTAAATGCTTATTTGTTTCTTCAATAATTTCTTTGTAGCGTTCACGCAGCAAATTTAAGTCTAATTCACTTTCATTGGATAAATAACATTCATTAATCAGCGTAGAATATTTTTCCAAATCATTAACAATAAGCAACTCGGAAAATTGTTTGAAAAACCTTGCGACAATCCCCGATCCGCTGAACACATCGAACATTCTCAATTTATCTTTACTCAGTCTTTGTTGTACCTTGTTAATTCCTTCCCCAATAAAATCCAATAAAGCCCTTTTACTGCCAATATATGTAATTAATTGCCGGGTAAGGAATTCTTCTTTTTCAGGAAGCGACCGCTCATTCATACCTTAAAATTTTAGCATAAAAGAGGGGGCAATTACAGTAAGGATCAGGAGCGGTTATCAATAATTATCTTCCTGCCCTTAAAGTACGGAAACCGTGATTCCGGTTCTCCGGTGTAAATCTCAAATTCACTTTCCGCGGCGCTCTGTTTTATCTGTATATTTTCCATTATTAAATTATTGGGTGATGGAAAATACGGATTATCCGGAAAATATTCAATAAGCAGATAAATGGCGTCATAGTTTTCCGCTTCCGGCAGTTTAATA
>Ga0268262_10006043_pt1 | contig 11759 bp, 7 predicted proteins | sample TergutNc150P3_FD_190354 | JGI IMG/M metagenome (GOLD analysis project Ga0268262, IMG submission 190354) | Nasutitermes corniger P3 segment gut microbial community from laboratory colony in Florida, USA - Nc150 P3 (SPAdes) (version 2) | ecosystem: Host-associated > Arthropoda: Insects > Digestive... | reverse complement strand
CGGGAGGAATTTGCCCGAATCATCACGTGAGATGCCGAACGTCGTCTGCGTCAAATCGTTGGTTCCGAACGAGAAGAACTCCGCGACGCCCGCGATGCGGTCAGCCGTCAGGGCGGCGCGCGGCAATTCGATCATTGTTCCGACCAGGTAGTTTATCTTCTGGCCGCTCTTTTCCATTACATCGGCGGCGACCCGGCGCACGACATCGGCCTGGAGCCTGAGTTCATTGACATCGCCGACAAGAGGAATCATAACTTCCGGCAGAACCTTCACGCCTTTTTTCTGCATGCCGGCTGCGGCCTCAAAAATGGCTCGCGCCTGCATTTCGGTGATTTCCGGGAAGACCACGCCGAGACGGCAGCCGCGATGCCCAAGCATCGGGTTGGCTTCATGCAGCGCCTGTACCTTGTCCCATAGATTTTTAGCGTTTACTTTCAGCTTGCGCGCCAGCTTGGCGGTTTCCGCTTCGGTGTGCGGCAGGAATTCATGCAGCGGCGGATCCAGCGTTCTGACCGTAACCGGCAGGCCGTCCATCGCCTTGAAAATTCCCTCGAAATCCTTGCGCTGCAGCTTGATCAGTTCCTTGAGGCCGCCAAGGTAAAGCTGTTTGGGTTCTTCAATCGCTTTTTTCAGCTTCTTGAGAGAGTCGGCGATTTCCTGCTTCTTTTTCGGGGAAACGCCTTTTTCCAGCTCGGCGTTCAGCGCGTTCAGTTCCTTTTCCAGTTTTTTATAATCCTGAGATCCGAGAATCATCTGGCGCACGGAATCAATGCGGTCGCCTGCAAAGAACATATGTTCGGTACGGCAGAGGCCGATTCCCTGCGCGCCGAATTTGCGCGCGATTGCCGCGTCGTTGGGCGTGTCGGCGTTGGTGCGCACCTTGAAGTTCCCGCGCGCTTTATCCGCCCATTCCATGAGCTGTTTGAATTCTTTGCCAAGTTCAGGATCGATTACCGGCGCCTGTCCCAGGATAACGCGGCCGCTTGTTCCGTCAACCGTAATCCAGTCGCCGCTTTTAACGCGCCTGCCGCCGACGGTAAACTCATTTTTCGCGTAGTTGATGACTATTTCACCGGCGCCCACAACGCAAGGTTTGCCCCAGCCGCGGGCGACGACGGCCGCGTGGCTTGTCGGGCCGCCGGTCGAGGTCAGAATCGCCTGCGCGGCATCCATTCCGCGCACGTCTTCCGGAGAAGTTTCGCGCCGGACAAGGATGACCTTTTTGCCTTTTTCCTTCAACGCTTCCGCTTCCTGCGGCGTAAAGACCACCTGGCCTGACGCCGCGCCCGGACTTGCGTTTATGCCCGTGGTAAGAACGTCCATTTTAGCCTTGGGATCGATCATCTTGTGAAGGAGCTGGTCAAGATCGCCTGCCGGTATGCGCATGAGCGCCGTTTTTTCATCGATTAAACCTTCCTTTACCATGTCAACTGCGATGCGGACGGCGGCCGGGCCGGTGCGTTTGCCGTTGCGCGTCTGGAGCATCCACAATTTTCCGCGCTCGACGGTGAACTCAAGGTCCTGCATGTCCTTGTAATGTTTTTCAAGCTTCCTCGCCACTTCGATGAAGCGGTTATAGACTTCCGGCATATCCTGTTTGAGTTCGTCAATATGCTTCGGCGTCCTTATGCCGGCGACGACATCTTCACCCTGCGCGTTGGACAGGTAGTCGCCGAACAGCTTGTTCTCGCCCGTCGCCGGGTTGCGCGTGAATGCGACGCCGGTACCTGAATCATCGCCCATGTTGCCGAAAACCATTGTCACGATATTAACGGCCGTGCCGAGATCGTCTGGAATTTTCTCGCGGCGGCGGTACGCCTGCGCGCGGTCGCCGTTCCATGAACGGAAAACCGCCTTGATGGCTTCCTCAAGCTGGTGGTAGGGATCGGAAGGAAACTCGGAACCGGTTTCCGCCTTGACAATCTTTTTGAATTCGCGGCAGACGGCGGAAAGGTGTTCCGCCTTAAGGTCGGAATCGGCTTTTGCGCGCGCGGCCTTTTTCGCTTTTGAAAGAGCTTCTTCAAACAGTTCGCTGTCCACGCCAAGCACGATCTTGCCGAACATCTGGATGAAACGCCGGTAGGCGTCAAGGGCGAATCTTTCATTCGATGTCAGTTCGGCAAGTCCCTGCAGGGTTTCTTCATTCAGGCCCAGGTTGAGCACCGTGTCCATCATGCCCGGCATGGAAAATTTCGCGCCGGAACGAACCGAAACCAGCAATGGATTTGTCGTGCTGCCGAATTCCTTGCCGGTCGCCTTTTCAATTGTTTTGATCGCAGCCAGCACCTGGTTCCACATGCCGCTCGGGAATTTTCCGCCGGCGGTATAGTAGGCGTTGCAGGCTTCCGTGGTGATCGTGAAACCGGGAGGAACCGGAAGTCCGGCGTTGGTCATCTCGGCAAGGCCGGCGCCTTTCCCGCCCAAAAGATCTTTCATGGAGCCGTTGCCGTCGGCGGCGCCGTTTGCAAAAACGTAGACATACTTGTTTGACATTGTTACTCCTGATGGGATGTTTGTAGTCTTTTTACATTATGTAGCCTTTAACCCGGACATTTTCATAGGGTTAATACGAAGGGAACTAAGTAATATACCTTAAAATGAACCGCGTATCAAATGGTTTTGCGGGGGCAATTTGAATTGCGGATTACGGATTGCGGATTGGATGAGTAACGCAGGCGCTTAATGCGAATAACCGTCGGTGCAGCGTGAGCGTAGCGAACGCGGAACCGGCGGCAGGACACAACCCAAGCCTCAACCCTTATGAAGGGGCTGAATGTGTTTCTTTTGTTCCGCTCTTGCAGAGCTGGGGCAGATTATCCGCTTCCGCCGGTTCCGCGCTGCGCGCTCCACCGACGGTTATTCACGTATCGCGCCTGCGGCGCTTTTTTAATCAAAAATCAGAAATTCGCGGACGGAACGCTCGCGTGCCCGTTCCATCCGCAATCCGAAATCCGCAATCCGCAATCCGCAATTAATTAAGGTTGTTAGTCCGGAGTTTCATCGCCGGGACGACGCAGCGTCGGGCGCGTCCGTTTTGGCGCGGAGCCGCCGTCTGTGCCGGAACCTTCGGGATCATCAGGATTTGGCGCGCCGTCCTCAACGCGGCGTCTGAGCGTCGGACGTTTGACCTCATCTGAGTCGCGCTCTTCCTCGGCCTTCTGGGCGTCGTCAATAGCGCGCAGCCGTGCTTTTATGCGGTCAAACTCCGATGTATTGATGATGTAGCTGTCCTTTTCAGGAAGAAAACGCTGTTCGTCAAGCGCCGCGATAATCCGGTCTTCCGTGGAAGGATGCGTGCGGAACCAGCCGGCCAGCCGGCCGGGCTTGCTTTTTTCCTCCGCCTGCAATTTTTCAAAGAATGTAACGAAGCTGTTTGGATCATAACCGGTATTCCATGCGTACTGAATACCCAGTTGGTCGGCTTCCCGTTCGCTCTCGCGCGTCACTCCAAGCAGTTCGAGGTTTATTGCCAGTCCCAGGCCGTTTTGCAGCGCCATCTGCACCCAGTAACCTCCGAATATCATGGCGGGGAGCGCGGCAATCTGAAGATATTCGCCTTTGGACATGCGCACAGTGGCGTGCCGCGCGACGATATGCGAAATTTCGTGAGCTATGACGCCCGCCAGTTCGGATTCATTATCCGCTTCGAGGATAAGTCCTTTATTAACGTAAAAAAATCCGCCGGGAAAAGCAAAAGCGTTTACTTCGTCCGTATCCACGACCTTTACGTGAAACGGAACCTTGGCGTCGGAATGCCTGACGATATTCTGGGTGATGCGGTCAACGTATTCGGTTATGACACGATCTTCAAGTATAACCGCCGTCTGCTCGAATTCAGTCGCCACGTCGCGTCCCAGCTCAATCTCTTTTTCGAGCGTAATCATGTTTGGAAAAATTCCGTAGACGCGTCCGCCGGCCATGCGGCGATTGCCGATGTTTTCCACATCTTCATTTTTTCGCGCGACAGCCGGCGATACTAATACGGCGACAGCAAGTAAAGCGGCTATCGTTTCCCGAAAGCGCCGCGCAACCGGCTTCCGCGCGCCGCGCGCATTGCGCTTCATCACGTGCAGGCTACTAATCAAAGCTCCCTTTATGCAGACCGTTTTCATGAAATCCCTCCGCCAATATCAGATGCTTCCAACCTCAGGAAAGATCAAAAAATATTAACCTAATAATGAAGTAATTGCAAAACAGCTACATAGCTGCATGGGCGGCTTTCCCGGTTTCCGTGGCGCGCCAGTTTCCGACCCATTCGAGAGCGCCGGCGAATTCCAGCCGGTCAACAAGGTATGACGGGTAAATTTGGGGGCGCTGAAGCGCGGGATGAGCGCGCAGCAGATATTCGATATCGGAAAGCGAACGCTCATCGGAGCAGAATTCCAGTATCTTCAGGTAAACGTCCGCGTACGCCGGTTCTTCTTCCAGAAGCCGCCGCAGCCGTTCCGCCGGGTCGCGTCCCGCTATGGCTTCAATGCCCGCTTCCGTAGTCCGCCACAGCGCCGTTTCCGAGCCTTCTTCCTTATGCCCGACAATGGCCCCGGCTTCGACCATCCACCTCAGCAGCATTTTCGGAGTATGGGCGGCCACCCGCATTCCGGGATCGTACATCAGTTCGTCATGGATTTCCCGACTTGACTTGGGTTCGTAACAAAACGCGATCAGGCGTTGTAAAACCAGCCGGTAGGCGGGTTCGGCATCTATTCTTTTCAGGATTTTTTCCGGAGTGGCGTCTTCCCCCGCCGCGGTCACGGGGAAAATATCATCCGGCGCTGGACCGGCAGGCGGCTTTTTCGGTACGCCTACATTTTCCGTCGTCCGGATGCCCAGGCTTCTGCGCAACAAATTCCTTCGTGAAATCGTATTACCCTGCGCCATATTGATTTTATCGCGGGAACCCCTAAAAACTCCGCATACTGCGTTGCGCCTCGCTCGAAAATGCTCATTTATTTTAAATGTACGGGCGATCCTTGCGGTCGCCCAGTTGGGCAGTGACAAGCCCTGCCCCTACATCTCTTTTCTCGCTTCGGCGACGCCTTGTCTGCGAAGTTTTTAGGGGTTCCCGCGTGTCATTTCAATAGAACCGTTGAATCTTCCGCCGCTTGCCATCACCAATCGTTTTGTCACGATATTGCCTTCTACGTACCCCTTGGCGCGAATCTCCACAACATCATCAGCTCGAAGCGTTCCCGTGACCTTCCCGACGATTATAATTTTACCGCCCGAAATTTCTCCTTCAATCGACGCCGTCTCGCTGACTATCACTTCATCGGCACGGACAGTACCTGCGACATTTCCGTCCACCCGCATAATTCCGCCGGAAGACAAATCACCCTTAAGTTCGGACGAGTCGCCAAGAAATGATTTCAGTTTTTCCATATCAGTGATCTAATTTGGGATTCCTTCTCCCGCAAGATAGGGATCGGGATTTACGTTTTTACCGTTTTTCAGCACCTCGTAATGAACGTGCGCGCCGGTAGTCCGGCCGGTTGCGCCGACATACCCGATGACATCGCCCCTGCGAACCTGCTGCCCCACCTTAACGGCATTGCTCTTGTTGTGCGCGTAGATGGTTGAAAAACCGAGGCCGTGCTCAAGCACCACCACGTTCCCGCTGCCCGCGGTCCATCCTGAGTGGCTTACAATGCCGTCGGCGGTAGCCAGAATCGGCGTCCCCTGGCTGCACGCCAGGTCAACCCCGGAATGAAACCTGGTGACGCCGTCCACGGGATCGGGACGTCTGCCGTAAGACGACGTCAACCTGTAGCCGGAAACGGGATATCCTTTTGGCGTCGATATGTAGACGTCTTTCTGCATAATCAGGTATTCCCTGATTTCCTCCACTTCCTGGCGGGCGTTTTGCAGTTCTTCAATAAGATCGGGCAGATCAAGAGAACCCGTAAACTCCATATCGGCGGCCGCCTCCAGGACTTTGTCCCTGGAACCGCGCGAAAACAGCCGTTTAAAGTCATTGCCCGCCGATTTTACCACCTTCAACGTATCCGCCACCTGTGAGAACTGGGTTTCATAATACTGAACATCGGCGGACAGGTTAATATTCTCGGCGCGATACCTGATGCTTTTTACGGTCATATTGACCAGGTAACCGGTGCCGACAACTGCCAGCAGAATCGTGGAGACAAGAAACACTATAGGAACCTTAAGATTCAGCGTCCGGACATGATCGTGCGGAATCACCATAACGGTGACCGATGAAAACGCCCTTTTCAAAAACCGGCGCACGGTTTTCATCCTGGAGCCTGAAATTTTTATATTGCTCGCCATCGCCGCATTCCTTGATTTATTTCCCTAGAACCTTCTGTATGCGATCCATTGCTTCTTCAACTTTTTCATACTGGTTGAAAGCGCTGATCCTGATATAACCCGCGCCGCATGACCCAAAACCGCTTCCCGGCGTGGTAACGACGGCTGCTTCGTTCAGAAGACGATCGAAGAACGCCCACGAATCGTCGTTCACCTGAATCCATATATACGGCGAATTGTCGCCGCCGGCACAGTAAAAACCAAGATTTAAAATAACCTCGCGTATTTTTCGGGCGTTTTTCAAGTAATAGTCGGTTAAATCGCGCACCTGCCGCTTGCCTTCCACGGTATAAATCGCCGCCGCCGCGCGCTGCACCGGATAGGAAACACCGTTGAACTTCGTGGTATGCCGCCTGTTCCAGAGCGTATACAGAGGCGTCGGATTTCCGGCTTCGTCATAAACCATGCAGGTTTTGGGAATCACGGTAAACGCGCAGCGCGTTCCGGTAAAACCCGCCGTCTTTGAAAAACTCCGGAACTCAACCGCGACTTCGCGCGCCCCTTCGATCTCAAAAATGGAGTGCGGAATTTCCGGATCGCGGATGAAAGCCTCATACGCGGCGTCAAAAAGAATCAGCGCCCTGTGTTCCCGCGCGTAGGCGACCCATTCCGAAAGCTGCGCGCGCGTCGCGGTCGCGCCCGTGGGGTTATTAGGAAAGCAAAGGTAAATAACGTCCGCCGGACGGTCCGGAACCGCGGGAACATAATTGTTTTCCCTGACGGACGGCAGATATACCAGCCCCTCATAACGCCCGCTTACAAACGCGCCGGTTCGCCCCGCCATAACGTTGGTATCAACGTAAACCGGATAGACCGGATCGGGAACGGCAATCACCGCGTCGGCGGCAAACAGTTCCTGAAAATTGCCCGTGTCGCATTTTGCCCCGTCGCTGATAAAAATTTCGTCAGGCGCGACGGCCGCTCCGACGGCGCGGTAATCGTTTTCGGCAATCGCCTCGCGCAAAAAGTCGTACCCCTGCTCCGGCCCGTATCCGCGGAAGTCTTTCGCATTTGCCATCTCATCGACGGCTTTGTGAAAAGCCGCGATGCAGGCGGGCGGCAGCGGCTGCGTCACATCGCCTATGCCCAGCCGTATAATGTTTTTGCCGGGATTCGCTTCCTGAAATTTCGCGATCCGCCGTGAGATATCCGAAAAAAGATACGATGATTGCAATTTACCGTAGTGCGGATTGAACCTTATCATTATGCTGCCGCCTCCATGTCAATATCAAAATACGCATAAAACCGCTTATTAATAGTTTCTATCTTAACTCATTATAATCAATAATGTAAACAATTTAATCAGTATTTCCCAAGGAAATTCCGCCGGGTAATGATATATTGTGCCGGTAAGATTTCAATTTTTGAATTACGAGGGATCGAATATGACAAAAACCGCTCGTCGAAAAATAACTGGAATGGCATTTACGCTTGCCGGCGTTCCGGCGGCTGCCGTCGTTCTTTTCCTTATAACCGGACTTTCGGCACAGGAAAAATCCATCCCTGATCACAGCAGCCTGACGGACTGCCGGATGTGCCACGCGGAAACGTATAAAATGTGGGAAACGGCCGGACACAGCAAGGCGCTTGCCAGCGCCGTCAAGGTGCCGTCAGCAGACGCGGACTGTATCGGCTGTCACTCCCTGGAAGGGTTCATGGCCAAACTTCAGGGGACTAAAGTCGATCTTGCCCAAAAGGAAAACTTTCACCCGATTACATGCGTCGCCTGTCACAAACCGGGAAGCAAGGACAATCCCAAACAGCTCATCAAGGATTCCGAAAAACTTTGCAACGAATGCCACACGCAAAGAGCGGTACTTGAAGGCAAGGGAGCGAAAGGCATCGAAGATACGCGAAGCTTCCACTCAGGCGTCAAATGCATATCCTGCCATATGTCGGAGAAAAATCACGACATGAAACTCTTCAGGCCGGACGATCCCAAAGTGACCGAAGACCACCTGGACACCTGTACGCGCTGCCACAAGGACAACAACCGGAAAATGCGCGCGAAACAATTGCCGGAATGGCTGGAGTTTTACAAGGAAGCAATGGATCCCATAGAAGCCGACATGAGGACGATCTCCGCCAGGCTGAAAGAAAAACCCGACATGCTTAACGCCGACCTGAAGGCAAAGCTGAGTGACGTCAGGGCTAATTTGTTCATACTTCAGCGCGACGCTTCCCTAGGCGCTCACAACCTGGATTTCGCGCTTGAGATCATGGCGAAGGCTTCAAAGGACATTAAAGAAATCAAGGCGGCCATTAAGTAATTGCGGATTGCGGATTGGTTTGAATTTCGGATTGGCGACAGAATATTGAAAATCCGGAATCCGCAATCCAAAATCCGCAATTAAAATTGATATGTCTGATTTTATTCGTGAAACGGTGCGGGAGGATCTCGCATCGGGACGTTTTAACAAAATAATCACGCGGTTTCCGCCGGAGCCAAACGGATACCTTCACATCGGTCATGCCAAGGCGATTTCAATCGACTTCGGAATCGCGTGTGAATTCGGCGGTCAATGCAATCTCCGTTTTGACGACACCAACCCCGCGAAGGAAGACCAGGAATACATCGACGCCATTATCGACGGCGTGCGCTGGCTTGGCTTTGACTGGGAAACGCGCCTTTACTACGCCTCCGACTATTTCGGCCGCATGTACGAATGGGCGGTTCAGCTTATTGAAGCGGGCTGGGCGTATGTGGACGACCAGACGCCGGAAGAAATCCGGCTGGGACGGGGAACCTTAACCGAACCGGGAAAAGAAAGCCCGTACCGCGACAGGAGTCCGGAGGAAAATCTGGATCTTTTCCGGAGAATGCGGGATGGAGAATTTCCCGACGGATCGCGCGTACTGCGGGCGAAGATCAACATGGCCGCGCCCAACCTGAACATGCGCGACCCTGTCATGTACCGCATCTCATCCGCGCCGCATCCGCGCACCGGAACCAGCTGGAAGATTTATCCAATGTACGACTGGGCGCACGGCCTTGAAGATTCCATCGAAGGCATCAGCCATTCCATCTGCACGCTTGAGTTCGAGGATCACCGCCCGCTTTACGACTGGTTTTTAGATCAACTGGGCATTCACCATCCTCGGCAGATTGAATTCGCGCGGCTTGAACTCAGCTATAATCTGATGAGCAAGCGCAAGCTGCTCCAGCTTGTTGAAAGCAAAATCGTAAACGGCTGGGACGACCCGCGCCTGGCGACGCTCGCCGGCCTGCGGCGGCGCGGCTATACGCCCGAAGCCATCCGGAATTTCTGCGAACGCATCGGCGTTTCCAAGGCGCACAGCGTGATTGATTTCGCCCTTCTGGAACACTGCCTGCGCGAAGATTTGAACCGGCGCGCTCCAAGGACAATGGCCGTGCTGCGTCCGCTTAAAGTAACGATTGAAAATTATCCTGAAAATCAGATCGAAGAACTCGAAGCGGACATTAATCCGGAAGACCCATCGGCTGGAAAACGCATGGTTCCTTTCAGCCGCGAAATCTGGATTGAGCGGGACGATTTCATGGAAAACCCGCCGAATAAATTCTTCCGCCTTTCGCCCGGAAAGGAAGTGCGTCTGAAATACGCCTATTACGTCACCTGCACCGGCGTCGTCAAGGATCCTTCAACCGGTGAAATAACGGAACTGCGCTGTACGTATGACCCCGCGACAAAGGGAGGATGGTCGGAAGACGGCCGCAAGGTCAGGGGAACGTCGCACTGGATTTCAGTCCCGCATTCCGCGCCCGCCGAATTTCGCCTGTACGACAGGTTGTTCACAAAACCGAATCCGGACGAGGGGGACGGTTTCATGGCAAATCTGAACCCCGCGTCGCTTGAAACGCTGCGCGGTTTTGTTGAAAAGCGGCTGACCGAATCGCGCCATGAAATCGGATACCAGTTTGAGCGCCAGGGATATTTCCGCGCCGATTCCGATTCACGCCCGGAAGCGCCGGTTTTCAACCGCAGCGTTTCACTGAAAGACTCCTGGGTTAAGGTCTAAAAACCCTCCGGCGCCTGTATTCGTCATAAAAACGCAGAGTTTATACTAATATATTTCTTAAAAACGCAGTGTTTTTTCTTGATTTTTTCTTAAAAACGTGAAATGATACATTCGCGGCAAAAAATCCCGCTATTTATTGGAAACGTTGCGCATGTATAGAAAAGTTTTGGAAGAATTCATGGCGTGGAAAGTCAGTCCCCGCCGAAAACCCCTTGTCCTGAAAGGCGCAAGGCAAGTAGGAAAAACCTGGCTGATGAAAGAGTTCGCCGGCAAAGCGTATGACGATTCTATTTATATCAGCTTCGATAAAGATGCCGCCGCCGTTAAAATCTTTGACGAAACAAAAGACCCGAAACTGATTTTGGAGCGGCTCGCGTTAATACGCGGCAAAGCAATATTGCCGGAAAAGACGCTCCTCATTATTGATGAAATTCAGGAATGCCCAAACGCTTTGGGCAGCCTGAAATATTTTAACGAGGAAGCCAACGAGTACCATGTCATAACCGCCGGAAGCCTGCTCGGGACATACCTTGCGAAACCCGCTTCGTACCCTGTCGGCAAGGTTAATTTGCTGAATATTTATCCTCTTTCCTTTGAGGAATACCTGGCTGCCGCGGATACGGGTATGTATCAATATTATTGCGGGGTTAAATCGGGCAAGGATTATGTTGCTGCATTTCACGGGAAAATGACGGAGCATTATAAAAAATACCTGATAATCGGCGGAATGCCCGAATGTGTCCAAAGCTGGGTCAATAACGCCGATCCCAAAGAAATTTCCGTCATACAGGAGGAAATCCTCTCGCTGTATGAAAACGATTTCACAAAACACAGCGGCAAGGTCAACAGCGGGCGAATATTACAGGTATTCCGCAGCATCGTCCCGCAGTTGGCCAGGGAAAACAATGAAAAATTTATGTATGCGGCAATCGCTAAAAGCGCGCGCGCAAAGGATTTTGAAAACGCGATTGAGTGGCTGGTGTCCAGCGGAATCGCGTATCGTATTTTGAACGTTTCAAAACCCGAATATCCGCTAAAGGCATATGAAATACTGAACTATTTTAAGCTTTTTCTGTTAGATACCGGTTTAATCAAGCGCCTGGCCGGGCTTACAAATAAATCAATCCTGCTTTCCGAAAGCTTCCAATTCAGTGGACAGCTTGCCGAAAACTATGTTTTGCAGCAGCTTATGGCTCTTTTAGATAACGCGCCCAATTTTTACGCTTTTGCGCAGGAACGTGAAATTGATTTTATATTGCAGCGCGGTGAGTCTGTTATCCCCATTGAAGTAAAATCAGGCGGCAATAAAAAAGCCGTAAGCTTTAAAAGCTATATAGAAAAATACAAACCTAAAATTGCCGTCAGGTTCAGCGCCAATGCGTATTTGAAAAACGGCGCGATTACGAATATTCCGCTTTATTTTGTCGGTAAAATAT
>Ga0268262_10006042_pt1 | contig 11759 bp, 7 predicted proteins | sample TergutNc150P3_FD_190354 | JGI IMG/M metagenome (GOLD analysis project Ga0268262, IMG submission 190354) | Nasutitermes corniger P3 segment gut microbial community from laboratory colony in Florida, USA - Nc150 P3 (SPAdes) (version 2) | ecosystem: Host-associated > Arthropoda: Insects > Digestive... | reverse complement strand
AATCTTCGGTTCGAATTCTCCGTCACGATCGCGGGGAACTTCGATCTCCATCGGTCCTTGGTCAGTCCTAAGTGTTTTTGATGACTTTCCGTTTCTGCGGTTGCCGTTCGGTTTTTCGCCGGATTCGCTTTTTTCGTAACCGATCTGTTCGGTTAGTTCCATCTGCATCGCCCTTTCTATGAGGGCTTTGCTCAACTGCTTTATAATTCCTTCCGATCCGTAAAAATCATCAGGACACTTGTACTCTTTTAGCAGTTCGTCCAATACTTCTTTCGTGATTGCCATACTTCCTCTCCTTAGTAGTATAGCGTTTTACACAAAATTATTTATGGGCTCAAATAATATCTTTTTTCATAAATTTTCTTTAATAATTTTTATATTGAAATAATATTTTTTTCTCCAAACCAATCTTTTGCTCTATTAATAACAGCTTCAACTGGATTAAGATAAAACACCGCAAGATTTTCTTTTGCTCGAGTACAACATACATAGAATATTTTTTGTGTTCTTTCTAAAACGGTTGCTTTATCAGTTCTATTAGTAAATAAATATTCAAAATTATAATTGTTCCATTTCCCATTATCTAAAATAACTAACACATTATTGAATTCAGTGCCTTTTGTTTTATGCTGTGTTGAAAAAGGCGTTTGCCCCTCCAAATAAACATATAATTTTTTAAATTCACTATATTTTACATCCTTTATTCTATTGTATATATATTCTTTCTCTACTTGAAACGTTTTCAATTTATCGTCTATTAAACAAATTCTTTTTTCGTTAGCATCCTTAATTACCTCTTCAATTGTTTTATCTTTTGTATTGATTAATCCTTCAATGTTTTGTTTTAATATTTTTTTATCTTCAATTCTGTTAATTTGTTTGTAATCGGTCTTTCTTAAAAATTCATTGTAGCATTTATCTCTGTATAAGGATATATTTGTTTCAATTTTATATAAATGTTTTATCAAATTATCTCTTTTTGAGCCTTTCTTGTTCTCATCATCTTCATCTTGTTTTTTATCATCAATAAGTTGGTCTTTATCAATGTATATTTTTGAAAATATATCATAATTATATTTTAATGCCGTTTGATACAATTCTGTATTGTCGTTAATAAACTGTTGCATTGTTTTAGTCGGGTTGACAGCGGATAAATCTTTATCCGTTTTTCCTTTCTTTAATATTTCAATTACTTCTCCAAAAGTATTTGTTGAAAAATCAGTATCGATACAATTTTCCTTTATATAATCTTTAATTCTTTTTTTATAAGCTAAAATATAATCTTTATCATAAATATCCATTAACGTTCTAAATCCTGCCTTATCAGCAATTAAATTATGCGTAAGATTTAATTCTTTGGTTTCTTTTGCATCAGAAAAATTCCAGTGATAATGTTCGGTCAGAAATTTTTTAACCTCTACAATATCTTCATTTGTAGAATATATGAACATAATTTCCCCTTCTTTTATTTTGCCATTATTCATATTAGGTGCGTTAATGTCTGTAGAAGGGATTTGTTTTATACCATCTGTTCTTATCTTGTTTGCTAACATTATTATTTTTTGAGGATTTCTTCTATTTTGAGATTTTTTTACTTCCTTAACTTTTCCTTCTCCATTGCCCTTATATTCATCAATATTTCCAATACCATCATCGTAGATAGATTGCATAGCATCGCCAAAAAAACCTATAATACTGTGTTTTTTGCTTTTGTTAAAATGTTCTAAAAATATCCTAACAACTTCTTTTTGAGTATCTTGATATTCATCAATAAAAATAAACCTGTATTTATCTTTAACAATATCACATAATTTTTTATGGTTCTCAAACATGTAATTTGCAACTAAAAGAAGCTCATCATGAGAAATAATACCATCCTTCAACCTTAAGTATTCTTTATATTGTATACTTATAGGCTCAATTCTGTTTTCAAAAAAATCAAAAGGGACATTTTTGGAATCATCAATATTAATTTTCGTCATAGTTTCATCATTAGCCAGATTAATTATTGCTAATTTTAATTCTTTTTGGAAATGTTTTATATTATCCCATAGAAAATCGTGAATGGTTGATACATTCAAATTTTTATGATTAACACGTTCTTCAATTTCCTTAACTGCCGCATTGGTATAAGTCATACAGGCAATTTTTGAAGTTGGATTATCAATAATAACCTGTTTTATTATTTCAACTAAAGAATATGTTTTTCCACTTCCTGCCCCACCACTTAACAAGAAATTATCACCATTTTTTATATGTTCCATTATTTGCTGGAACTCATTTTTTTGTTCATCCTCTTTTACTAATCTTTTTTCAGCCACAACAAACCTTCTTTTATATATGATGGAATTTGCCAATTAGCCAATTTTTCGTTACTATTAAATAGAATATCCATAGCAAAGTGAGTTTTCTTTTTGATACAATTTTGAGCCAAATTATAAGCACTATTAGTATCGTCATCAAAATCGTTTATATTTTGTAATCCTTTGAAATTATTTTTATTATCTATTATAAATTTTTTATTTATATAAATAAAAGCATCTTCAAAACTTCTGGCGATATATCCGTTTTCTTCAATCTGGTAAACAATACACAATTTTCCATTTGGTTGGTTTATCCAATTCTCATTTACCTTATTAAATAGTTTATTATTCAATGAATACCCTTTCAGATCTGCTAATAATGGATTTTTAAAATAATGTGATATAGCATCATTTGAGTATGATACACCTTTGGTTGCCTCACATTTCATATCATTTTCATCCACAGTATCAAGATCGGTTATAATAAGTGTTTTTATTCCAAGAAATTCTATAAATCTATCAAATATTTGAGAGTATGCCCCTACCTCAATAATAGAAATATTTTGAGAAAGTAATGGGAAATGGCTATCTATTTCCTTTTTTGCTTTATATGTCGCTTCTTCTTCAATATCTATCTTTTTCATTATAGAAGGTATTAATATTCTTTCTGTATCACCTTCAATTAAAACAGCCTTTTCTGCAAAGAATATTTCAGCTCTACTAATAGTTAGATACTGTGTTAAAAATTGGTATTGAGAAGTATTCTCATTATATTCTTTCTTTAAATCTTTTAAGTTCTTTACAACAACACTATTGTTACTTTCTTTTTTAAGATATTTAATATCATCAAAATCACTATCTGCAACAATATGAGAAGAATGAGTACTTACTATATATTGTAATTTTCCTCTCATACCATCTTCTCTTTTAATCCCATCGCCTAATAATTTTTTGATATTTTTTATAAATATATACTGCATTTGTGGATGGGTATGAGCTTCTGGTTCTTCAATAAATAATAAATTTATATCGGCAGGCCTTTTTTCCTTTTCACATTTAAATTCTTGAATAAGAATTTCTATTTCAAAAATCATATAAATAAGATTCATATATCCCAACCCGTTATAATGTTCTGGTAGTTTATTGTTATTATCGTGTTTATAAACAACTGTAGTATTTCCTTTTAACAATTCTCGGTGTTGCAAATTAGATATTATTTCGATTTCGGATTCATTAGGCTTAATGCCGCCAAAGTCAGCTACTTTTTTAATTATCGTTTTAAATAAATCTATATATATTTCACTTAATTGGCTATCTGTTTCACTTAATCTATCTTTAAACTTATCAACAGCCTTGTTTTGCTCAGGGCTTGTTTCTGTTTTCTCATATATTTTTGAAGTTTGGTTAGATAACGATTTTGTTATTTCTTTATTGGCAACTTCTCGTTGTGCGCTAATATATTTAAAATTGATGATATCCTTAATACTTATTGATTCCTTATCCAAATCAATAAAATTGGCTTCATTGACAATCTGGGTATCTTTCTTAATTTCAATTGATTTTCGAAATAATTTGAAATAATCAGTATGTTTTTGTTCCAAGAAATCATATATGGACTTCTGTTTGTAATCTTTGTTTTTACTTTTCTTGGCAGCCTCAAGAATTTTAAATTCGTTATAATCCTTCTGGATTTCTACATATTTTTCAAACGGCAATATATATTCAAATCCTAGAACTAAAAGATTATTATCTGGATCCAAATCCATCATAACTCTGCTGACATTTTCCAAATTACACATTTCAGTGTATTTAATAAATAACCTCAACTTAATTCCTTGTGTTGTGTACTCGTTTTCAGCAATGGAATCACCCACAATCAAATTCTCGAGTTCTTTTTTATAATCAATATTGAAGTCATCGAAATGGAATCTATTTTTTTCTGATTGTGTTAAAAACTTATCGAGAACAGATAATATAGAAGTTTTACCAGTATTGTTTTTGCCTATTACCAAAGATAGATTTTCTTCTACATCCATAGAGAAATTTTTTAAAAGTCTGTAATTTTCCACCTGAATTTTAAATAAATTCATAATTATCTGTAATTCCCCTCTTTACAAAACTATGATGTTGCATTAATGTAGCATTATGTATATAGATTATATACGGTATTTTTAAGGTTGTCAATGAAAAACGAAGCAGAAAGATATAAATTCGTCCTTGAAAAGTCAGGATTGTCAAAAACTGCCTTTGCCAGAAGCGTAGGTATTTCCCGATCTCACAATTATCATCTTGAAAGAGGTACGCAGAAAGCCCCTCGCGAAGTACTTGAACGGCTTGCTTCAATTTATAATGTCAACCTTAATTGGCTTATCCACGGTATAGGCTCGTCAGGACTTAATTCGGACATTGCTGAAATTGAACTATTGGATCAAGAAGCCGCCGCAGGACATGGTCGAGAAGTGGAAAATTATCCCGAAATTCGCTATTTTCAAGTACCTTTTGACCTTATCCGCCCTCATCGTCCCGAAAATCTAAAAGCTGTATATGTTTCAGGGGACAGTATGACAGAAGAGCATATAAACGACGGAGATATTGTTATATTCAATACAAAACAGACTATAGGGAACGGAATTTACGTAATATCTGTTGGGAACTCTTTATTGGTAAAACGAGTTGATTTTGACAATAATAACAAATATGTCATTTTAATCAGTGCAAACCCTGCCTATGAACCTCGTCGTTATTCTGGCTTTGAACTGGAAAATATCAGAGTTGCAGGGCGGGTAGTAGCCTGTTATCATAGGGTATTATAATGAACACTAATAATACCCCCAATAGTTGCAACTCTATTGATGAATTAGTCAATCTTTATGAATCAAATAGAGATCATTACCGGAACCAGAAATATAATGAGGCACAACTACGAAATGATTTTCTTGATGTCTTTTTTGAACTTCTTGGATGGGATATAAAAAATTCATCAGGAAAGTCAATAAGTGAAAGAGAGGTAATTCTTGAAGAGCCGATCAAAAGTAATATCTATGAAAACTCAAAAAAACCTGATTATACTTTTCGTCTTTTTATGGAAAGAAAATTTTTTTTAGAGGCAAAGAAACCAAGTATTTCAATAGAGGTTAATAATGAAACTTCAAAACAAATCAGAAGATATGGTTATACAGCAAAATTAAAAATATCAGTAATATCAAATTTTGAATACTTGCTTATTTATGATACATCAGTTCCTGTTGAGAAAGATGACAACTATCACAAAGCATTAGTTAAAAGATATCATTATTCTGAATATATAGAACATTTCGACGATATAAAACAACAGCTAGGAAGAAAACCGGTCTATACAGGAGAATTTGATTCATACTGGGCAGATATTCAATTAAAAATCGAACATTATTCAGTTGATGAACTTTTTTTAAATCAAATAAACGAATGGCGACTTACTTTAGGTAGAGAAATATATAAATATGACAGAAATATTACTGAAATTTTATTAAATGATATTGTCCAAAGTTATCTGAATAGGATTATCTTTCTTCGTGTTTGCGAAGATCGAAATATAGAAAAATATCAAACACTCTTCAAATTAGCAGATTCTGGAGATTATCATTTATTAATCCAAAAATTTAAAACAGCAGATAGGTATTATAATTCTGGTATATTTGATCAAAAATTAAAAGATAAAATTGTTGAAAATATTAGTTCTACATTCTGGGTTATTATTAAACAACTATATTATCCAGAAAGCCCTTATTCTTTCTCTGTCTTTTCATCTGATATTCTTGGAGATATTTATGAAATATTTCTTGCTCAAAAATTAGTTATCAAGCAGAATGAAATATTTTTAGAGAAAAAACCTGAAAATATTGATAAGGATATTGTTACAACACCACAATTTATTATTAATGACATATTAAAAAATATAGTTAAATTAAAATGTTCAAATAAAAATGACAAAGAAATACTTGATTTGAAATTTGCAGATATAAGTTGTGGTTCTGGTGCTTTCCTTCTAAAATTATTTCAGCTTATTTGTGAAATATTAATTGAATATTATTATAAAAATTGTCCATCAAAAATTATACAGACAAGCGTAAATACTTATCGTTTACCTTATGATATTAAACGAGCTATTTTAGAAAAATGTATATTTGGTTTCGATAAAGATTTTAATGCGGTAGAAGCAACTAAATTTGGATTACTTCTTAAACTATTAGAAGATGAGGACACAAATACTTTACCTGATATAAAACCAATATTGCCAAATCTTGATAAAAATATATTTTGGGGTAATAGTTTATTAAGTCCCGAAATCATAAAAAAACACGATGATTCAATAATTATTAACCCATTTGATTTTTCAAATTTTCGCTTTGATATTATTATTGGAAATCCACCATATATGAAATCAGAGGATATGAAAAATTTAACTCCTTTGGAATTACCTTTGTACAAGAAATATTATAAGACGGCATATAAACAATTTGATAAATATTTTCTTTTTATAGAAAGAGCCTTAAATTTGCTATCTAATGATGGTTGTTTAGGTTTTATAGTACCAAGTAAATTTACTAAAGTTGGAGCTGGAAAAGAATTACGTAGAATAATATCATCTAATAAATACTTATACAAAATTTTATCTTTTGGTCATAATCAGGTTTTCAACGATAAGACAAATTATACCTGTTTGCTATTCCTGTCAAAGAAATCAAATGAATATTTTGATTATACTGAGATCGATGATTTTGAAAAATATAAAATCGGAATATCTGAGCCATGTAATTCAAATAGGAAGGAAGCAGTTGAAATAAATAGTGATGTTTGGGTACTTCTTCCTTCTCATTTGTCAAAAATATATACCAATATACTATCTAAAAGCGTACTACTTGAGAAAATAGTTGGAAATAATAATATATTTAATGGTATTCAAACGAGTGCTAATAATATTTATATTATTACACCATATAATGAAGATAATAAATTTTATTATTTTTTAAAAAATAAAATTGAATACAAAATAGAAAAAGAATTTGTAAAACCATATTTTCAAACAACCCAAGATGAAAATAATTTATACACATATAGAATATTAAAACCAAACGCATTGGTAATTTATCCGTATTATAAATCAGAAAAAGGTATTGAATTATTTACTTTGAATCAAATAAAGAAAAATTTCCCTTTTGGATATCAGTATTTACTTAATCACAAGTATATTTTAAATAATCCAAAACGGGATATAAAACCACCCCCAAATAATTCTAATGAATGGTATCGATATGGTCGCCATCAAAGTCTTGAAAACTGTGTGCTTCCTGAAAAAATAATTGTTGGTGTTTTATCTCTTGGAGATAAATATGCAATTGATAATAACAGTACCCTTATTTCATCTGGAGGAACAGCAGGATATTGTGCTATTTCAGTACCGGAAAATTCCAAATATTCTATTTATTATATACAAGCATTGTTAAATTCAAAATATCTAGAATGGTTTTGCTCAATATATGGTGAAGTTTTTAGAGGAGGTTATATTGCTCGTGGAACTAAAGTACTAAAAGCATTACCTATTTATCGTATTGATTTTGATTGTGCTAGAGACAGAGAATTACATGATGATATTGTACAATGTCAAAAAAAATTAATAAATATTTATAGTAATATTGATAATAATGCAAACAACAATAGAATTAAGATTCAATTTCAAAAAGAATTTGATGTTGAAAAAAAGAGGTTAGATACTTTTTTATCTAATCTATACAATCTGGGCGAAGATGATAGATTAATACCATTAATAAGAGAATTATATGCAACTAATTGAAAATGCTTCTGATGATAAATTACGGGGTGCATATTATACTCCAGAAGTAATTGCTTCATTTATTTTGAAATGGGGAATAAATGGCGGTATAGGTAATAAAATATTAGAGCCAAGTTGTGGAAATGGAGTTTTCCTTCGGCAACTTATGCTTGAAAAACTACCATACGAGTCAATTACGGCTATAGAAATTGATTCTTTAGAAGCAAAACGGACATCTACAATTCCACTTAAAAATAAAAAAATATTAAATACTGATTTTTATTATTATTGTAGTAATTCTAATGATAAATATGATTTAATTATTGGAAATCCTCCGTACATTCGTTATCAATATTTAAGTAGCGAACAACATGAGTTAGCAAAAAATATTTACAAAAAAGCCAACCTTGAATATACGAAATTATCTAATTCATGGGTATCATTTGTTGTGGGTTCTTGTTTATTATTAGAAGATAAGGGAAAACTAGGATTTGTTATACCTGCGGAACTTCTTCAGGTGTCTTATGCATCTGGTCTTCGTGAGTACTTATCAAAAATATTTAATAAAATTAATATTATCTCTTTTAAAAAATTAGTCTTCCCTTCGATACAACAAGAAATAATAATTTTATTATGTGAAAAAAACGGAATGAATTCCCATTTTATGGAGCATATCGAATTAAATGATGCAAATGATTTAGAAAAACATGATATTTTTAAACAAAAATCAAATGAGAAAAATATTGATATTAGAAATAATAAATGGACATATTATTTTTTAGAACAAGAAGAAATAGATTTTCTTGAAAATATTTCAAGAAAAAAAAAGATTAACAACATGGGATATTTCTCTGACATTGAGGTTGGGATAACAACAGGTGCTAATAATTATTTTACCGTTCCAAGTTCAGTTGTTTCTGAATATGATTTGCATAATTTTGCGAAACCTATGGTCGGAAGAAGTGTTCAAGTCCCCAGTGCAATTTTTAATAAAGAAGATTGGAAATTAAACCAAAATAAAAAAATCAAATCCAATTTATTAGTATTTCCCTCAAAGGAAAAACTCAATAAACATAAAGGGGCATTAAAGTATATTAAATTCGGCGAAAGAGAAGGAATTAATAACGGATATAAGACAAGGATACGTGAAGACTGGTTTGTAATACCATCTATTAAATTATCGGATGCTTTCTTCATACGCAGGAATTATGCATATCCACGTCTAATATTAAATAATGCAAATGCTTATACAACTGATACAATGCATCGTGTATTCATACATGCTAAAGTAAATAAATATGCTTTTATATCTAGCTATTACAATTCTTTGTCATTTGCTTTTTCTGAGATTGTAGGTCGCAGTTATGGTGGCGGTGTGTTAGAATTAATGCCTAGTGAAACAGAAAAAATATTATTACCGTACCATGAAGAAAACGCAACTATTATTAATAAAATTGATAATATGTTAAGGAAAAGGAATAGTATCGATCAAATACTTGAAATGACAGATAAAATATTTCTAGCTGAAAAATATGGTTTTTCTAATCTTGAAATTAAAATGGCAAATAATATTTGGAAAAAACTTTCTCAAAGACGAATAAATAGAAATAAAAAATAACTTGATAGAGTCCCGTTATGATATTTTGCGTTTTACACAAAAAATGTTATGGGTTCGTTATGGGTTCTGATTTATTTATTCATCATTTTTCCTTCTTTGGTTATCATTTGTTTTTTCAATTTCTTTTTTTATATCTTCTAAATATAAAATATAATTTTCGGAATCATGCTTTTCAAGCATCGTATCCAGTAGTAGAATAATTTTATTTTGATTTTCAATCAAAGTTTCTATTTGCTTTTCAAGTTGTTTATTTCTATTCAAGTTTATAAACAAGGGAAGAAATGCCAGTAAAAAACCACTAAACCCAACAATTAGAATTTGTATTATGCCTTTTTTTAAGTATTTTTTTATTTTAGGTTCATGGGTTGTATTCTCTTTGCTATATATTTTAAACATTCTAAGATAAAAAACTCTAATTCTATCAATTAATTTCGGTCTGTTTTCAACAGATGTAACAGCTAGATACGATACCATGAATTTAAAATGTTTTGTTAAATATTTTTTTGTTAATAATTTCTTTGGTTTTTTAATAAAATCAATAATGAAATATTCCTCTAATGCCTTATGTGTCTTTGTAGTTGCTGGATATAATATTGTTAATATATCGCCAGTATCTATTTGTTTATAGCATAATCTTGTACCATACGCTATTTCCGCTTCGTATGTTTCATGCCCGTTCATTACTCTTGTTGCTGATCTATATGCCCTATTTCCATATACAACCTCTACAATAGTTGGGTTTTGACCTCCCATACATGATCCAGGTGCTATATAAAAACCATACGAATTTCTTAAATCAAAATGCGGTTTATAATTAGTATTTATTTCAGTAAAAAGTTCTTTAACTTGCACATGAAATTGGCTAAAGACATCATACTTTTCTAGCCTTGTCATTATTTTACTCTTTCTTTAAGTTTATACTTAAAATAACAATTAGCATTAAGCTTGTTTTTCATGGCTTAATTCTCCTCTTTGCATTTATAAACAGCCTACAATCATTCAGATAAATTTCAAAAATACCATTGAAACCATCATCGAAAAGTACGATGTCATTAATTTGATTATAATGCGTTATTTCTTTGTTTTTATATATTTTCTCTAATTCATCAATAAGTCTTGTATGTACACAAATCAACCCATTGATCATCCAAGCATGGATTTCACTAATTTGTAATGCAATTAATAATAATCCGTTAATAGCATTACGTTGTGAAAGCAAAATATTAATTAATTCATAATAATTAATTAGTTCAACATTTCCAATATTCTTTTTTGCCAAGTCAATAGTTTTTACGAAGTTATCATTATCTAAATCAACTGTTTCATTGTTTGGTTCATTAAACCGTTTCAAAGGTTCTGCTAATATAGCCTTGATACTGTTGAAAAATAATAATTTTTTTCTGTAAGTTCTGATTTGCTCTACCCAATTAATTATTAATCCTAAAATAATTATTTGGAATATCATTGTAACAATATTTGGTACAAAATCGTCCCATTCTTTGCTCGTTTTTCCAATAATAAAGATCATTAGAAAAATTGAGCCAATAATTATCAAAAAACTAAAAAGGCTTACTAATATAAGTTTTCTCATATACAAAGTATATTACATTTGTAGTGTTTTGTTATATCCCATTAGTTACCATTTATAGAGGGGGGAAGCCCCCCCACGCTCCAAAGCCTTCGGCTTTTCCGCTACCCCCCTCAACGGGAGCAAGCCCCCGTAACGCCCCAAGAATTTAACAGGAAAAAATTGCTATCGCAATTTCTTTTATTTCAGTCCTTGCAGAATAGTCCCACACAACAGGGGGGTATTTTGTTTCCTGATGTTGGTGTGAGCGTGCCCCCGTGCAGTGGCGAAGGGGCACTACAGCCCACACCAACAAAACAAAATACCCCCTGCCTTCGTTGGGTTTTTGTTAAAGGGCGCAATTTCGAGTTTTAGCCTTCCTTCATGCCCCTCCATGTAAGGGGGTATTTTTTTTCATTCTTTTCTTTAAAGGATTTTTAGGAATTTTTAAATCATTGCCAT
>Ga0268262_10006041_pt1 | contig 11760 bp, 10 predicted proteins | sample TergutNc150P3_FD_190354 | JGI IMG/M metagenome (GOLD analysis project Ga0268262, IMG submission 190354) | Nasutitermes corniger P3 segment gut microbial community from laboratory colony in Florida, USA - Nc150 P3 (SPAdes) (version 2) | ecosystem: Host-associated > Arthropoda: Insects >... | reverse complement strand
GAATTTGCCGCCAAAGCCGGCATCTTTCACCAATTCGGGAAGTGCATTTGAAAGACCGCCCGCTCCCACATCGTGGATAAAAGCTATTGGATTTTTTTCTTCCAGTGCCCAGCATCGGTCTATAACCTCTTGGCATCGCCGCTGCATTTCTGGGTTGCCGCGCTGAACGCTTGCAAAGTCCAAATCCTCGCCACCGCTTCCGGTTGCCATTGAGCTTGCCGCACCACCGCCCAGCCCAATGAGCATAGCAGGACCGCCCAACACAATCAGTAAATCGCCTTCTTTGAGAGAGCCTTTTTGAACGTGGCGAGTTTTTATGTTGCCTATTCCACCCGCAAGCATTATAGGCTTGTGGTAGCCGCGAATTTTCCCGTTCACCTCTTGCTCATAAGTTCTAAAATAACCGCAGATATTTGGCCTGCCAAATTCATTGTTAAATGCCGCCGCGCCAAGAGGTCCCTCAATCATTATTTGCAAAGGGCTTTCTATGCGACCTGGTTTTCCAAAATCTCGCTCCCAAGGCTGAACATAGCCCGGTATTTTCAAATTGGAAACAGAGAACCCACACAAACCTGCCTTGGGTTTTGAACCTATGCCAGTTGCACCCTCGTCTCTAATCTCGCCGCCGCTTCCAGTTGCGGCACCAGGGAAGGGGCTAATTGCCGTTGGGTGGTTGTGGGTTTCCACCTTCATCAAAATATGCACAGGTTCTCTGTGCCAGGCGTATTCATTGCTTTTTGGCTCTGCGTAAAAGCGGGCGGCTTCAAAACCTTCCATCACAGCGGCATTGTCTTTGTATGCGCTTAAAATGCCCTCTGGCGAGCATTTGTAGGTATTTTTAATCATTTGAAACAGGGATAAATCCTGTTTTTCCCCATTTATTTCCCACTGCGCGTTGAATATTTTATGGCGGCAATGCTCGGAGTTTGCCTGCGCAAACATCATGAGTTCAACATCGCTGGGGTTTCTTTTTAAGCCTGTAAATCTCATTGTTAAATAATCCATTTCATCGCTGGAAAGAGCAAGCCCAAGTTCTGAATTGGCTTTTTCAAGAGCGGCTTTGCCTTGTTCCAAAACAGAAATTCTGCTGAGTGGTTTTGGTTCGTTGTGGGTGAATAAAGCGGCAAGCTCTTCTTTCTTGTGAAAAATCTGCTCGGTCATTCTGTCAAAGAGAGTACTCTCCGGTGGCAGTTCATCTGCAAAAGTCCAAACAACCGCTCTTTCTATGCGTTTAATGGCAGAGAGCCCGCATATATGCACTATATCCGTAGCCTTTGAACTCCAAGGGCTGATTGTGCCAGCTCGTGGGGCGACTATTAAAACGTCTGAACCAAGATTTTCAGGATTTGAGGATTTGCCAGATTTTTTACATTCGCCGTATTCTAGGAGTATTTCCAGTTTTTTGCGCTCTTCCAGAGCTAGGTCTCTTGCTGTTTCTGCTATGTGCAGGTACTCCGCGTTAATTCCTTTTACTGGAAATTGCGAAAGCCTGAAATCCGAAACCGCAACGGAGCCGCGAATAAAGAGCATGAACAGGAAGGTAGAAATTTACAAGAAATAGAACGTTATTGTACCACGTGCACTAGTGCTTATTATCATTTCGTTAACTTTAATAACTGCTGGTGCAGTGCCTCTATTGTATTCTGCTTGCTTATTTATCTCAAAACCAGCAGAAAGCCCAAGCGAAACATTTTTAACCAATTCTACGTTCGTATAAAAATTTGGATATACGTTATAACTCATACCTCCATCCGGTCTATTACCAGTCACCGGCTCACGTACTATGCCGAAAGAAAGCCCTACGCCATAATTTAGCAAGCCCTTGCCCAAACCATAAGAAATACTGGGAACTACTTCAATCCTTTGTTCTGGGTCTGGAGCCGTGAGTGGCGGAGCTGGTTCTGGGTCTAATGTTTGTTTAGTACGGCTAAATCCCAAGCCAAGCCCAAATTCCATTCCAGTTCCCATATCATAAACAAGAGAAATCAAACCACTGCTTCCATCAAAACCAACGGCTAAGCCAATCCTGCTGGGTGCAGATGCTTTTTCTGCAGTTTTCTTTTTAGGAGCAGGAGCAGATTTCTTTTTAGGAGCAGGTTCTTCATCCTCGTATTCATCATCATCGTCATCATATTGCGCTCCATACACGTTTGTGAATGCGAAGCCTAAAGCAAGCAAAATGGAAAACCACTTTTTCATTTTTATCTCCTGTTAAATGTTTTATTAAATATAGTAAAAAAAATAAAATCCATTGCACCTATAAGGCTAACTGCCAAATTTGCCATATAAGCCAAAAGTTGCATTATAACCGCTTCCATAGACCCAACCCCGGCCCTGGCAAAAAGAGACTGAGCTAAAAACTCCCTAGGCCCAAACCCGCCTATTGAAATTGGCAAAGCGCTTACTATAGCCACAAGGGGTATGTAGTAGAAATACCAGCTAACGTCAATATTAACGCTTATGCTCAAAGCGCAAAAATAATGCGATAAAACCCTCAAACTCTGCGTAACCGTAGAAAACAAAAAAAGCTGCGCAAAAAGCCTTTTTGTTCTAAAAGCCTGAAACCGCCCATGCAGATGCAAAACACGTTTGCCTAAAAAAGAGAGTATTTTCCCAAAGAGCAAATTGCCAAACCTACGGCTAAAAAGCATACATATAGCAGTCGAAAATCCAATAAAAATGAGCAAAGAAGGTAAAAGAAAATATCTTTGGTCAGGGTCGCTCCAAAAAAATGAAAACCCCACGGCAAGCGCAAAAGCGCACAAAATATAAAGCCCAAAAAGCCTGTCCAAAACAGTTGCCGAAATTGCCGCCCCAACTGTTTCCTCTGAATTTCTATTTATATCGTAAATCTTTTTTAAGTCCCCACCTACATTGCCTGGCATAAAATTATTGAAAAAGGAACCTACAAAATAAAATCGGAGCAAATTAACATAAGTCATTTTAACATTTTGAGTTGCGAGAAGTTGCTTCCATTGAAAACAACCGGAAAAATATGATAAAAATATGCAAAAGAGGGCAAAAACCAAATACCTATAATCTATATTTGTCATTATAACCGAAAAATTGTCGGAATTTATTCCGGGCGTAGAAGCAATGCTCTTCCAAACAAAAAAACAAAGCACCGCCGAAACCAGCAATTTAATTAGAAATATTGCAAAATTTTTCATATCACCAATGGATGTAATTTAGTAAATGCCATACCCTAAATCAAAGATTGCATCAAAAACAAGGTCTCTTTTGCCGAATTTCCCCAGTCAAAGGCCTCAGCGTATCTGCGGGCTTCGCTTTCCAGTTTATTTCTTAAAACCTCATTATCGCAGAGAATTTCCATTTTTTTTGCGCAATCCGCTGCATTTCCCGCTTTAAAAAGCAAACCGGTTTCGCCATCTTTAACGCTATCGCAAAGCCCAGACACCTTGCTCGCTATGCTCGCAGTTCCACAAGCCGCAGCCTCAATAACGGTTAAGCCCCAGCCCTCCTTGTAACTGGTTTGCAAAAGCCCAAGAGCCTTGCCCATAAGCTCCATCTTTTCTTTTGCCTCCACCATGCCCAAAAACTCTACCTTGCCCTCCAAACCCCATTTCTTTGCCTTTTTCCGCATTTTTGCCTCCTCAGGACCAGAACCCGCAAATAAGAGTTTAACATCGGGATGCTTTTTGGAAAAAATCCTGAATGCTTCAAAGGCCACCCACACGCCTTTATACTTTCTAAATCTACCTAACCACAGGAAATATAAAGACTTATCTCTAACTTTCTCCGTATCCAGATACTCACTTTCCGTGCCATTGTAAATAACGGAAATTTTTTCCTTTGCTATGCCAAGTTCGCAAAGCTCCTTTTTTGTGCTTGGGCTAACGGCAGCAAAATGGCATTTTTTATAGACATAAGGAATGAGCCTTTCCCCAAGCCACACGGCAAAAGCAATGGGAAAAGAGGCTTCTTTGAATATGCTAAATTTCCATAAGTGGTGAATTTGTATTAACTTAGGGATTTTTGTAATATAAGGCGAGAATAAGGGCAGCTTGTTCAAATCTTCAACAATGACATCTGGTTTGAACTCTTTTATGAGTTTTGGAACCCTGAAAAGAACATTAAATTGGAAAAATGCATCCGAATCCTGGCGAATAATTTTAATTCCATCTATGGTTTCATCTTCTTTTGCACCTTTGTAGCTAGTTGTAAATAAAGTAACCTCATGCCCCAATTCTGTAAGTTTGCCAAAAATTCTGTGCAAATGCACCTCCGCCCCACCCGCCAAAGGGTGCGTTCTATCGCGGTAATTCAAAATCAATATTCTCAATTCTTCCTCCCAACAATCCCTATGCACACCTGTGTATAACTGCTTATTTTATAATTACTTATAAAATCCAGCACTTTATCTTTCAATTTTTGGTAGTTTGTTCCTTGCAAGGGATATTTGGGTAATTCAACCCCTAGTTTAAAGCCAATTTCCCTAAAAATGCGATAGAGCAAATTCGGTCTCATCCAGTCGCCATAAGAGTAAACCACCTCCAAATCGGCATTTTTCATGAGTTTTTTCAGTTGCGGCATGGTGAATTCTGTTTCCCAGCCCGCAAACCACTTACCGCAGGCTATCAAAATATGCTTTAGCAGGGTGTAAAGGTGAAAAGTTTGGGGCACGTCGCAAAGGCAAAAACCGCCTTTTTTCAGCAAACGGGCATTTTCCTTGAGCAGGGGCAGAGGCTCACTGAAATGCTCTGCCAAGCCCTGGTGAAAAACAATATCAAAAGTTTCGCTTGGAAAAGGCGAATTTAAGGCATTTCCCTGAACCAAATGCAAATTCCCGTGGGTTTGGGCAGCAAGAGAACCTGCTATTTTCAAAGATTCCTCTGAATAATCCAAAATATAAACCTGAGCGCCGGCATTTGCGAGTGCCAAGCTATCCCTGCCAGTGCCAGCTCCAACCTCCAAAATGCGAAGCCCTTCCACAGAACCCTGCTTTAAGATGGCTTTAAGCACGGAAGGAGAAGATGGATATACTTTATCCAAATCTCTCTTTTTGTTCCAAAACTTATTCCAAACCGAAACCGAGGGTTCTTTTTTCATTCAAGGCTAAAAATAAATTTTTTTTGCCCATTTAGTTCATTTTTATATATTTTTCTAAATTACTTACATTTAGTTGTTGGATAGTAGTGCATATAGACTCGACCGATGCCACGTTAAAGCGATATCTGGATGATATTCGCAGAACTTCTCCTTTGTCAAGGGAAGAGGAGGCTTGGTTATTTGAAAACAAAAACAACCCCATAGCAAGGCAAAAAATAGTGGATGCCAATATGCGTTTTGTGCTAAAAGTGGCAATTCAGTACAGAGGCTGCCCTATTCCCCTGCCGGATTTGGTGAGCGAAGGCGCGATGGGCTTAATTCGCGCAATAGAATCTTTTGATTGCACAAGAGGCTTAAAGTTCATAAGCTATGGGGTATGGTGGATTAAAGCCTATATCACAAGGGCTATAAACGAACAGGGGAATTTGGTTCGCCTGCCGGCAAACCAGCATTTGCGCATTCGCAAAGGATTGAAAAAGCAAGCAAAGGGGCAAGAGGTTAGCGAAGCTGTTATGGACCTAATTCAATTGGGGCAAAAAGGAGTTAGCATAGACAGCCCGCTCAATGTAGACAGCAAAGCCTCTTACGCAGAATCCCTGCCAGATTCTGGAGCCACAGACCCGGAGTCCAGTTCTGAAATTCAAGCCATAGAAGATTGCATTAGAGATATATTAAAAGCCTTGCCAGCAAGAGAATACAATGTCTTGGTCGGCATTTACGGCATTGGCTTAAATACTCCGCAAACGCTGAGAGAGGTTGGAGAAACCATGAACATATCTCACGAGCGGGTGCGGCAGCTTAGGGACCAAGCTCTAAAACGAATAACCCACACCGTAACAAAAGAATTTTTGAAAGAGAATCTTGAAGCTCTGGCAAGAGCCAAACGGAATCACAAACACTAACCCAAAGGAGAACACCATGAAGAAAGTCATAGCATCATTGTTTATCTCAGCCGCTCTTGCAACTGCGGCTATAGCCGGCGAATCCGAAAATTTCGGAGGGCTTGGCATATCTGTTTGGACTGGCAAAGACGGCGTGAAAATCGCCGGAGTTATTCCAAACTCCCCCGCCGAAGGCATTGGACTGCAAACCGGAGACTTAATAGTTTCCGCAAACGGAACCGAGCTTTCTGCCGTTGAACCCGAAAACCAGGTGAGCCATTTGCGCGGCAAGGCTGGAACTTCCATTAGCTTGGTGGTAAACAGAAATGGAGAAGTATTTTCTGTTTCCACAAAAAGAATGGATATTTCTGTGCAAAGTCTGGACACAGAAGAAATCTCAGGCTGGTATGGAAAAACACAAGGCTTAACCGCAGAAGAACTTAGCTTTTTGGCAAGCCAAAAAACAACGGAAGGCTACCAACTTCTTGCCATTATGCAGTACGGAATTCCAGTTTTGAATTCCGCAAAGAATCTGAACGCAAACGCCGTTCAGCAAATCTCAATCAAAAAAATAGCAGAGCCTGATGATGCAGCTCAGGGCGTTAGAGTTAGCTTTAACGGCAAAACGAAAAATGCTCTGTTTGTGAATGCAAAAGGCGCTCGCGTTAACAAGCAAGGGAAAGTGCCGGTATATAGGGTGAAGTAGTCTGAACCTTGATTGGCCAGGATTTGAGGATTTTCAAGATTGTGCAACAATTATGCTTAAATCCTGTTAATCCTCTAATCGGGGGTATCCTGGTTCAAGACGATTAATATAAACGTTTTTTATGTTGCTCTGCAATCTCTTTTAAGAGTTTGCGGCGGGCGGAAGTGTGGACGCGCTTCTTTTTTTCGGAGGGCTTTTCAAATCTCTGATGTTGCTTTACATCGGAAATGATGCCGTTTTTCTCGCAAGATTTTGTGAATCTCTTCAAAGCCTTTTCAAAAGGTTCATTTGGCTTTACTATTACTCCTATCACAGATATCCTCTATTCAAAATTTCCTCTAAATATAGAAAAAAATTACCGCTTTGTCAAGGATTTGACAGGATTTTGTCAAAATTGTGTGAGTTTAACATTGTTATGTACAAAAATGCAAACTTCTGCTTGTGAAATTACGATTTCAGGATTTTTTTTCCGTTTTTTTACGTCTAATATAGTAGAAAGAAAAAACGGAGGTTCAAAAAATGACAGAAGCCAAAACCAATCGCAACCACAAGGATAGTGTTTTCACACGGTTGTTCAGCGAAAAAAGTAACCTATTAGAGCTATATAGTGCAATTAGCGGAAAAAGCTATCCAGAAAGCTCAAAGATAGAAATTGTAACTCTCTCGGATGTGCTTTATATGAACCAAATCAACGATATAGCTTTCGTGCTGGAAGACAGGCTAATAGTGCTCATTGAGCACCAATCATCGATTAACAACAATATGCCGCTTAGGATGCTTCAGTATTTGTCGGCGGAATATGATATGATAATAGAACGAAAAAATCTTTACAAGCAAAAAAGGATAATGATACCCACCCCCGAATTCATAGTTCTGTACAACGGCGATAAAAAGTTTCCCGACTACAAGGAGCTTAAATTATCCGATTCCTATAATTTTAAAACTCCCGACTTATATTTGGAGCTAATTGTGAAGGTTTACAATATAAATAAAGGTCGTAATATGCAAATGGCAGGCAGAAGCCCTGTTTTGAGTGGTTATGAGGAGTTCATAGCACAGATAAAAATGAATTTAAAGTCTATGGATCTTCGCGAAGCAATAAAATTTTCTGTAAAGACTTGTTTAAGCAAAAATATTTTAGTATCTTTTCTAGAAAGGAACGGCTCGGAGGTAGAAAATATGTTACGAGGTGAATGGAATATGGACGAAGCCATTGCGGTTTGGTGTGAGGAAGCTAGGGAGGATGGTCGCGAGGAATGCAAGGCTGAACATCAGCAACAAATGCGAGAATTGTTTGTCCTTTGGGAATCGGGTGTTCCTCTAGCTGAAGCTAAGAAAAAGATGGGTTTGATGGAAGTTCACTAACTAATCCCCCACGCACCGCACGCTTAACAAATTGCTCTTAGCGGGGTAGCGGTCTAACATAGCTGCTATCTCGGGACCGGAGAAGGCATCTTCTGCGAAGTTTGACATAGAACTGAAATAGGCGTAGTCGCTATTGTACTCCGAGCTAGTCCACCAGTAGCCATCGTACTTAACACCCCGCCAGTTGCCGTTGCCTATGCCGCCCGGCAAGGCTGCAAAGTCGTACATATCATCGCACATATAGCTCCCAGCACGGTCGGAAATAGAGCAATTATCCCAACCGTCTCCTGCCTTCAAACGCCTGCCCGCCTTAGTAATGCCACCAGCAGAACGATACAGAGCTTCCCACTCCGCTTTGCTTGGCAAATGCCAGCCCGCAGGGCAAACTGTCTTTGCCGTTTCCCAATCGTAAAGCCTGCCGTATTTTATGCAGTTGATAGGGTCGTCTCCATAACATCTGCTGCCCGGAACATCTATATCCAAATTTCTTGCCATCCAAGTTTTGCCGCCAATTTCAACCGTATTATAAGCCGTGCAGTTGTTGCTGCTCGATGAAGACGAGTAATCCTGCAAGCAACGGACGCTGAAAAAGTAGCTATTATAGTAGCTGCTGTAGACGAGATTGTTATCGAAGTCGTGATATTTCATAACTATTGCGTAGTCGTTGTAGCTATTGTTCTCGCTAGAAGTCCACCAAAAGCCGTAGCTGCCAGCAACGGAGAAAAAGTCGGAAATGCTGGGTGTTTTTTCGCCGCCCGGCAAGGCGGAGAAACCATAGGTGTCCTCGCACGGGAACAAATAAGAATCGCCCTTGCCACATCTATCCCATCCACTAGTCGCTTTCAAATGTACTGAAGCGCAATCACTGCACCCGTTTTCGCTTTCAATATAGTTTATCAATTCATCCCACTCCGCTCTGCTTGGCAAATGCCAGCCCGCAGGGCAAACAGTCATTGCCGTTATCCAATCGTAAAGCCTGCCGTATTTTTCGCAGTTGGCGGAGGTATTGTCATAGCACTTGCTATCTTTCGCGTTGTAATTCAAATTCTTTGCCATCCAATTTTGGTTGCCAATTTTAACAGTCTTGTAAGTCTTTCCATCACAAGATACGGTGCCGTTATCAGCATTAGTCACGGCATTTGGGCAGCCGCTAGGAGTATAATTGCTCCAACCGCCAGAACAGTTGTAGAAAATGCTACCCGAAGAATAAGAGCCACCAGCAGAAGAGCCGCCAGCAGAAGAGGAGAAGAAGGAAGAAGACAAGCCATCTGTGGTACTTGAACTGCTAGTGGTGCTGGAACTGCTATAATCATCCCAAATGTGGTTGCCGCAGGAAAACGTGAGTATAAAGGCAAGCGCAATGCCTGCCGTGAGTGCGATTTTATAATATTGAATCATAATGTTGTCTCCTCTCAATCCTTCACGCAACGAACACTTTGCAAGCGATTCTTTGAGCTGTAAATGTATTCTGAGCCATCGGAAGAATGTAACATTTCCCGGTAGTAGGCATCTTCTGTAACGTTACTCTTAGTGTACTCGGAGCTACTCCACCAATAGCCATGTGTGCCAGCTTCTTCAAAATGGCCACCGGAAAAGCCTCTGCCACCCGGCAGGGCGGAAAAGCCAAATTTGTCCTCGCCGTTGCCAGATTTTCCATTGTAATCGTTCTCTTTCCACCCACTAGTAGCTTTCAAATACTTGCCTGCCGTTTCGCTATAATAAGGGCTTGACGTGCCGCTTTTACCGTCAGCAAAACGATACAAGGCATCCCATTCCTTATTGCTCGGTAAATGCCAGCCTGTGGGGCATACGCCTTTGCGCTTTACATCGCTGCCTTTCCATTGCTGTCTATTGTATTTTTCATCTATGTCCATAGCCTGTGTCCAACTGTAAAGCCTGCCGTACTTATCGCAATTCACAGTGTTCTCGTTTTTGACAAAAGTATCTTCTCCGCCGCATTTGCTGCCTCTAACGGCATAATTCAAATTCTCTGCCATCCAAGTTTGGCTGTCAATTACAACCGTCTTGTAAGTCTTTCCACCACAAGATACGGTGCCGTTGCCAGTCACGGCATCTGGGCAACTGCTAGGAACATCAATGCCAGAACTGCTGCTGGAAATGCTGCCATCCTTCACACAACGAACACTGAGCAAGTGATACTTCTTATCCAAGGCGTTGTCGGCAAAGCCAATCTCAGAAGCGTTTTGTATAAAACGGAACCAGGCGTGGGCACCATAAGCAATGGTGTTATCGTAGTCGGAACTACTCCACCACCTGCCCATTATGCCGGCTTGGATGAAACTTGGGTAGTCACCCATATAGCAGGTGCCGCCCGGCAAGGCGGAAAAGCCATACTTGTCCTCGCACATACGGCAATTTTCCCAGCCTTCTTTTGCCTTCAAAAACCTTCCTGCCGTTTCGCTATTATAGGGGCTTTCCGTGTTGCCGTCAGCAAAAGAGTCGTCAACAAAATGGTACAATTCATCCCAATCCGCGTTGTTTGGCAAATGCCAGCCAGTGGGGCAAATACCTTGATGATTTACATCGCTGCCTTTCCAGTCTTGGCTATTGTATTTTTCATCCATGTCCATAGCCATTGCCCAATAATAGAGACGACCGTATTTGTTGCAGTTGGCTTGTACTTCAGCCTCTGGTGCCCTATACCCTCCATCAACTATACCGCCTTCGCCATAACATTTTGCGCCTTTAACAGCATAATTCAAATTCTCTGCCATCCAAGTTTGGTTGCCAATAACAACCGTCTTGTAAGTTTGACCACCGCAGGTTACGGTGCCGTTGGCAGTCACGGCATTCGGGCAACCGCCATTAATAGCATTGACGCCCCCACCACTGCTAGAACTGCTGCCGGAGCTGCCGCCATTGCCCCCGCCAGACGAAGACGAACCGCCTTCCTTGCTGCCAGAACTGCCACCCGCAACAGACGAACTGCTGTCATCGCCAAACAAATCGTCCCAGCTATGCTCGCCGCAGGAAAGCACGAGCGCAAAGGCAAACCCAAAGGCTGCCGCGAGTGCGAGTTTATGATACTGCATCATAATGTTATCTCCTACACAAATTAATTCTTCAAGCAACGAACACTGTACAAGTAACCCTTACTGTTGTGGTAGTCTGGTACTTCATCGTCGTCGTTGAGCATCATACCGTAGGCAGAGTCTTCGTCGTACTCCGAACTGCTCCACCATACGGCGTAGGCACCGTTATAGCCCTCGGAACCGACTTGACCCCCTTGCAGGGCAGAAAAGCCATAAGAGTCATCGCACACCTTGCTAGTGCCAGAACCCTCTGGACCGCAGTCGTACCAGCTTTCTTTTGCTTTCAGATACCTGTCCTCGCCAACAAATTGCCTCAAGTAGTCCCATTCCGCTTTGCTGGGGATATGCCAACCATCGGGGCATACGCCTTGAGCAGTTGCCCAACTGTAAAGCCGCCCGTATTCATTGCAATACTCAGTGTCCTCGTCGCTTACAGCCCAATCGTCTCCGCCGCATTTGCTGCCTTCGGCAGCATAATTCAAATTCTCTGCCATCCAAGTTTGGCTGTCAATTACAACCGTCTTGTAAGTCTTTCCACCACAAGATACAGTCTCGTTGTCAGCATCAGTCTCGGCATCTGGGCAGGCAATAGGAGCATTATCGCTCCCACCGCTGTCGCTGGAAATGCTATCAGCAGACGATGACGAATAACTGCTACTGCTGTTACTACTACTACTACTGCTGC
>Ga0268262_10006040_pt1 | contig 11760 bp, 10 predicted proteins | sample TergutNc150P3_FD_190354 | JGI IMG/M metagenome (GOLD analysis project Ga0268262, IMG submission 190354) | Nasutitermes corniger P3 segment gut microbial community from laboratory colony in Florida, USA - Nc150 P3 (SPAdes) (version 2) | ecosystem: Host-associated > Arthropoda: Insects >... | reverse complement strand
AGGTACTGTCGCGCGTATCCGGCCCCGAAATTATTGAGAGCAAGGCGGCGCAGTCGTCAATGTTTTGCCCGATTGGACCGATCTGGTCGAGGGACGACGCGTAGGCGATAAGCCCGTACCGCGACACTGAGCCGTAAGTTGGTTTAACGCCGGTAGCGCCGCAGAACGCGCAGGGCTGGCGTATACTGCCGCCTGTGTCGGAACCAAGCGCTATGGGCGTTTCCCCCGCAGCCACAGCAGCGACACTGCCGCCTGATGAACCGCCCGCGACACGCGCGGTATCCCAGGGATTATGTACCGGACCGGCCGCTCCGGTTTCGCTGGAGCCGCCCATCGCGTACTCGTCCATGTTGGTTTTCCCGATTAGAACCATGCCGGCTTTTTCCAGTTTTTCGATAACGGCGGCATTGAAGACGGGCGTGTACCCCTTGAGCATTTTAGACGCGCAAGTGGTTTCGATTCCCTCGGTGGAAATGTTATCCTTAACGGCGATTGGCACGCCCGCAAGCGGCGAAAGCGCCTCGCCAGAATCAAGCTGCGATTGGATTTCTTTTGCGCGAACTAAAGCTTTCTCTTTTGATATCGTTAAAAAAGCGTTATAGCGGCTGTCGTTTTTTTCAACCGCGTCAATGTACGCGCCTGTCAATTCGACCACGCCGAGTCTTTTTGCTTTTATTAACGCCGCTAATTCCAAAGCGTTCTCTTTGTACGCTGACATTACATTTTTCCTGATTTTTACCACGAACCACCACGAACCACCACGAACATCGACAAGAAGTGTAGAGGAAGTTTGTGTTGGTTAGTGAGGTTCGTGGTAAATTCTTTGTAAATATTTGTTTGTTTCATAGTATACTTTCCTATTCAACCGTTTTGGGCGCGATAATCGTTTCGTCGCTTTTGATCGGTGCGTTTTGCAATATCAACGCGCGATCAAACGAAGGTCTCGCCGTGTCTTCCCGGAAATCATTTACATTATCAAAGGGATGACTGCGCTCAACCACGCCATTCGTATTAAGTTCGCCAAGCCGCGCCATGTATTCAAGAATTTCCTGCAAATCTTTGGCTAATTTGGTTTTTTCATTATCCGAAAACGTAAGGCAGGATAAATCCTCCAGGTATGAGAGCAGTTTGTCGTCTATTTGCATGGTGGTTCCTCGGTTATTAACACATTATTTTGTATTTGTTCTTTATTTGTCAACCGTATGAACAGACCGCTGATCATCTTATAATCCAGACAACATTTTCGATAAACCCTTCAAGTTCACGTTCCGCGGATTCAAACACCACAATATCGGGTTTGAATAGGTTTATATATTCTTGGATTTTACTCGCATTGCGATAATGGATAAATATCGCTTTGCCGAATTGCTGCGCGAAATATTTGCCAATGAGCTGTTCTTCGGCATTGCTGTCACAAAAAAACAAGATTACAGGTAAATTTGAGTTCATATTCTCATACGCATGATTTCCCCATGCGAATTCTTTGTTCACATTAACATTATCAAAAAATGATGAATCAAGTCTTATGTATGTAAATCCGGATTTTAGCGTAACATCTGGTATTCCAAATTCGTCATAGCTTATTTTGATATCGTCCGTTTTATATGGTATTATATCCGGGAAATAAACATTGATATGCTTCATCAATTCACGATACGCGAAAAACGCCCCAATCTGATTATAATGGGTTAAATCACCTGAAGAAGTATTATATGTTAAATATGTATCTTTTTCCGCGACTAATGCCTGCCTTATGCTAAAAATATCAACATCAGAATTTTCCTGAAGATAGTTTGTTATTAGATCCAGTTGAATAGGTTCCGGGCCGCGCTTAATTGATTTTGGATAATACTCAGGATAAACCGATTCCTTGTCGGGGCAAAACATGACAACAAACGGTATGCCTTTGTTTTCAAGGTATACTTTTACTTCATTAAGACTTCTTGCCAGCCATGATAATTTTTCATCAGAAATAAATTTTTCCCCCTGGAATTTTGATATCATCCAACCGTCTGCATGCGCGAAATAATGATGTCCCTTTTCTCCTACAAGATAAACATACTGTCCGTCTGTATAACGGACCGCATTGTTCAGATGTTTATTCTCATTAATTGCTTTGTATATAGCCAGCAGTTTATCCCTAAAACCAATGCTGTCTTTGAACCATTCGTTGAAGTCATGGATGAATTTTCCAGGGTTGCTTTTTATATCAGAAAAAGACGGAGGGTTCGCCAGCGTTCTGTTTTCCTGAACGGAAATTCTGTCTGGTGATAAATCTAAAAAAACAAGAGGTAGCGCCAGCATTAAAACAAACAAAAAGATAAAGCATCCATTAAGTAAGCGCAACTTCCTCTCCTAAAACCTGAAATAAATAAACGGATTGTATGACGTAGAAGTAACAATAATTATGCACACAAAGAAAAGAACAAGAAACAGAACGGATGATATCATTTTTAATGAGAGGCTCTCTTGTATTTTGAAAAAATCACCTATCATTTTTAAAACAGGAGTTGACGCAATAGCTGACAGGCATAACATGAAAATGTTCATTGGACTAAGATAATACCAGACGGTAAACCCGACGTTTTCAGGCTTTACAATGCCAAACATTATTCCAAGATATGACAGCGCGTAATTTAGCTCCGGCGACCGGAAAAAAACCCAGCCAACTATAATTATCAGCATGGTGAGCATGTACCGTAAGGGAACCAGATATTTGCTTTTAACTTCCCTCGCCGTGAACAGGCGCTCTACAATTAAAAAGAAGCCGTGCCAAAGCCCCCAGACTAGAAAGCAAAAACTTGCTCCATGCCAAAATCCGGTCAAGACAAAGACAATAAATAAATTGGCATATACATTCCCTTTTCTGTTTCCTCCCAACGGTATGTATACATAGTCTTTAAACCACGATGAAAGGGATATGTGCCATCTGCGCCAGAATTCGGTTATGGTTTTCGATATATACGGATAATTGAAGTTCTCCAGAAACTCAAAGCCGAACATTCTGCCAAGGCCGATAGCCATGTCCGAATAACCGGAGAAGTCAAAATAAATCTGAAACGCGTAGCAGCTCACTCCAAGCCATGCTGTAGCGGCTGTATTTTCCGTTGCCTGATTCGCGAATATCAGATCCGTAATATAGCCCATGCTGTTCGCGATGATTACTTTTTTCGCGAGTCCTATGATAAATCTTTGTACCCCTGATGCGAATTTTTCAACAGATTCATCGTGTTCATATATTTGTTTCTCAATATCAATGTAACGTACAATGGGGCCTGCTATCAGTTGCGGGAAGAAAGAAATATAAAACGCGAGCTTAACAGGATTTTTCTGAACTTTTACTTTTTGCCGGTACAGATCAATTACATAGGACATCCCCTGAAAAGTAAAAAAAGATATTCCAATCGGTAAAACAATCTGATGATATGTAAAACTCGCGCTTAAAAAACGGTTAAAAGTATTAATAGTAAAATTGAGATACTTAAAGTAAAACAAAATTCCCAGATTGCAGGCGACAGAAAGAATAAGCATAACCTTCGCAATGCCTTTTTGTTGCGTGGTAATGCTTTTATGAATAAAAAAGCCAAAGGAATAATTTATTATAATTGACAGTAACAATACTAAGACATATTTTCCCTCTCCCCACGCGTAGAAAAACAGGCTTGCAAGCAGTAAAAAGTATAGCCGGTAGTTTTCTTTGAGCAGATAATATCCGGCAATAACCAACGGTAAGAAGAAAAAAAGAAAAATTGATGAACTGAATACCATAGTTGCCTTATAATATTAGTAATACTCAAGCAGTTTATCGTCTATTTGCACAGTAATTCTCCAGTGATTATTTTATCACACGTTACAATAGCGCAATTCCGGCGGCCTTACAGCCGGATATTGTTTTTTCGTCCCACACAGAAACCTGTACCTCGCCTACATGCGCTTTTTCAAGCATGAGCATACATAGTCTGGATTGACCGATCCCGCCGCCCATCGAAAGCGGCAGTTCCCCGGCAAGCAATGACTTATGGAAGGGAAGCTCACGGCGATTATCGCAGAGCGCTTTGGTAAGCTGGGTGTCCAGCGATTTTTCATCGACACGGATGCCCATTGAGGAAACCTCAAAGGCGCTGTTTAACAAATCGCTCCAAAACACGATGTCGCCGTTGAGCTGCCAGTCGTCATAATCGGGGGCGCGTCCATCGTGCTTGATTCCCGACTTCAGTTTATCGCCAATTTGCATAATGAAGGCTGTCTTGTTTTCCTTTAAGTAAGCGTCTTCCCGTTTTTTTGGCGTCAGTTCCGGGTATCGATCCTCAAGCTGCTGCGTTGTGACAAAGCTGACATCGCGCGAAAGGCTGACGCTCAAAGACGGAAACATCTTTTTAAGCTTGTCCATTGTATCGCACATGGCGTTTACAATGGCGGAAACCGTTTTCCGCAGGGTATCCTCATTTCGCGAAGGACGGTCGATGACTTTTTCCCAATCCCACTGGTCGACGTAAATGGAATGAAGGTTATCCAATTCCTCGTCCCGCCGCACCGCGTTCATGTCGGTATACAATCCCTTGCCCACAGGGAAACCATATTTGTGGAGCGCCATCCGTTTCCATTTTGCCAGGGACTGCACAATCTGCGTGCTATTTTGAGTTTCTTTAATATCAAACTCCACCGGGCGCTCCACTCCGTTAAGGTTGTCGTTCAGCCCTGTTTTGGGGTCAACGAAGAGCGGCGCGGATACCCGTATCAGATTGAGGGCAGTCGAAAGATTATCCTCGAACAGTCTCTTGATACTGCCTATGGCGATCTGGGTTTCGTATACGGACAGAATTGACCTGTAACCCTCCGGTACAACTAATTTGCTCATAAAATCTCCCTATACAATCTTGCGTTTATTTTCGCGTCACAGAACCGGACGCGCGGGTACGCCGTTTTGTATCAAATAATCTTTTAGCTCGCGGACTGAAAAATTTCGCTCCAGTCTTGGCGAGTACAGCATACTGCTGATTATGGCCGCCTGCGCTTCCGTGCCGGTAAAAAGATCTTTTAAGTGTTCTGGCCTTCCCGCGCCGCCGGAAGCGATTAGCGGAACCGACACGGCGGCCTCGGCAAGTTTCATAAGCTCGATGTCGTAGCCGGAGAGGGTTCCGTCGCGATCAATGCTGTTCACGCATATTTCACCGGCGCCAAGTTCCTGCCCGCGCTTTACCCACTCGATGGCGTCCATGCCGGTCGCAAGCCTTGCCCCGTCAATGTATACCTCAAACCCGCTTGGGGTAAGCCCTGTGCGCTTTACCTGGGTTGAAAGCACGATACATTGAGCGCCAAAGGCTTTGGAGCCCTCCGTAATAATCTGCGGGTTTCTGACAGCCATCGAATCAACGCTGATCTTTTCCGCGCCCGCTTTTAACGCCTCGTACATATCTTGCAGATTTTTTATGCCGCCGCCGACTGTGAAAGGGATAAACAAACGGCGCGCGACTTTTTTCACGGTTTCAATATCAATCCCGCGCTTTTCCGCGCTCGCCGTGATATCATAAAAAATCAATTCGTCGATTTGCTCGTTGTACATTGTTTCCGCCAGTTCCTCGGCTGGGGCGACGTTAATGTTGTCCTGAAACTGAACCGCTTTTGTAACTGTGCCCTTAATAATATCAAAGCAGGCTATCAGTCTTTTTGTCAGCATAAATCAGCCCCTTTGCCGAGGCCAAGAAAGCCGCCAAGAACAGCGAGCCCCGCTTTGCCGCTTTTTTCAACGTGAAACTGGGTGGCGTAAATATTGTCCCTGTGAACAGCCGCCGCGAACTGACCGTTGTAATCAGAGGTTCCCCACAAATCTTCCTTGTTTTCAGGCTGTGCGTGATAAGAGTTAACAAAATAAAAATAGCCCTCGTTTGCGTTTTTTTTATTGATAGGACTTTCAGTAAAGCTAACCTTGTTCCAGCCCATCTGCGGAACCCTGACCTTCTCAGCGTCGAATTTGATTACCTTGCCCTTTAGCCATCCAAGGCAGTCAGCGTCATCTTCTTCACTGTGCTGAAAAAGAATCTGCAGTCCGACGCAAATGCCAAGAAAAAAAGTTTTTCTCTTGAAGACCGCGTCTTCCAGCGCCCCAACGATATTCAATTCACGCAGAGATTCCATAGTTGCCCCAGCGCTGCCTACTCCAGGCAATAAGATATGAGTCGCGTCCGCAAGCTCATCCCCCTGACGGGCGAATTCCGCCTTATACCCAAGTCTGGTGATCGCGTGCATCACGCTTGGAGCGTTCCCGGCTTTGTAATCAATTACTTTAATCATTGTTCCGCCTGGCTCTGTTTCATTACTCCCATTCTACCGTAGCGGGGGGCTTTGATGTAATATCGTAAACAACGCGGCTAGCGGACGGTATCTCCGCCGTTATCCTTGAGGATATTCTGCTTAAGAGCTTATGCGGCAGAGGGGCGTATTCGCAGGTCATAAAGTCGTCGGTCTTTACGGCCCTGACGGCGATTACATAATCGTATGTCCTGTCGTCCCCTTTAACGCCTACGGAGCGTGTGCCTGTCAACACGCAAAAATACTGATCCGGCCTGCTTTTGAAACCGTCCAGTTCTTCGCGGAGAATAGCGTCGGCCTTGCGTAATGTTTCCAGCTTTTCCTCCGTGGCTTCGCCGGAGACGCGGATCGCGAGCCCGGGGCCGGGAAACGGCTGGCGGTTTACAAGCGAGGCGGGAAGTTTCAGCTTTCTGCCGAGGACGCGCACTTCGTCCTTAAAAAGCCCAGACAGTGGTTCCAGTATTCCGGTAAACTTAAGCTTTTCCGGAAGCCCTCCCACGTTGTGATGGCTTTTGATAACAGCGCCGTATTTGCCCCCTGATTCAACGACATCGGGGTATATAGTTCCCTGCGCCAGATAAGGAATGTCGCCTAACTTCGCGGATTCCTCCTCAAACACACGGATAAATTCTTCGCCGATGATCTTGCGTTTTTTCTCAGGTTCCGTCACGCCTTTTAATTTGGCAAGGAAACGCTTTTGCGCGTTGACGCGGACAAAGCGCAGGTCTCGTTTTGAAAAAACGCGCTCTATTTCATCGCCCTCGTTTAGGCGCATGAAGCCGTGATCGACAAAGATGCAGGTTAGCTGTCCGGGTATTGCCAGAGATAAAAGACTCGCGCAAACGGATGAGTCAACCCCGCCGGACAAAGCGAGCAGAGCTTTTTTATCGCCGACCTTTTTTCGTATTTGGGCTATTTGCGTTTCAATGTAATCGTCGAGTTTATAATCGCCAGAGGCCTTGCAGACATCGTACAAAAACTTACGGAGTATTTCGCGCCCGCCCTCGGTATGCTTGGTTTCAGGGTGGAACTGCACAGCGTAGATTTTTTTAGCGCTATTCTCGCAGGCGGCGACGCAGGCGGCGGTTTTCGCCGTAGCGCGGAAACCTTCAGGCAGACGCTCCGCGGCGTCCCTGTGGCTCATAAGGGCGGTAAAAGGTTCCTTGCCGAATAATTTTGACGCGCTTCTGGCGGGCGTTACTTTAACTCGCCCGTATTCACCTGTTTCGCCTGGCGCGACTTTACCGCCTAGTGTTTGGCAAATCAGGTGCAAACCGTAGCAAATACCAAGGATGGGGATACCCAGCGAGAAAATTTTTGGATCGCACTTCGGCGAATCGTTTAGGTAAACGCTTTTCGGCCCGCCTGTCAGGATAATGCCAATCGGGTTCAGCTTCTTGATCTCGGCAGAGGTTGTACTGCCAGGCATTATTTGCGAGTATACAGACAAGTTTCTGACCGAGCTGGCGATAAGCTCTTTATACTGCCCGCCGAAATCAAGTACCAATACCAGCTCGCTCATATCTCAACAGTTCCGTCGAACACTTTTATGCAATCTCCGGTCATGTACACGGCCTCGTCTGTGTAACGGATTATTAAGTCCCCGCCGGGCAACTGTACCTTGATGTCCGTGTCCTTGTCGCAGTGCCCGTTCAGCACCGCGGCCACAGCCACAGCGCAGGCGGCTGTTCCGCTGGCCAGCGTTTCACCGGAGCCGCGTTCCCATATGCGGGTTTTAAGACGATTTTTTGCCACAACTCTTACAAATTCCGCGTTCACGCGGTCAGGAAACATAGCGTCGTTTTCAAACAGGGGGCCTATTTTGCTTAGATCAAGATCATCCAAATTGTCATGAAACACTACGGCGTGAGGATTGCCCATTGAAACGCAGGTAATCTCGTACTCGTCGCCGCCAATGGTTGCTTTTCTGGCGATCACGCTTTCTCCTGATAAATTGACGGGGATTTTTTCGGGGCGCAGCTCCGCGCGTCCCATGTCCACCTTGACGGATGATACCGCTCCGTTCCGCGTGTAGAGGAATAGCTCTTTCACGCCGCTCTTTGTCTCAATCCGCATATCGCGCTTATTTACAATCCCGTTGTCGTAAAGTAATTTCGCAACACAGCGGATCGCGTTTCCGCTTATACTGCCTTCACTGCCGTCAAGGTTGAACATTCTCATTTTCGCGTCGGCAACGCTCGACCGCAGTATCAACACAACGCCGTCGCCGCCCACGCCGGTATGCCTGTCGGAAAGGAACACCGACAGCGATTCCGGCGAATTGATTTCCATGTCGAAGCAGTTAAAGTAAATATAATCGTTGTTACAAGTGTGCATTTTTGTGAATGCGAGTTTTGTTCGCTCGCTCCTGAGGCGGTTAATGTCAACCAGCTCTGTGTTGATCTCGCTGTACCCGGAAAGCAGGCCGTCCGCGAGCGCGTTTGCGGTATCGACCGACGTAAGGCAGGGAATGCCAAGCGTGCAGGCGCGCCTGCGTATCTTCACGCTGTCATTGGCCGGGTCTCTGCCTTTTTCTGAGGTGGAGATGATATAACTGATCTTGCCGCTTCCAAGGAGCGTCGCTATGTTGTTATCTTTGTTATCGCTGATTTTATCCGTGGCATGAACCTCGAAGCCTTTTTGCGCCAAGTAACGGGCCGTTCCCCGCGTCGCGTACAGGGAAAATCCCGCCCGCACAAATTTTTCAGCCACATCAATAATCTCCGCCTTGTCGCTGTCCTTGACGGTAATCAGAACGCCGCCTTGCTTCTTCATCTTGTATCCAGCGGCGACAAGCCCCTTGTAAAGCGCTTCCTCAAGGTTTTTACCTATGCCTAAAACTTCACCCGTGGATTTCATTTCAGGCCCAAGATGCGTGTCCACTCCGGCCAGTTTTTCAAAGGAAAAAACGGGAACCTTGACCGCGGTATACGGCGGGATTTTCGCTATGCCGGATGAGTACCCCAAAGAAGAAAGCGCTTCTCCGATACTGACCTTTGTGGCAAGCTCGCACATATGAATGCCGGTAACCTTGCTGATATAGGGAACTGTGCGGGAGGCCCTTGGATTAACTTCTATAACGTAAATATCGTTTTCGTACAGAACGTATTGAATATTAACAAGACCCCTGACATTCAGAGCCATGCAGAGTTTTTCCGTAACGGCAAAAATCTTTTCTGCCAAAGCGTCGTCAATGTTTAAGGCGGGATATACGGCAATGCTGTCTCCCGAATGAACGCCGGTGCGCTCAACGTGTTCCATTATTCCGGGAATAAGCACCGCTCCCTTTCCGCCCAGCGCAGGGTCGCCGTCGCAGATGGCGTCAACCTCAATTTCCAGCCCTTCAAGATATTTATCAATAAGAACGGGGTTTTCCTGCTTTGAGCGCAGGATGATCTCCATGTACTCGCGTATGTCATCCTGAGAAAACGCGATGATCATGTTCTGCCCGCCCAGTACATAGGACGGGCGCATAAGCACCGGATAGCCGAGTTTTTCGGCGGCGGACAGCGCTTCCGCCTCGGTCATAACGCCGAATCCCTTGGGGCGTTTTATTTGAAGGCGCTCCAGCAGAGCGTCAAACCTTTCCCTGTCTTCGCAAATATCAATGCTGTCCGCAGAAGTGCCGATTATGTTAACGCCGCGCTCGTAAAGTTTTTTTGTCAGCTTTATCGCGGTACCGCCGCCAAACGCGACAATTACCCCGACCGGCTTTTCAATTTCTATTACGCTCATCACATCGTCGATGCACAGCGGCTCAAAGTACAGCCTGTCGGCGGTGTCGAAGTCGGTGGATACAGTTTCGGGGTTGTTGTTAATTACGATGACTTCGTATCCCATGTTTTTAAGCGTCCACACGCAATGTACGCATGCGTAGTCAAACTCAATGCCCTGGCCAATCCGTATAGGCCCCGATCCCAGCACGACAACCCTTTGTTTTCCGCTTTTCCCGATAAACGGCAGTGCTTCGTTTTCTGCCCCGTTTTTAATGGAGTAGAAATACGGCGTCCTTGCCTCAAATTCGCCGCCGCAGGTATCGACCATTTTGTAGATTAGTGGTGAAGGTGTTGCCATGACGCTTTTAGTCTACCAAAAAGGCCGCGCGGGCCGCAATCCCCGCACACCATAGCGTTTACTCCTAAAAGATCTCACGCAGAGGCGCAGAGGACGCAAAGGGCTAGAAGCAATGAGAAAGCCAGATATTTCCTTTATATTTATTTTCATTATTAAAATAAGAAAAAGCATATAGGAAACGCATATTTTTGTAATAGTGCTATGTTCTCTGCGTCTCCGCGAGCTCTGCGTGATAAATTTTTCGGTGATTTTTAAAATATTTCCAAAAACAGCAAAATGCTATATATTATGTAACAGGAGAATTGCATGGGCCAAGGAAAAGATATAGTCATCACGGTGTATGGGCATAAAGACGTGATTGACAACATCGCCGTAAGCCTGTTTGACAAATCGGAATTTGATCATTACGGGTATTATGGGTACTATGCTGAATCAAACGCGAATAAATACTGCAATACCTTAAATAAGCTCAAATTGGAAGGGGAGTCATGGGTTCTCGCTAAAAATGTTTCAGAAAACGCGCCCTATTCACTGAATGTTTTTTATCCGGTGAAATTTGACATGATTTTAGCGTTAGATGACAGAAGCCTTCAAAGAGTGCTAAGGGCGGTTAATTCGCTGGATTTGGCAAGGGCAGTGAAAGGCGAAAAAGATACCGTAAAGGAAAAAGTTTTTCGCAATATGTCGCCACGGACGGCTCAAACGCTAAAAGAAGATATGGAACTAATGGGGCCGCCAGGAATATTGGATGTTAAAGAAAGCCAGGAAAGAATAGCGCAAGTAATTCGCCATCTGGAACAAACAGGTGAAATTGTCGGCCCGATCGTATAAGGAGAAACAGTAGAATGAACCGTGATGAATTTGTAAAGAAATATAATGATATTGTCAGGCGCGCCATGGAATTTTCCGAAAAGGCCAGAAGGGAAGGTTTGCTGGCGTTGGAAGGGAAATTTGATCGGGAAAAGATCAACGACAGGGATGTATTTGAATATGGTATTCGTTTTGTCATTGATGGAACGGATCAGGGATTTATCGACAAACTGCTTTCCAACATAATAAACCAGGAAAAAGACGAAAATACGCGAATACTAAAAACCATACAAAAAGAAGCGGTTTTAAGGATACAGTCGGGCGAAAATCCGCGATTATTGTACTTGCTGTTAAACTCGTACACTGATATTTCATTAAGGGAAGATGAATTAAAAGCGTATGGGGCTTGGTAAGGAGCCTATCCTAAATTTTGCGCTTTATGGAATTTACCGAACTCTACGTCATCGCCCCTTATGTGTTTTATAATCCAGGTGATCAATGAGTTGTTAAGCTTCATCATAAAATCCAGGGAATTGCCGTTAGTCGCAAATTCGTTCTGCAGTTTTT
>Ga0268262_10006039_pt1 | contig 11763 bp, 11 predicted proteins | sample TergutNc150P3_FD_190354 | JGI IMG/M metagenome (GOLD analysis project Ga0268262, IMG submission 190354) | Nasutitermes corniger P3 segment gut microbial community from laboratory colony in Florida, USA - Nc150 P3 (SPAdes) (version 2) | ecosystem: Host-associated > Arthropoda: Insects >... | reverse complement strand
ACTGGCAAAATCACTGTGTCGGGCAACGCGAAAGTTACATCGGCAAACACAGATAATATCGCCACGATTAAATCCAAAGGCGATATAGAAATCACAGGCGGAACGGTTGAAAACACAGCTACCAAAGAAGCGATTTATACAGGCGAAGGAGTTACTGTGACCATAAGCGGCGGCAAGGTTTTGGCAAAAGACGGCAGAGCAGTTTATAGAGGCCCAACTTTAACGAGCGGGGTTGTGTTTGCCTACGGCACTCGTTCCTATGACTTTGGCGTTGGAGATGTTATATACCTCGCTGGTTCTAACTTTGCGCCAAGCGGCGATGGCCTGGTATTGGCGTGGAATAAAGCGGCAGGAAAAACCGAGTATGCGCCAAATACAAACGAGGATATTTTCATATTGCCCGCAACGGCAACGGCGGTGTGGAGCGACAAAGACGGCAAGGCCGGCATCGAGTACGCCAATGGCGCGAATACCGGTTTTATCGCTATTGAAGATGTAACGGTGGCGGGAACCTCTGTTATTCTAACGCACGTCGCAAAGGGCCGTATCAACGTGAAAACGATAGGCAACGCCATTGTGCTTGAAAATCTGCCGCAAACCGCAAAAGTCGGAATATATGATCTGCAAGGCAAACGCATATATTCAGTAAACTCGGTAAATTCCCAAGCCCTGCGATTTCAAGTTAAGGCGAAAGGAATGTACGTCGTGAAATTCGGCTCTCAAACCGCGCACGCAATAGTGCGGTAATCTGTCAACTGAGGGGACGGCTCATGTCCGAGCCGTCTTCCCTGTCGTACGCTTGTGCGCGTCTCCCCTCCGAGGAGCGGAATAAAGCCAACGTCCGTCCGCCTCTAATTTTTATTTGACTTCCCCCGTCCCCAAATATTATCTTTATATTCAATAGCGGGTATTAGCGAATATTATATTCCTTACAAAAGGCGGAGATTTATGAAACTCGAAAAAGACGTTACAAAGAAGGCCGTTTCGGAGTTAAAGAGCCTTTTGGGCGAGCGGTTGAGGCATGTAATACTCTTCGGTTCGCGTGCGAGGGGTGATTCCGACGACGAATCCGATGTGGACATAATGGTCTTGGCGGATATTGACCGTGAAAAGTTAGGCAGGTACCGTCCGCAGGTGGTACGGATTTCAAGCGATATAGGTTTGGACAACAATATTTACGTGTCAATAATGCTCGACAGCGCCGACTTCTTTTTCGCGAACCAAGACGTGTCGAGTTTTTACAGGAATGTCGCCAAAGAAGGGAAGATGCTCTACAGTGTCTGATGCCGCGCAAACTAATATAGACCACGCCAGAAGGTGTTTGCTTTCGGCGGATATTTTGTTTAAGGACGGCGATTATGCCGGAGCGGTGAACCGTCTGTACTACTGCGTATTTCACGGCGTTCGGGCGTTGCTCTCCAGCGATTCCGTGGAATTCAAGAAGCATTCCGCCGTGATAGCGTATTTCAGGGAGAAGTACGTAAAGACGGGTATATTTGAAAAGCGTATGTCGGAGATCATCGGTGATTTATTCGACGAAAGAAACGGCAGCGACTACAACGACCTTTATTTTATTGATCGCGACGGTGTTGAACTAAAGATAGAGAATGCGTGTTATTTTCTGAACAAAATCTGTGATTATCTCGCAATCAACTCCACCTCCTAACTCTTTAGCCGCGTGTCCCGCCCCGTTTCCGTCCGGCACTAATTTTTATTTGGCTTCCCCCGTCCCCAAATATTATCTTACATACATCGCCGTAAACCATCAATAACGCCCCCTAGGAGCCTATTATGTGCGACAAAGCCGTCTTGAACGAGATCACGGAAAGGGTCTGCGCCGCCGCCAAGGAGGTCTTGGGCGGCAAGCTGGAGAAGGTGGTACTCTTCGGCTCCTACGCCAGAGGGGACTACCGCGAGTGGTCGGATATTGATATTATGATCCTTGCCGACATTCAGCCGGAAGAAGTTGATGAAACGCGTAAAAAAATCCGCAGTTTTATGAATTATATTGAGTTAGAGTACGATGCCATTGTCAGTTTGTCTATGGTATGCTGTAAGAATTACTATCAATATATAAATGTTTTACCGTTCTACAGAAACGTGCAGAAAGAGGGAGTGGAATTGTATGCCTGACAGCGCGTTGGCGGATTTGGCGATTCTTCGTCTCAATATAATTTTTATTTGACTTCCCCCGTCCCCAAATATTATCTTACATACATCGCCGTAAACCATCAATAACGCCCCCCAGGAGCCCGTTATGTGCGACAAAGCCGTCTTGAACGAGATCACAGAAAGGGTCTGCGCCGCCGCCAAGGAGGTCTTGGGCGGCAAGCTGGAGAAGGTGGTACTCTTCGGTTCCTACGCCAGAGGGGACTACCGCGAATGGTCGGATAGGGAGGAGGGCGTGACGTGAACCTATATACCATAGAACGATTGATTAAATTGATAGTCGTCTATCTTGATAATTGTTGCTACAGTCGGTTAACCGACGAGGACACGCAGTTAAACATGATAGCCGAGGCCGCCAAAATTCAAACGATTATAGACAATCGCTTTTTTAGCGGGTACATGATCATAGGCAGCAGGGCCGTCACCGCCGAGATAGGGAACAACCGCGATGTGGCAAAGCGGGAAGAGTCGTATAGGGTGTATTGGGACACCGTTGCGGGAGAGGTTAGTATTTCCGAGGAAGTCGTTACAAGAGCGGCGGAATTAGAATTAAAAGGATTGGGCGCGATGGACAGTTTTCACCTTGCAGCTGCCGAGGCGGCCGTCGCCGATTATCTATTGACTACGGATATTGATTTTATAAACAAGTGTTCAAAACCGAACTTTACATTTGTAAAAGTCATAAACCCATTAAATTTTTTGAAAGGCGGTTTACCATGAGTATAACACCACTGCGGACAGTCGAAGAAATAATAGGCAAGGACGTTGTGAAGCGCGGCAACTGGACAGAGGAACGGAAAGAGGCGCTTAAACACCTTACCCATGATGATATTGCCGCCGAGATTATGCGGTCACAGGCCGAACACCCGGAAGGATTATTCACACCTGAAGAATTAAAAGAAATGGCGACGCAGGTGCAACAAACGCAACCGGCCGCGCGTCGCGCCGAAATGGTTGGCGCGTGACGGGTGAGGAAGCTCAAAAAAGGCGGTCGCTCCCAGATTTTGAGGAGCGTCTGCCGCCAAATTTTTTCATTGATTTTTTCGTCGGAATTGTTTATCTTTATATTAATAGCGGGAGCGGTTGTCCAATCGTTCCGAACGTTCTGTCTAGGGTCCGTTTGAGACATTAGACGTTGGGCCAGAGTTCCCGCTTTCCTTCCATTTATACATTGTTTTCATTCGTCCCCAGCCAGCCTAAGCTCCCGCATAAGCGCCCCCACGTCGCCCGACCGCATGAGCGACTCCCCGACCAGCAACGCGCTGACCCCTGCGGCCGCAAGCTTCGCCGCCTGCGCCCCGCCCTCGATCCCGCTCTCGGAGACTACCGCGACATCCTTCGGTATGTGCCGGATAAGCTCAAGCGTGACCGATATGTCTGTGACGAACGTGTCCAAATCGCGGTTGTTTATGCCGATCACCGCCGGAGAGAGCTCCATCACCCTGTCAAGCTCCCGCGTGTTGTGTATCTCAATCAACCGCTCGATCCCCAACTCCTCCGCCGCCTGATAAAGATCCCTGAGCCGACTGTCGTCCAACGCGGCGGCGATTAGCAGCATAGCGTCGGCGTTGATCAAGGCCGTCTCCTGCACTTGCAGGGTGTCTATGATGAAATCCTTGCGCAGTACGGGCAGGTCAACAACCTCCCGAACCGCCGTGAGGTAGTCAATATGTCCCTGAAAGAATTTTTGGTCGGTCAGCACGGATATGGCCGATGCGCCGTTGCCGTTGTACGCTGTAGCTATCTTCACAGGGTCAAAGTCAGCCCGAATCACCCCCTTTGAGGGCGAGGCCTTCTTAACCTCGGCGATGATCGCCAACTCCGGCCGCTTATGCAAAGCGTCGGCAAACCTCCGCGCCGCCCCGCCGCGCTTAGCGTTGCCCAACTCGCCCTTCCGCTCCCGTAGGGCGCGAAGCTCGATCTGCTTTTGGTCGATGATTGTTTGGAGGACTTTGGTCATGGGTATAATATACATTATTTAATGGGTCGGAGTCAAAATTATCAAAAATGATTTTATTGACGGAAAGTTATTATGTGGATCATCATTACGAATATAAGAGTTATAATAATGCGTCTTGCCAAAAAATCGATTATCTCGCCCCTTTTGTCAAACTGCATTGGAAACATTAGGATAACGCGCCGATAACACACGTTAATAGTATAATAACCGCGTTATTGCGTATACGATGTTCTTTTAAATATTTTAGAATTCGCGAAAAACATACAGCCCTTCGGCGCGGCAGATATTATTTTAGAGAAAAAATACGGGAGGTCGGGGTTATTATTTATGACTGCGCTTGAAGCGTTAAAGCGGTTTTTCGGGTATGACGGGTTTCGCGGCGGGCAGGAGACGCTGATAAACGGGATTCTGGCCGGCAAAGACGTGCTGGGCGTGATGCCCACGGGCGCGGGGAAGTCGATATGTTTTCAGGTGCCGTCGCTCATGATGGACGGGATCGCGCTTGTCGTGTCGCCGCTCATCTCGCTTATGAAGGATCAGGTGAACGCCCTGACCAAGTCGGGCGTCGCGGCGGCGTACATCAACACGTCGCTGACGCAGGGGCAGATAGACAAGGCGCTCCGAAACGCGGCGAACGGCCTCTACAAGCTGATATACGTGGCCCCCGAAAGACTGCCTACGTCGGAGTTCGCGGCGTTCGCCAGATCGGTGAACATATCCATGCTGGCGGTCGACGAGGCGCACTGCATATCGCAATGGGGGCAGGACTTCCGACCCAGCTACACGCGGATACCCGATTTCATAGCCAAACTGCCTAAGCGCCCCATCGTGTCCGCGTTCACGGCCACCGCCACGCCGAGGGTGCGCGAGGATATTCTGGCGCAGCTCAAACTCCGCGACCCGCGCATTTTAATCGCAGGGTTCGACCGCAAGAATCTCTACCTCGGAGCTCGGAAGCCGAGGAACAAGTACGACGCGCTCGCCGCGTTTTTGAAAGAGAGGGAGGGGCGCAGCGGAATCGTTTACTGCGGCACGCGCAGCTATGCGGAAATACTCTGCAAACGCCTGCGCACCGACGGATACAGCGTCTCCCGCTACCACGCGGGGCTGCTCGACAAAGAGCGTCACGACAACCAAGACGATTTTCTGCGCGGCCGCACAAAAATAATGGTCGCCACGAACGCCTTCGGCATGGGCATAGACAAATCCGACGTGTCGTTCGTGCTGCACCTCAACATGCCGAAGGACATAGAGAGCTACTATCAGGAGGCGGGACGCGCGGGGCGCGACGGCGAACCTGCCGAGTGCATTCTGTTCTACAGCGACAGAGATATCCGCATGAACGCGTGGCTGCTCGAAAACGACAAAGAGTTCTGGCATTACGACAAAGCGGCGGGACAGCGGCTGAAAGACCGCAGCCGCGAACGCATGCGGGAGATGGTCTCCTACAGCACCACGGCGGGCTGCCTTCGCGGATTCATCCTCAAATACTTCGGCGAGAACCCGCCGGACAACTGCGGCAACTGCGACCGCTGCAACTCCGTAGCCGTCACGGTCGGCGAAGCCGACGCGGTCAAAAAAGTCCGCGCGAAGAAAAAGGCGGTCAAGGCGAAGGGCGCGGATAAGGCCGGCGCGAAGAAGAAAAACATCGCGGCGGAAGGGGCGGTCAAGGTCGGCGCGGCGGGAAAAGCGGTCGCCGCGAAAATTGTTGATAAGAGCGGCGCGATGGTAAAAGCGGTCACTGCGAAAGTTGCCGATAGGGTCGGCGCGATGGGAAAAGCGGTCACTGCGAAAGTTGCTGATAAGAGCGGCGCGATGGGAAAAGCTGTCGCCGCGAAAGTTATTGATAAGGGCGGCGTGACGGGAAAAGCGGCAGCCGCGAAGATCGCGGTCAAGACGGCGGTTGACAACAAGAGCGTCACAAAAAAAATCGCCGACAAGACCGTCGCGAAAAAATCCGCCGCTAACGCCGCTAAGAAAAAAATCGGCGCGGCGGCGGATAAAGAAAATTCAACCGCCGAGATCGTCACCTGCGTGAAGATCACAGACAAACGGGCTCCCGTCAGCGCGATAGCCGGAAGAATAAGCGAATACACCGTCACGCTGAACCGCCGCGAGATCAGCGCGATCGAGATCAACGAATGGCTGGTCTCGGAAGGCTACATCGATACGATAAACGACAAAGGCAAGAACAGAAAAATCACCACGGACAAGGGAATCTCGCTCGGAATAATAACCGAAATACGGAAGGTCGGCGTCGAAAGGCTGCGGGTGAATATGTTCGACAGAAAAGCGCAGGAACTGGTGGTGGCGAAATTTTGCGGGACGGAAGGGTTCGGGGAGGGCTATGTCGGTTTGGCGGATTTGACGGAAACGGCGAAAGAATTGTGCGAACGGTTCGTAGCTGAACCGGCGGTCATCCCGGAATTGACTCCGCCTCCAAATGAAGATCAATCCATCAAACGCGAAGAGCCTTTTCTTTATGAACATGACATAGATGCGGAGACGCTTCCGCTTTCGGACGAATCAACCGCCGCGTCGGACTTGATCATATATCTAGATGACGAACAGGATGTCGAAGATGAAGAGGAGTTTATCGACGAACACAACGCGGATGACGAATATGACGCGGATGCGGAGACGCTGCCGCCTACGCCAGATTCAACCGCCGCATCGGACATAATCAAGTATACGTTTGAGGAACAAGCTGTCGAAGACGAAGAGCCGTTTATCGACGAACACGGCGCGGATGCGGAGACATCTCCTGCATCTATAGAAACTGTGAAATCGTCAAAAACAATATTTTCCATTATTATGGACGCTCTGAGATCATTGGGGAGGATATTTTCAAAACGGCAGTGAGAAAAATCTGTTTTTACCACAAAAGAACAATCACAAAATACTATTTTTATAATTTATTCAAAGCGGCGGCAAGTCGCTCGGATTCACGGCTTTCGTTTGTTTTAAAACGTATATACGGCAGTTTATATTTCTCAAAAATTCCATTCTTCAATTTATCACGCTCAGCCTGTCGTGTCCCTTTCGCATGGAATGCCATTCCATCAACCTCAACTGCTAACCGTGGCACTTTTCCAATCTTGTCAAAAATTAGAAAATCAACATGCGTCAAAATATTTTGCGCGTACTGTTTTTCATTAGTATCAAGTCTTTGCATATCTCGAAAAATCCATTTGAGTGGAACATGTGTCGCAACATCGAATTTCATAAATCGTTCATCATTGAGTGTTTTCTGAATCACACCATACATTAAGTTTTCACTGTCGTATTCTGATATTCTTCTTTGTTTATGCAAAAATGCATTTCGTTCTTTGCGGTAATTTTTATAAAGATAATCAAAAACCGAATATATTTCACTTTGTACAATTTCTAAATTGTTATATTCAACATATCGTACAAGATCTCCAATATTTTTATCTTGCATATTATCGCCACCGTTTACGATTACGATAAGCTGCTCAATTGCGCGTGAAACGGCGACATTAAGCCGATTCGCATTATCTGTAAAATTAGATATTTCATTATCTACTGTTGAAAGTATAATTATATCATTTTCGCGACCCTGAAATTTATCAACTGTATCCGCCAAAATATCGGTTCCAGCAAAAGCATTTTGAAGAGCGTTGGTCTGATTGCGATATGGTGTTACAATGCCTATAGAAGCAATACTGTTAGAAAGGCTTTGCCGAGGAAGAATTTCTTCTTTTATCACATCAATCTGCCGCTGATTAACATGATCGCGCGCATGATTTCCCGGTACAGTCTTATATACTACAAGTGGCTGCCGATTTGATTTGGGTTCTGTAAGGACAATAAGCTGATTGTTGTAAAACTTTTGATTACAAAATTCAATTATTTTTGGATGACAACGATAATGTTCACGTAACAGCGTTCGTGGTGCGGTTGGAAATAACTCTGAAAGCGCAAGTAATAGACTGTGGTTTTTGTATCGGTAAACTTCTGGCAAATTGAATTCCGCAAAAACAGCATCTGTTTTCCACTCCATTTCAGAATCAACTACATTCGGAAGCTGTTTCAAATCTCCGACAATAACCGCTTTTTTGGCGCATGACAACGCAAGAGCACCTGTCGCGAGATCAACTTGCGATGATTCATCAATTATAACATAATCATACATAACTCTATGTGAAAGGCTACTGCGTAACGAGTAGGTGGTACTCAGAATTATAGGATATTCTTTAATAAACGTATCCGAGTCTTTCCATAAGTCATCAATATCAAATGATTGTCGTTTACAATCATTAAACTTTTCAGCTAGATAATCACGGAATAATTGCATTGACAACGATGAATATTCTTTCATTTTTTCATCAAAATTAAATTCATCCAGTTTCGTTTGTAATGTCGAAATGATAGCTTTCAATTCATCGATTCGCGTCATATACCAACGTTTTTGACATATTGCAATCATCATATCATGGTCACCATAGAATTCCTTGTTTATTATTCCATATAAAAATTTGTTCATCGTCCTATATATAAAACGATTGATAATCCGTCCAAATAAATTTTCTTCCCGCTCAATATATTTTTCACAGATAAACCATAATTCCTGTGCGGTAGAGGAACAAGTTGTTGGCTTCAAATACCGTAAAAAGTGCTCATAATTGTATGCGTAGGATTTACAAAAATGTCTGTGTTCAAGTTCTATCGCACTAAGTTCCTGTCGAATCAGCGATAACTTGTTTTTCTTCACAAGCATTGCGCTAAGTGCCGTATAAAGATTTTGTAGCGATTGATGTTTTGATATTTTGAGTTCTTCGGTTAATCTCCAAGGCATCATATCTGGCAACGGTTTTTGTGATTCTATAAATTTAGTTTTATTGTCAGAATTTCCGAGGTATGCCGCTATAAAATCTACTTGGTATTTATTCAATTTTTCTTGTATATTTGCCGTTGCCGAGTTGTTACTTGAAACAACAGCGATGCTTTCATTACGCATAACCACATTGGCGATTATGTTCAAAATCGTTTGTGTCTTTCCTGTTCCAGGCGGCCCCTCTATAATTGAAAGCTGATTCTCAAGCGCCTTATCAATTGCCGTTTTTTGACTCAAATTAAAGCCAAATGGATAAACGGTAACAGCTTTATTTAGTTGTTTTCCCGTATGCAATGCTCCGATAAGAAACGCGGCAAGCATACTTTCCTTGTTTACAAAATCAATCTTATCATAATGATTCGCTAAAATATTGCCGCCATCTCGGTCTTGCAACCCAACCGCCTGCGCTATTTTTTTTAAATATTCAAAGCAGCTTAATGCTATGTCGTTTGACAGGGCTGAACGCTTAATTTGAACGTTATTTGTGTTATAGGTATATGTTTTGCCGTTTGAAAAAGTTATGTCAAATTTTCCATCTTTTTCGTTCCATGAGCGTATGCTGTTAGTTTTATCCTCGCCTTTGACGATTATTTGTACTTTTTCTTTTAGTATGTTAGATGACGGTTTCCCGTTTTTTTTATCTTTATCAATATTCTCCATACATCCCTTTCAGCGATCTTCAAATCCGCCAACACCATGAATCCCGCCTTCCCGAAATATGTTTTTGCGGAGGCCCGCAGACCGGGCTCCCCCGCGACCGACAACCGCGCGGTTATCTATATATTTAATATAGTATACGGGGCGTATAAAGTCAATAGCAAAATAAAAAAAGTGAAAAAACTTGTTTCGCGGAATAAAAAAGCTGCGAATTCGGCTGAAAAACCGTGTTTTGGGGGGTCAAGGGCGGGTCAAACCGCGTTATTTGGGGGTTGCGGGGCGGTTTTGGGGGCGGCGGAGGCGTGGAAAGCGCGGGGCGGCGGTGTCCGAGCCGATATGTTACAATAGCGTCATCCGGGATAATAATTTTGACAAACCCCGCCCGCAACATTCGCCAGACGAACTCGCCCTTACCCCATAAACGACCCCCAAAACGCGTTTTTTTGTGGTTTTAGGCGGGTTATAAGGAGATTTCTATAGTTTTGCAACAAAAAAGTATAAAAAATATTGCTTTTAATAAGATTTTAATATATATTATGAGTAACATTACCCCCCACGCCTACTAACAGTGCGCAAAACCGGGGGGCACCTTTTTTTTATTAGGCAAGCCAAAATGAAGTCACCAACCACCGTGTCGGAGCAAATCAACCTACTAAAGGCAAGAGGGTTGGTTTTTAAAGACGAAATCAAGGCCATAAACATCCTTTCGCAAAACAATTACTACCGTTTGACTGGATATTGGCGTAAATATCAAATAAACCCAGACGAAAAGGACGACCGTTTTGTAAGCGACGCCACATTTGAAGAAATCATAGAAATTTACGAACTAGATGCAGAACTAAGGAATCTTTTGTTGAAAGGCACAGGGATATTTGAAATCTGTTTTCGTTCAAAATTTGCTTATCATGCGGCGCACTCGGTACAAAATGGCAGTATTTTGTATTTAGAGCAAAACTCATATAACAATAACATTTCTAAAAAAGAAGAGCCTGAAGACCTACTCAAAGAAATAAACAAAGAATTACAACGCTCCAATGAAAAGTACGTAACTCATTTTAGAAAGATAGGCGAGCGTTTACCTATTTGGGTGGCGGTTGAAATATTAACATTTAGCACCATATCCAAAATGTTTTCTAGATGGACGAATAAAGATGTTGTTAAAAAAGTCAGTCAACAGTTTAAGCTATTCAAAAATTACGCAGAGACGATATTAGTAATACGGGCTTTGACCAATCTACGCAACTTATGCGCACATCAAGCACGTATTTGGAATAAGGAATTGACTGTTAAAGTTGCAAATAAAAAATATTTGCAAAACTTTGGAGATTCAAAAGAGCGAGCACCTTGGAGAATAATCTCGGTTCTTATGTCATTAGTTGATGAAATAAACCAAAATGATACCTATTCAAAAAACGTCTTGAGCTTGTGTAAACAAAAAGAAGCGTTTTACAATGGATTGATTGAACCTACGCTTTAATTTATATTTGATATGTTCGGGGGAGATGCGGCTGGGCAGGGAACCCACGTCAGAGAATGGTCACCGCATTAACGGGATGGCGTTCCCCGTATAACCGCGATCCGCCGCTCCCCGAGCCCAAGTTCCGCCGCCTCGGCGTTGAATATTTCCGCGTCGTCGAATTGATATACATCGTCAAGAATTTTGCTCTTATAGAGGACGATCTTCCCGCCGGGTTTGAGCAGGCGCAGCAATATCGGTTTATAGGCGGGCTCGATTTTTACGGAACGGGAAACTATTATGTCGAAACCTTGACGGCCGTCTATATCTTCGATCCGCCGATCCGAAAAAACGCAATTCTCAAGCCCCAAAATCTCGGCCGCCTTTTTCACCGCCGCGATCTTCTTCTTCTTTGAATCGAGCAGCGTGACGTTCGCGTCTCGGAAGACGACGGCCAGCGGAATTCCGGGCAGCCCGCCGCCCGTCCCGAAGTCCAGCACGGCGCGGCCGCCGAAGTCCACGTACTTGGTTGACAAAAGCGAGTCCAAAAAGTGCGTCGTCCATATATCGTCGGGATCCGTCCGTCTGGAAAACAGATTGATCTTGGCGTTTTCGGACGCAAGCCAATCGCGGTACCGCTCGAACGTCTCCAAAAGCGGCTCC
>Ga0268262_10006038_pt1 | contig 11766 bp, 8 predicted proteins | sample TergutNc150P3_FD_190354 | JGI IMG/M metagenome (GOLD analysis project Ga0268262, IMG submission 190354) | Nasutitermes corniger P3 segment gut microbial community from laboratory colony in Florida, USA - Nc150 P3 (SPAdes) (version 2) | ecosystem: Host-associated > Arthropoda: Insects > Digestive... | reverse complement strand
GAAGCCATTTCAAAATCGTGCGCCATTCTTAAGCAGCCAAAGGAGCAGCTATCTATGCACAGCCCGCATTGAGTGCAGGTGTCCATGCGGTAGAGATATTTGCCGAGAATTTTTTTGCCAGCCAAGTTTTTTGTTGCAAGCACATTTATGGAATTATTTGGGCAGGCTTTTTCGCACATTCCGCAAGCGGTGCAGGCGTGCAAGCCGTTTTCATCGTGGATTAGTTCAACACGCCCTCTAAAACGCTCGTGCATTTTGAGAGTCGCTTTGTTTTCGGGGTATTGCTCGGTTACTATTCTTTTGGGGTTTAAAAAATATTTGAGCGTAACAGACATCCCTTTTAGCAAGCTAATGGGACCGGTTACCACGGCGTGAAAATATTTGGAAACAGTCATAAAACCCAACCCATTGCTATGAAGAATGCTCCAAGCCCAAGCAAAATCAAATTTGCTGGCAGCAAAAATTTCCATTCAAAACTCATAAGCTGGTCAACTCGCGGTCTTAGCCAGGTCCAGCGGAACATCATATAAAGCCAAACAAGAAAATAAATTTTGGCAAACATCCAAATTAAATCTGGAATGAGCAATAGTTTTTCGTCCACAACAGGAATGCCAATTAGAGGTGCTTGCCATCCGCCCAAAAAGAAGATTGCACCGAGAGCGGAGGCACCTATTATGTTTATATACTCTGTTAAGTAGAACATTGCAAAGGCGGTTCCTGTGTATTCGGTGTGGAAACCAGCGGTGAGTTCCTGCTCGGATTCCGCTATGTCAAATGGAGCGCGGTTCAGCTCTGCGGTGCTAACGCACATAAACACCACAAAAGCCACAAACCCAAGAAGCGGCAATTTAAAAATCCACCAATTCAAAACCGTGCCGCTTTGCACCGCTATAATATCGTTCAAAGAAGCACTGCCAGAAATCATCACCACAAAAAGCATAACCAAGGCAAGCGAAACTTCGTAGCTGATCATTTGTGCGCTGCCTCTGAGTGCGCTCAAAAGCGAGTATTTGTTGTTGGATGCCCAGCCGCCCAAGAGAATTGCAAAAAGCCCAAGCCCATTTATGGCTATTATCGCAGGCACCGCAAAATTCAAATTTATCACCTGCCATTGCGCTCCAAAGGGAATTAAAGCCAGCGTGAAAAAAGGCGCGGTTAGGGAAATCATAGGTGCGAGGTAATAAATTATTGCATCCACGCCCTTTGGCGAATAAACCTCTTTGAAAAGCAGTTTTGTTACATCGGCAACGGTTTGCAAAACTCCGTGCCATCCGAGCCTCATGGGACCAAGCCTGCACTGTACGTGTGCGCAAACCTTGCGTTCCATATAAATCAAAATTGGAGCAGAGCCTATGCCCACGGCTAAAACGCCAATAACTGCCAAAACAACATTTATCGCAAGAGATAGCTCAGGCAAAGGCGAGTATTCCCGCACCAAGTCGCCTATAAAATTTGGAATGCCAAAAGTCATATCAGGAGTAATGTAGAATTTTTTATTTTTACCATGTGAATCTTTCTTCCATAGAAGACCTTGGTCCAAAAAGAGTAGCTGCATTAGAAGCAAATGAGATAAGCACGCTTTGGGATTTGCTTTTGTATTTGCCTAGAAAACATGAAGACTTGCGTAAAGCAACAAAAATCAAGGATATAAGAAGCAAAGACAAAGATACCCTTGTTGCTGTGGTTGGGCATATAGTTCAAGTTAAAAAGAGTGGGAGAACGCTATCAGTGAAGATTGGAGATGAGAGTGGAATTATTGGAATAACTTTTTACCAAGCGAAACATTTTTATTTTTGGCTCAACAAATTGAAAATTGGGTCTCGCTGGGTTGTTATTGGCTACAGAAAAGAAGATGAAAGCTTTGGTTTGCAAATGAACAGAAAAGAAATTATACAAATAAAAGAAAATGAGGAATATGCAGGAAACATAGAATCAGTTTATAGAATTACGGAAGCGATGGACAAAAGCGGAGTAACGAATAATCTTTTAAATAAAATATATAAAAGGCTTTTTGAGAAAAATTTATCGCTTATTTTGCCTCCAAATGAAAATATTTGCCCGCAAGATATATTATCATATTTGAAATTAAATCCTATGCTTTATAACTTAAAAAGAGTGCACTGTCCTCAAACAATGGAAGAGATTTACGCTGCCAGCAGGGAATTGAAAATTTTGAATATTTTGCCATATTGCCTCAGAAAGGCAATGAGGCGTAGGCTGCTTGCAAATTCTGGGATTCCAAGAAAACTGGATTTGCAAAAAATGAATTCGGCAAGGGAAAAATTGCCCTTTGCCTTGACAGATGGGCAAAATCAGGTTTTGGAACAACTGAAGAATGGTTTGGAGAGCAACCGTCAATTCCACGCTCTTTTGCAAGGCGATGTTGGCAGCGGAAAAACCGTGGTCGCAATGCTTGCAATGATTGGAATTTGTGGCATAGGTGGGCAGGCAGCTTGCATGGTGCCAACAGATATTTTAGCAAAGCAGCATTTTTCCAGCATGGAGAAAATTTTTGAAAGCTCTGGCTTGCGGCTTGCTTTGCTCACAGGCTCTATACCCGCTCCAGAACGCCAGAAAATTTTAGCTGGTTTAATAAGTGGCGAAATTAACGCAGTTGTTGGAACACACGCTTTGTTTTCCAAAGATGTGGAGTTTGGCAATTTGAGTTTTGTGATTATAGATGAACAGCATCGCTTTGGGGTAAATCAAAGAGAAGCCCTTCTTGCAAAGGGCAATAAGCCGGAGTTGCTGGTTATGAGCGCAACACCTATTCCGCGAAGTTTGGCAATGACTTTTTACGGAGATTTGGAAATGTTGCTTTTGCGCGAAAAACCTCCAGGCAGGCTGCCGGTGAAAACGGAATTGAAAGGCAAAATGAGTCGCGATGGAATGAAGGATTATCTTTACCGAAAATCCCTTGTTGATAATCGTTGCTACTGGGTTGTGAGCAGGGTTCAAGAAGACGAATTGGGAGAAGCGGCGTGTGTTGATGATATTTACAAGGAGCTGAAAAATTTTAAGAATGATTGGAAAATAGCCGTTGTGCACGGACAAATGCCAGAAGCAGAGCGAGACGCAAACTTAAATGCCTTTGCAAACGGCAGCGTTTCTCTGCTTGTTTGCACAACGGTGGTGGAAGTTGGCGTTAATGTTCCAGAGGCAAATTTAATTGTTATAGACAAACCCGAAAATTTTGGCTTGGCTCAGCTTCATCAATTGCGAGGCAGGATAGGGCGCGGAACAGAGCGTGCTTTTTGCATTTTGCTGTGCGAAAAAGATAACGAAGCTTATGATAGGTTAGATAAATTTTCACATACAAATGACGGTTTTGAAATAGCAGAGCTGGATTTGCAAAACAGGGGAGCGGGGAATTTAGAAGGTTCGCAGCAAAGCAAAGCTTGGATTTTGCGGCATTTTGACTGGGTGCATGATTTGCCGCTAATAGAAAAAATAATAAACACAGCAAACGATATTCTAGACAACAAGGCAAATTTTTCGCCTGATGTGCAGCAAAAAATCCAGAATTGGTATAACGATAAGAAATTTGAGAAAATTGAGGATGGAGTGCATTAACTAGGTTACAGTTTACTATATTTAAACTATGCGCACATACTCTCTTTTTCTCGTTCTTTTCTTTGCGGTTTGCGCTGTTTCCCTTGCCTTTGCCCAAAATATTCTGGTTAATGAAGTGGGCTACGAGCAAAGCGGACCAAAACGCGCTGTTATACAGTCTTCTGCCAACATTTCGGATACCAAAGCCTATTTATTGCAAGGCTCCACCACGGTGCTAGAAATAAACCTCGGTGAGCAAAAGTCTGTTAGTGGCTGGGGAGGGCGCAATTTCAAGGTGGCGGACTTCAGCGAATTTAAGCAAACGGGGACTTACAAGCTAAGAGTGGGTTCCAAAGAATCGCGGTCATTTGAAATAGGGGAAAAAATACTGCAAGAAAAAACCGGAGCTTTTCAAGTTAGTTTTTTCAATGGAATGAGAAACACATCAGATGGAGACAGAAATTTAAAGATTTACGGATCTACTCAATACCACAATATGTATGGCGGCTGGAACGATGCTGCCGGAGATGAAGGCAAGCATATTTCACATTTGTCTTATGCCCATTATTTCAACCCCCAGCAAATTCCGCTTGTTTCTTATGCCTTGCTGCACGCAAATGAAATGCAGCCAAATGCTTATGGAAACTCAGCAAAGGCAGAAGCAGCTTGGGGCACGGACTATCTTTTGCGCGCACTCTCAAGGGATAATTATTTTTACATATCAGTATTTGACAACTGGGGGCAAAACGGATATTCCCGCGAAATTTGCAATTGGTTTGGAGAAGACGGAGACCGTGATGGCAAATTTCAGTCTTCGTTTCGCGGGGGTGGAGGAGTTTCCATAGCGGCTCTTGCTCGCGCTAGCAAAATGAATGTTCGCGGAGACAGTTCTTCTGAGCAATATTTAGAGGGTGCAAAACGAGCTTATGCCAACCTCAAAACAAAAAATATTTCTTATCTATCCAACGGGGTAGAAAACATCATAGACGATTATGCTGCGCTCCTTGCAGCAACCGAACTTTATAACGCCACGCAAGATGATTCTTATAAAACAGATGCAAGCAACAGAGCGCAATCGCTTATAAGCCGCCAGTCCGATGAAGGATGGTTTTACAAAACCAGCAGCAATACTGGAAAATACCAACGCCAATTCTATCACGCCGCAGACGAAGGATTGCCCGTATTTGCTCTTGCGCGTTACTTGGAAGTTTGCAAACCGGAAAACAAGCAAGCTATACGAAACGCCATAAAGAAAAATTTGCAGTGGTATGCAAAAATTACTTATGAAAGACCTAATCCATTTGAATATGCCAAAATGTATGGAGATGTATCATCTGGAACAAACCCTGGCGAAATAAACCTCGCACTTAGCGGCACGGCAACGGCTTCTCGCGAGGAAGGAGGCTATCCAGCCAGCAATGCAATTGACGGCAGTTCATCAACTCGCTGGTCAAGCTATCAAAACGGCGCAGATAACAATAATCAAAATAGTCAATGGATATACGTGGACTTAGGCAATACTTACAAAGTGAACAAAGTCAGGCTCAACTGGGAAGCTGCGTATGGAAAATCTTACAAAATAGAAGTTTCCACCAATGGAAGCAGTTGGAATGCAGTTGCAAACATAACCAATAATACAAGCGGCGGCATTAAAGAACACACATTTGCGTCCACCAATGCACAATTCGTGAGAATGTCTGGCGTAGAACGCGGGAATGAATATGGCGGTTATTCTCTTTATGAATTTGAGATTTACGGCGAGCCATCGGAACAACAGCAACAGCCATCCACTCCGCACAACGCAAGATTCTTTATGCCCCAAGATAACGAAACAGGCTATTGGTGGCAAGGGGAAAACGCTCGCATAGCCTCTCTTGCCTCGGCATTTATAATGGGTGCCCCATCTGTAGGCAACCAATATTGGGCAGATACCTTGTTTGGCATGGCTACCGCGCAGCTTGACTGGATACTTGGGAAAAATCCTTTTGCAATTACCATGATGTACGGTTTTGGGGAAACAAATTATCCGCAGTACAATTCATCAAAACCAAAGCCCAACATTAAAGGCGGAATTTGCAACGGGATAACCGCCAAAAGAGGGAACGAAAACGATTTGGAATGGAAGCCTTACGAAGACTACGGAGAAAACGCTTGGAAAAATTGGCGCTGGATAGAGCAATGGCTTCCGCACAATGCTTGGTATTTAATCGCAATATCCTCTCTTTCGCACAGAATAGATAATCCCGTAATTGAAGACCCAGATCCGATCATCGCAAAAAACCGTCCGCAGCTTGGCATTCAAATAAATCAAAGAGGCGGCGTTCTTTATATGTCTTCTCAAAAAGATGTAATTTGGAAGGTTCATAATTTGCAGGGAAAACTTCTTTTTAGCTCAAATTCAAGAGAAACCAAATGGAATCCCGGAAATTTCAAAGGGACTGTTGCTGTGAGCGCATTTAACGGCTCAGTTGCAGAGAGCAAATTATTTTCTATTTTATAATAATGCTATCGAGAATCCTACCTTTTGCTATTTCCCTTGCAGCGGCGGTTTTTGCTGCTCCCTTAAGTTTAACCGGCACGGTTAAGGCACTCAACGAAAACGGGACTCCCATTAAAGATGCCGTTGTTCTGCTAAAAGTGGATGACAACTTAATCGCCTATGCACGTACTTTGAGCGATCAAAATGGCAAATTCAGCTTTACGGGCAATTCCCCCGGAGAAACTAAGGTAGCAAAGCCGAAAACTGTTTTGCCAACTCAGTTTGCAAGCTATCAGGTTATGGACTTAAAAGGAAAAACCTGCAACTCCCTGAACAACCTGCCCCAAGGCATTTACGTTCTCCTTGGCAAAACAGAAAATGGCAAAAATTTCAACCTCGGCACTCTTTATCACAAAGGCGGCACCCTAAACCCCATATCCCATACCCAAAACCACATACCCAAAAGTTTACAAAAAACTACCACCACTATGGGCGAAGTTCAACTGATTGTTCGCAAAGCGGGTTATTTGCAAAAAGAAGTTGAGTTTGCCAGTTTTAGCGAAGATGTTGGCACGGTTGTTTTGGAGCGCGATCCGCTGGAAGCGAGAATTGATAGCGTTATGGCGCTTATGGATAGGAACAAAAAAATTTACCAGATGACACAGGCTCAGGTGGGCACTTCTTTTGGTTCGGGCGGGAGTTTTTTCGGCTCGGTTCTGCAAGGCGGCGATAGCTATTCTAATTCTGTGCTAAGTTCAATGAATAGTGCTATAAATTCTGCCAGCCCAAAAATCCCTGTTACTTATGGCAAAGATATGATGCACGGCGCAGCGGCAATTAACGGCGCAACCATATTCCCGCACAACATAGGGCTTGGCGCAACAAGAGATTCTGCCCTTGTTCGCAGAGTTTGCGAAGTGACTGCGCAAGAATCTTGGGTAGGCAATGTGGATTTGATTTTTGGTCCTGCAATTTCCGTTCCGCAAGATGACAAGTGGGGGAGAACTTATGAGGGGTTTGGTTCAACGGCAGAGCTTGCAGTTGATATGGGAGCGGCTTGCATCAGAGGTTATCAGGGCGCAAAATACAATGCCCCGTGGAGAGTTATTGCAACCGCTAAACATTATTTAGCCGATGGCGGAACCCAAAACGGCAAAGACCGCGGAAATGTTACAGCAAGCGATGATGATATTCGCAGAATTCATTTGCCAGGCTACGAAGCCGCTGTGGAACAGGGTGTTTTAAGCGTTATGGCAAGTTTCAATCAAATTAGAGGCACTCATCAGCACATAGATTCCTTGCGTTTAACGGGCTGGCTAAAAACTGAACTCGGCTTTGACGGATATATAATAAGCGACTGGCAAGGAATTGCAAATTCCAACCAACCTGGATTTACCGAGTGTGACTACACTAATCCTAATTGTGGCCCATCATTAAACAGCGATGCTGTACGAAAAGCCATTAATGCAGGCGTTGATCTCGCTATGGAACCAGGCTCCCATACGAATTTTATTTCTTTTTTAACTACCTTGGCAAACAATGGGCAGGTTTCTGATGAGCGCATAAACGATGCTGTTCGCCGCATTTTAAGAGCGAAGTTCCGCGCTGGCAGAATGGATAATCCCGCAGGCATTGGCAATACAGTTAAAAATACTTACGGTGATATTGGCTCTCAGGCTCACAGAGATATTGCAAGGGAAGCAGTTCGCAAAAGTTTGGTATTGCTAAAAAATGACAACGCATTGCCAATTTCCAAAACTGCCAAAGTTTTTGTAACGGGTAGCCACGCAACAAATACTGGCTATCAGTGCGGTGGCTGGACAGGCAATGGCTGTGAAACTAGCGGCTTTAGTCAAACTTGCTATGGGTGGACCAATACCAGAGATAACATACAGGGAGCAACAAGCATAAAAGATGGATTCAACAAAGTAGTGTCTAATTCCGTAGTTAACAGTGCGAATGAAGCGAGTGTTATAGTTTATGTCACCGGAGAAAAACCTTATGCAGAGTTTAATGGCGACCTTCAAAGTTTGACATTCCAAGATAATCTTTCAAATCCAAACCTATCTACATTGAAAAGCCAAAACTCCGGCAAAAAAATAATCACAGTATTCATAAGCGGCCGCGCAATGGACACAAACTCGCTGATTGGCAGCAGCGATGCTTTTGTAGCCGCTTGGCTTCCGGGCAGCGAAGGGGCAGGCATTGCAGATGTGCTATTTGGCGATCAGCCTTTTACAGGCAAGCTCCCACGCAAATGGGGTACATACGATTATGGCTTTGGACTCAGCTATTAAAGACATAGCGGAGAACCTCTACAAAGGCAATATTGGCATAGCTAACTCTAAGTATTTCAGCATCTTAGACGAGTTATCCAAATATGAGCCTTTTGTTAAAAATGCCAAAAATGCGCTGAAATTGCAGGAAAATGAAGATTGGGTAGGTTTGGCAGATATTTTTACTGAAATTTTGCAGAAACGTGATGGTTATCACTAAAAAATGGCAAAAATGTTTAAAAAACCATTTTCATTTTTCTATATTTATTTCCAAAGTTTTTGGAGATTTATATGGAATGGAACAGAGCATTTGACAGACGATTGGATTTTATAGCCAAATATCGCAGTTTGGACAAAAGAGTGCCTTTGGAAAAAAAGAAGGCATTGCATTACCTAAACCAGCAAAGGGGCTGTTTTCACGCCTTTCAATATACAAATAAAATTTTAGAGCTTTTTATTTTCCTAGACGAAGAAAACAGCATAGAAACATCTCTTTCGTACCTTTCCTCCGACTTAAAAAACCTCGGCGATGTGCTACTCCGTTCTGCAAATCCAACAAATCCATTTTTCTTGGCAATAAGGGAAGAAGTTCCCACTTGGCATGCAGCCAATGTGGACACGTCAGACCTAGAACCAGACATAGAAGCCGAAGACGAAGACAATGAGCAAAAGCTGGAAATCACCATAATGCGCACCGATGCCGGCAAAGACATAAGCGACCACGAAATGAGGCGCACGCTTCGCAACTTGCGCGCAAGGTTAAAAGCCTGGCAGGTGGAACTGAGCATAATAGCCGATATAAGCGCAGAATTTGACGACTTGGATGAGCACGAAACCGAAGATGCTGTTTTGAAACTCTCCCTTGAAAGCGAACCGCTCAAAATAAAAAGCAAAAGAGGCGAGCTTTTTGTGGGCTTTGTTCCCATACAAGAAATTTACGACTATCATTTGGAACTAGGCCGCAGGCACAAGGCAAAGCACAATATGATGATAGTTAGCTCCAACATACGCACATATTTGGGCAGCCAAACCTATACCAACGCAAGCCTTTTAGATGCCTTCCTCGGCATGAAAAAAAATGGAACCATAGAAGAATTCCCATTTTTGCACAACGGAATGACCTTAACCGGAGATGATTTGCAGTCGCAGCGCCCAAAGCACGATGGCGAAAAATGGCACTTGTATATAGACCATCCAAAAATAATAAACGGAGCGCAAAGCCTTTTCACTTATGAGCAATATGCAAGCAGAGAAGATGCTCCGGTTAATCCGCTTGTATTGGTAAAAGTAGTTATTCCATATCCTTCAGAAACAGAAGAACATGAGTCCGGCAATTTTGTAAGGCTTGTGACTATGGCAAACAACCGCCAAAATCCGGTGTTCAGCTATCATTTGCGCGCCGCAGACGATTTGCAATTCTTTATTTGGCAAAAAATGCAGGCAGAGGGTTTTTACTATATATACAAAGAAGGCGTTAGACCCAAAACCCGCACACGCAAATTAGAAGTTCGTATGCGCCCAGAACTTTCCAAAACAATGCTCCTTTTGGATTCCAAAATAACCGAAAGCCGCGCAAGCGACCAGGTTTTTGACCAAGAGAGTTTTTATCAGCGTTGCTTTGGTGCATTTTACAGGCAAACCACCGAACACGAAAGCCCCTTTGTTCGCCTTTGCATAATCTACACAAAAGCGTGGCAGCTTTTGGGCAGGCTTCCTTTAAAGATAAAGGCGGTAACTCCAGGGCAGGGAACTCGCATAGAACCGAACAAAGACAATCCCTTGACTTCGGTGTCTTGGTATGGCGGCAAATTGGAAGATAAATTTGCATTCCGCTCTGCAATTCGCGAGGTCACAATTGCCCTTACTCTCAGATATTGGCTGCACTACGGAAGACCCTTCAGAGACTTCCAAACTCTGCAAGACAACGAAAATGAGTTCAATAGCTCCATAATAAGGTTTGTGAAAAAAATCTTAGATGGCGTTCTTTCTAAAGTGATAGTGACCGAATACAAAGACAACCCAAAATACTTTGATGTGCTCCGAGTTATAGACAATGAAACCGGAGAAACCGTGGAAAGGCGTGTTTGGAAAGGTTTTACCAATACAGAAGTTTATAGCCATCTTTTGAGTATTATGAGCAAAAATGAACGCTCGTGGGAAAAATGCAATGGCGGCTTAGACGATATATGGGACTAGCATGGCTTTAATAATTTTCTTCATTTTTTTGCCTTTTATTGTTATAATAATAGGCATTTTGGCTTTTAATATGTATTTGCGAAAGCAAATCACAAAGTATTTAAGCCCAAAGCCAGCAATAGACCAAGCCTATTTGGAAGCAGAACAAACAAGGGGAGATGATGAAGATTTAGGCAGTGCGTATATTAAAAAGAAGGTAGAATAGGTTATGGACAATATGTTAGAGAGAGCGAAAAAAGCAGAGGCATATTTAGAAAATGCCGGAAAATTAACAGAAGAATGTTTAAAAAAATATATCCCAAACGAAAACGAGATTCCAACCTCTTTGCATTCCGCAATGCGTTATGCTTTGCTAGCCGGAGGCAAAAGGCTTAGGCCGGCCCTTGTACGAGCTTCTTATGAGCTTTTTGGCGGAAAGCCATCCGAGTCTATTAATTTGGCGATGTTATCACTAGAAATGCTGCACACCTTTTCTTTGATACACGATGATTTGCCCTGCATGGACGATGATGATTTAAGGCGCGGGAAACCCACAACTCACAAAGTTTATGGAGAGGCAATCGCAGTTTTGGCAGGAGATGCGCTTTGCATTTTTGCTTTTGAATTAATAGCCAAAACAGGAAACATTGCAGTTGTGGAAGAGCTTGCGCATTCGCTCGGCACAAAAGGGATGATTGGCGGGCAGGTTATAGATACCGAATCGGAAGGGAAATCCGTTGATTTGGCAACGGTGGATTATATTCATTACCACAAAACCGCTGCTTTAATAGAGGCTTCGCTGGTAATAGGCGCACTCCTTGCAAGCGCAACTCAAGAAGAATTATCTAGCATACGCGAATTTGGAAAGGGAATAGGTCTTGTTTTTCAGATAATAGATGATATTCTAGACATAGAAAGCTCAACTGAGGAACTCGGCAAAGATGTAGGCTCAGACGTAAAAAACGGAAAAGCCACCTACCCCGCCGTTTTGGGTTTGGATGCTTCAAAGCAAAAAGCGCTGGAGCTTTACAATAAATCGTTGAAGCATTTAGAAAATTTGCAGAACAAGAATACAGAAACGTTAAAGAACATTGCGGCTTTGATTATAATGAGAACGCATTAATTGTCTGAACCCCGACAAATTTTCTATATTAACCTAAACCTATGACCCACAGCCCAAAACAAGCCAGCACCGCAAGACCCTCCCCCACAAGGTCTAACCTTAGCAAACTTACTTTCGCCAGAGCTTGCGTTGGCGGGTCTGTTTTAAGTTTTGCCCCCCCC
>Ga0268262_10006037_pt1 | contig 11767 bp, 7 predicted proteins | sample TergutNc150P3_FD_190354 | JGI IMG/M metagenome (GOLD analysis project Ga0268262, IMG submission 190354) | Nasutitermes corniger P3 segment gut microbial community from laboratory colony in Florida, USA - Nc150 P3 (SPAdes) (version 2) | ecosystem: Host-associated > Arthropoda: Insects > Digestive... | reverse complement strand
GCAGATGAAGGCAAAGACTACGGTAATGACCGCCCATGAAACGGCGTTGGCGACAATGCTCATTGGCATGAGTATCCAGAAAGCGTAAGCCGCCGGCATGGCGATAAGAAGGATAATGCGCCGCCTTAACGATTCAGGCCGGTGGAGACGGTAAAACAGCACCCACCATGCGGCAATACTCAGCGCTGCGCGGGTAAGTTCCCACTGGATTTGCGGCTGGTACTGGTTCATATTAACGAAAGTATATCAGTTTTCAAATAAAAGTCACAAGTGATGAGGGCAAAGTAGCCGCCTCTCGGTGGCATTAAAAGAAACGCATATTGCACTAAGGGTACCTATAGCAACCCTAAAAGAGAAAAAGCAGCAAAAAAAGAGCCTGTCCGATTTTTTGTTGTTAATCACTAACCTAAATATGAATGCAGACGGCTCATAATTTCCTCGAAATCCAGCGGTTTACCTACATGGCTGTTCATGCCGGAAGCAAGGCATTTATCAATATCTTCTTTGAATACATTAGCGGTCATTGCAATAATAGGAATTGTTTTTGCCTTCGGATTATCCAGCAATCGGATATGGTGTGTCGCTTCATAGCCGTCCATTTCAGGCATTTGTATATCCATAAAAATTATGTCGTATTTGTCCGGAGCCTCGGTAAACATACGGACTGCTTCCACGCCGTTTTCAGCGCAGTCTATCTCCAATTTGGTCGGTTCAAGCAAAGTCTGTACAATCTCGCGGTTAATTTCCACGTCTTCAACTAACAGTATATGCCGCCCCGCAAAAATGCCCGCAATATTCGCTGTTTGCGATTGTTCCGCCTGTTGTTTGTCCACGCCGAGACATTCATTAATAACTTCCGCAATAGTGGAAGGGAACAGGGGCTTGGACAGGAATTTATCAACACCCGCCTCCTTCGCTTCTTTGGCAATCGTACCCCATTCGGCGGCGGAAATCATGGTTACAATGGACTTTTCAGGCCCTCGCGTTTTTATTTCACGGGCAAGTTGTATGCCGTCTATGCCCGGCATTTTCCAGTCTATAAAATAGATATGGTAACCGCCCTTTTGGTCTATGAGTTCAAGGGCCTTTTCACCGCTTAAGGCTGTGTCGCATGATAAGCCAAAACCCTGCATTATTTCCATGAAGTAAGATAATATATCCGGGTCATCGTCAACGGTTAAAATATGGATGTCTTTTAAGTTAACATCCAGCAAACGTTTTTGCTTTTCTTCCTTGCCGCGCGCCACTTGAATCGTAAAAGTAAAGGTAGAACCTTTCCCGAGTTCTGATTCAACCGATATTGTTCCGCCCATCATTTCTACAATATTCTTTGAAATCGCAAGACCTAAGCCCGTGCCGCCGTATTTACGGGTTGTGCTGGATTCGGCTTGTTCAAAAGACTGGAACAATTTTGTCTGCTGTTCAGGAGTTATGCCGATTCCGCTGTCGCTTACCGCAATTTGCAGGGTACAGAGATTGTTTACTTTTTCTACAAGGCGCACGGTAAGGCTGATAGCGCCCTGTTCAGGGGTGAATTTCACCGCGTTTCCCAGCAGGTTGGTAATGACCTGCGCTATCCGCTGGTCGTCCCCTATGATAGTACGGGGAATGGAACGATCGATATGCACGGAGAAAGATTGCTTTTTTTCATCTACGCGGAAATTAACGACATTCACTACACGCCGAAGCATTTTTTCAAGTTCAAATTCCGCCGGAGCAAGCTCAAATTTGTTTGCTTCAATTTTCGACATATCCAGAATATCATTTATTACTCCAAGCAAGTGATTCGAAGCGTCCTCTATTTTCATAAAGCAGTAATCTTTGCGTTCAATATTCGGCGCGGACTTTCCTATTGTGGTCATGCCGATTATGGCGTTCATCGGCGTTCTTATTTCATGGCTCATGGTGGCAAGGAAGGTGCTTTTGGCGCGGCTGGCGGCTTCCGCTTCCGCCTTTTGCCGATCCATGGTCATCAGCATATTCTTGGTATCGGTAATATCCATAAGCGCGCCGACAACGCGTATGGCGTTGCCGTCCTTATCGCGAATGGACTCTCCACAAGCGCGGTAATAGGCGTATTCGCCGGTTTTACGCAACAGGCGGTATTCTACATCGTAGGGCGCCTTGCCTGTTTTGTCGAGTATGTGTTTTGCAAAAGCGTCCAGCGTCTCTTCCTTATCCTGTGGGTGCAGCAGGTTGCTCCAACTGCTCAGCAGGTTGGGGAAATCATTCTCGTTTGTATATCCAAGCATCTGCCTGAAATCATCCGACCATACAAAGGTGTTGGACGGATTTACGGGATCGCTCCGTACCACTTCCATATCCCACAGGCCGATTTTGGACGCATGGACAACCAAATTCAGTTTGGTAAGCTGTAGTTCATTTAATTTCCTGGCGTGTTCCAACTGCATTTCCCGCTTAAAGAAATCGGTCATATCAAATATATAGGCAACCACGGCATAGCTGCCTTTATAGGGTATTTTTCTGAAATCAACGCTCAATCTGTGTATGTCGCCGTCAAAATGCAGTTCCGTCTCGAATTTGACCTTGCCTTCCACAGCGGCGGTCGCAAGCCGTTGGGCCAAAGTCTGCGGGCGCTGCCCGTTGGAAAGTACGGGCGGAAGGGTCCTGGATAAAAAGTCAAGAAATCCGTCAAGCAGTTCTTCTCTGGTATTGAAGCCCATAAACGTAACCGCTTCGGGATTGCAGTCGATTACGTTGAAAGCGTTGTCGAATAATATGTTGATATGGGGGTTTGATTCAAACATGGCCGCCACGGTGAGCAGCGCCGATTCTTGGGCGCGCAGCGCTGCGGCAACGAAAGAATTTATGCTTTCCACAATCTCGCTGTACGCGCCGCTGAAACGTGCCACATTCAATTTCACGTCTATATTGCCATCGGCATGAACGTGTTTGCTTAAATCTTTCAGGTCTGTGGTAAGCAAATTGACGATGTTTACGATATTTGCAAAACTCTTTGCCAGCATACCCGTTTCATCTTTTGCGGAAGTGTCGATATGTACGTTAAGATTACCTTCCACCACATTATTGGCTACGTCTGTCATGTTTCTGATGGGCTTGGCGATGAGCAAGGCAATCAACATAGCCAATATAACTGAAATAACAACAGAAATCACAAAAATTACAACTAACAACAATTTGGATTGATTGGCGGTAGCCAACGCATAGTTATTCGATCTTTCCTCTACGATATTCGCCAAATCACACATTTCAATAATGAGCAATCTTGTTTCGTCCGCGGAAGTTCCCTGTTTATTGATTATCTCTATGCACCAGTCATAATCGCCGATACGCGCCGCGTTCATTATAGCGTCGCAAGCTTCACTTTTGTATTGCTGCACATAGTTCTTGAGCGTATCAGCGCGTTCAAGCCGTATGCTCCTCTCATGTTCATTTAAAAGAGGGTTTGTTTTCATAAGTTGTTCAAATTCCTGTATGGTATTCATGGCTGTCTCATAGGCCGATACAGCGTCATGGTACAGCTTGTCGATCTTCGCGGAGTCGCCCAGCGGCGCGAACGCGGTAATAATGCTCGTAATCCGGCGCAGATCATTGTACGCGGACTGGGTTTCTATAATGGCGCTTCTTATGGTTACGGGGTATTTGATGGTGTTGCTGTATATAACGGCAACCTTATTCAATCGGTTGATGGCGAACAAAGCCATACTCGTCAACATCATGATAATCAGCGCAAAACCGATAATCATTTTTGACTTGATTTTCAGATCATTAAACCATTTCATATTTTATCCGTGTTAAAAGCGGACTTTCCTGCATTATTATTTGCGGATTATTATTATAATGGGCAATCTTTTTGCTCATTGGTAAAATATTACCATTTCAGAGTAAAAGTATCAAGGGCAAAAAAAGGACTTTTTGAGGGGAAATCATGCTTTTAAGGATACGGACGACCTGATAAGAGATAGAGTACAAGCCTTGAAAGCGGCAGAAATAAACCTTCATTAAATTCCCTGTCATTTTCCCCTATTGGCGAATTTTCCAAAATATGGTAACCTGTTTTTGTATCTTTTATATGTTAAGGATACAATTAAGGCGGGAAAATGGCAAAAACGTCCCTTGCTCCGGTTATACGGATTGATGAAGAAAAATGCATAAACTGTTATGCCTGTATCGTAATCTGTCCGGTTAAGTACTGCATGAACGGTTCAGGAAAAAAACTCCTGATAAATCACGATATCTGTATTGGCTGCGGGAACTGCATTAACGCCTGTACCCACAAGGCAAGAACCCTCATAGACGACACCGGCCGTTTCATGGACGACCTGAAACAGGGAAAAAAAATTATTGCCGTGGCCGCTCCAGCTGTCGCTTCGTTTTTTTCCGATCATTTTCTCAACTTAAACGGCTGGCTGAAATCACTGGGCGTTAAAGCCTTTTTTGATGTGAGCCTGGGCGCGGAACTTACCGTTATGTCCTATATTGACTACATCAAAGAAAAAAATCCCCGGATGGTGATTTCACAGCCATGCCCGGCGATTGTAACTTTTATCGAAATTTACCACCCTGAATTGCTGCCCTATCTTGCTCCGGCGGACAGTCCTATTCTGCATATCATAAAATTGGTCAAACAGTATTATCCTGAATATAAAGATCACAAAGTAGCGGTAATTTCTCCCTGCATTGCCAAACGGCGGGAATATGACGAAACCAGCATGGGGGATTACAATGTTACGATGATTGCGTTAAAAAATCTTCTGGACGATCAGAAAATAAAACTCTCCTCCTTTCCGCAGGTAGAATATACGGGAGTCAGCGCCGAGCGCGCGGCGGGGTTTCCCATTCCCGGAGGACTGCTGGATACCGCCGAGCGTTTTGAACCGGGGATTAGACGGCGCACCGAAAAGATTGAAGGGGTATATAACATTTACCCTTATTTGAAAGAAATATCAGAGATGTTGAATACCAATGTCAAACTGCCGTTATTGATTGACTGCCTGAATTGCGAAAAAGGCTGTCTTGGCGGTCCCGGCACGGGAAACGCCGAAAAACCGCTGGCTGTGCTTAAAGAGCCTGTACAAAAACGCATAGCTGAACTGGAAAAAAAACATGGTTCCCAATACGGAGAAAAAGCGTACAAAAAATACCACGATATTCTTAAAAAATACTGGAAGAAAGGCTTGTATAACCGGAGCTACCGTGACCTTTCCGGGAACAATACGGTCAAACACCCGAATGAGGATGAAATAACTAAAATATTCCGCAGTATGAAGAAATTCAAAAAAGAGGATTTATACAACTGTACCTGTTGCGGTTACGGAAGCTGCAAATCAATGGCAACGGCAATTTACAACAATCTTAACAAAGCGGAAAATTGCGCTCATTATATTCTTGCCTTACTCACGGAAAAAACCAATACCGAAGAACTTAACCGCGAGCTTCAGGAACACATCGCCAATGCGTCCGATCTTATCGACGGAATAAACAAATTGATAAATAAACTGAATATCGCTATCAGTTCACAGGCGGATACAATCGGTCAATCTTCGGCGGCAACCGAACATATGATCGACTCGCTCAGGGAAACTTCTGAAATTTCCCGAAAAAAACAGGTGGCCATAAAAGGGTTGATAGAAGACACCGTCAAAAGCCAGGCATCCATGCGCGAGACAATTCAATCAATTGAAAGCATTTCCAAATCGGTGGAAGGCGTATCACAGGCTATTAAAATAATCAGCTCAATAGCAGCTAACACTAATTTACTGTCCATGAATGCGGCTATTGAATCCGCGCACGCGGGCGAAGCGGGTAAAGGCTTTAGTGTGGTTGCCGGTGAGATACGCCGTCTTTCTGAAAATACCAGGGAAAATTCGATAAACATTTCCAAGACGCTGAAAAACATCATCGACGGAGTAGTCGTAACCGAAAAACAATCGGACGACACCGGAACGCGGTTTACCGCGATGTCAAAGGAAATCAACAGCTTTGCCGAAACCATGTCCGGAATAATCAATACCTTCAGCGAACTGTCGGCGCAAAGCGGTGAAATTACCAACGCGCTGGATGAACTTCAAAGCCAGAGCGAAATGGTAAAATCCGACTACGCCGATATACTGACAATGACGGAAAAACTTCACACGGCAATGGTTAATTTGACTATGCTGTCAAAGAAAAAGATTCTGGTAATAGATGATGACGAAACCATCCTTACCATGACAAAAGGCATATTGAGTGAAAATTATTACGTTACCACAGTCAATTCCGGTCAGGCGGCTTTGAAATTGTTTCTGGAGGGGTATATTCCTCATTTGGTTTTGTTGGATTTGTATATGCCTGAAATGGGCGGCTGGGAAACCCTTATCAGAATCCGCAACATCAGCCAATTACACCATACCCCGATAGCGATATACACATCATCGGAAGATCCGAAAGACAAGGAAAAAGCGCAGGAACTGGAAGCGGTTGAATACATACACAAGCCGATCAGGCAAGAAGAACTGCTTGAAAAAACAGCAAAATTGCTGAATTAATTTTTTGGGGAAAAATGGAACAACCTATAATCGGCGTTATTCCCCTTTGGGATGAAAAAAAAGACAGTATATGGATGTTACCCGGCTATATGCAGGGCCTGGAAGAAGTCGGCGCTGTACCGGTGATACTCAACTTGACTGTTTCAGAAACGGTACTAAAACGAAGCGCATGTTCCTTTGACGGATTTTTGTTTACCGGCGGTCATGATGTTAATCCTGAACTGTATGGACAGGAAAAAACAAATTATTGTGAAGAAATTTGCGAGATACGGGATCAAATGGAAGCGTACATTTTCCGTGAAGCAGTTTTAAATCAAAAAAAGTCAGCGCTGGGGATTTGCCGCGGTATACAGTTCTTTAATGTCCTGCTGGGCGGAACTTTGTATCAGGATATTCCCGCGGAATTTTCCGGCGCGGTCAACCATATCAAAGGACCGCCCTACGATGTTCCCGCCCACAATGTCCGACTCCTTCCCGAAAGTCCATTGCGCAAACTTACCGGAAGAGAATGTCTTGAAGTAAATAGTTATCATCATCAGGGAATAAACAAAATCGCGAAAGGTCTTGAAATTATGGCTTTGGCCGATGATGGCCTTGTAGAAGCCGTATATATGCCGGATTATTCTTATGTATGGGCTGTACAGTGGCATCCTGAATTTTCTCTCAAAGATGAAATCTCAAAGCAAATTTTTTCTTCTTTTGTAGGAAGCGTTAAAAAATAAAACGCCTTCCCCCTATTGACATATTTCTCAAAATATGGTAATTTACCTTTGTATATTTCAAAGGAAGTGGGGTGCGACCCGACCACATAAACTTTGTTTATGTGGTCGGGCCAATTCCTCCGCTAACCCGTAACTGTGAAAGGGAAGATTTCATCGTTTACGGTCACTGTTTAGTTGCTTTTACCGGGCAGCCGAATGGGAAGACCGATGGAAAAATTGCCCTCAAGCCAGGAGACTTTGGTATGCGCGCCTCTGTAAGAGGCGTTAGCCCCGTATGGGGTTAAACATTTTTTTCTGAGCTTCGAGGAAGAGCCTGAAAAAAGCCGTATTTACCAATTCAGAAAGATTCTCTCTTTTGGACAGTCCGGTCTTTTTAACCGAATACAAGTCTTAGGAACGCTTGTCATTCAAAGGAATCTTTTCTTCGGAAAAGGACGCATTATGTTTTTGTTCAACTCACTTCACTCAGGAAGCATGGCTTCCAAAAACCTGGCTTCAGGAAGCCCGGCTTCCGGTTCACTTCGCCGCAATCCGGCGCGAAGTGTTTTCACACTTGCCGTTATGTTCTGTCTGTTAACGGCGTTTTTGTTTACCGGTTGTACAACAGATGATGAATATCCTGTATTTATCGGTATTAGCTTTATTCCGGTGGGCGAATGGGCGGATGATTATGGCAGTGGTTATAACATTACCGCGTCTTCACTTGAATATTACACGGCTGACACAGAATGGGGGGGAACAACATATCCGGGTGAAAGTATAAAAGGCGGCATTAAGGAAGTCATTAATTTTTCGTCAGACGCGGGTGTTTTACTGGTACAAATTACCGAAAGCACTACGGCAGGACAGGCGGGTAAATTTATCGGCGTATATTACAAGGATTACACCGCGTCTCATGTGTTCCTGGCAAATGCGATTGATGGATCATCTGCTCTCATTTTAAAGAATACGCTTGCTGAGGCAAAAAACACATTTACCGTTGACAATGTTGACACCCATGTCGCTTATTGGGGTTCGGGGTACGGCAAATAAATGTTTCCTTTTCTCCACAAAAGGGCTGTCCAAGAAATAAGAATTAACCACGGAGTACACGGAGTACCACGGAGTTTTGATACGATAACGCTTTATTCCTCCGTGAAACGCGTACCGAAGGTACGACGTGACCTCCGTGGTGAAAATTCTTCCTGGATACCTCTTTTGGTATTATTGATTTTTTTTCTCTGTTTTCCCCATGGCATACAAGGGCAGGACGCCGAAGATGATGGAATATCCTTTTCCGAGGAAGAAGGCATAACCGTTACCGGAACTGTACAAACTACCCAGCAGATGGCGGTTATCGAAAAAGAAGAAATTGAACGCCGGAACGCGCCGGATATTGCGGCATTGCTGCAGGAGACGCTCGGTCTCAACATTACCAGGTACGGAACTTATGGAAACATGACCCTGCTTAACCTGCGGGGGCTTGATTCAAAACGGCTGGCGTTTCTCATAGACGGAGTTCCGGTAAATTTTTCACTTGACGGAAAATTCGACATTGAGCAGATAGACCTTAATGCAATTGAGCGTATCGAGGTAATGTACGGCGGTTCCGACAGCAAGTACAATGTTTCCGGCGCAATGGGCGGTGTGATTAACATTGTCACCGTTAAAAAGCAGAAATCCGGACTGCGGCTTGGCGCTTCTGTTTCCAATACCGGCGTTATACCCGGCGAATACCGGGGCCGTAACGGTAAAACCCAGAATCCGCATTGGGAAGATCTGGCGGATACCCAGAACATTGCCGTTTCATCCGCTTATGGGGGAAACGATTTATCAATAACAGTTAACGCATTCGCAAACCGGGCGGAGAATCATTTTTTATTTATTGACCGCTATAAGTATACCCGCCGCAAGGACAACAACGAAGTGTGGGATGCCGGCGGCGCCGTATCGGTAATAGGGGAACTGCCCGATCTCTCAAAATTGATTGTTTCATCAAACTTTTATTACGGCGACAAAAACATTCCCAGTTCCGGTTTTTCAAACAATGTCGGCAAACAACGGGATATTTCTTCACGTAACAATGTAATGCTCGATATGCCCCGCGCCTTTCGGGATGATCTTGCAATGGAAATGTCCCTGGGGTGGCATTTTATCAGAAGGGATTATACATCACCCGCGGACGTTTTTTCCCGTCACGATCAACAGAACTTCACGGCAATAAACCGTTGGAGTTGGTATACCGGCGAACAGTTGGCGCTTAAAAGCGGTTTCGATTACCGTTTTATCTATCTGGATTCTACGGATATTGGCAGCCGGGACCGGCACGACGGCGGAATCTACCTGACCGCGGAATACAAACCGGTACAACGATTCATGATCATCCCTTCTGTAAAAACAGTGTTCGCGAATAAGGGAGACACGCTCTGTACCGTGGTTCCAAAACTGGGTTTGCTGTGGAATGTAACGGATTTTCTTGCCTTCAAAAACAACTATTTCCGCAGCTTTAAATTTCCCGACTTTGAGGAACTCTACTGGGGCGAGGGCGGCAACAGCGTGGGCAACCCGAATCTTAAGCCCGAGGACGGCTGGGGCGGGGATATTGGTTTGTACTGGCGTTTTAAGGATTTATGGAGGTTTGAAAGTACGTTTTTTACCCAATGGCTCAAAGATTCAATTCACTGGTATCAGGGAGCCGGAGGCATCTGGCGGCCTGAAAATGTGGGAGAGGCAATGTTTTTCGGGTTGGACAACAAACTGGGATTTGATATACCTGTTTCATGGGGGCCTGTTAAAAAAATCAATCCTTCGGTTTCGTACCAGTATCTTTTGAGCTATCTGTTAAGTTTTGGTTATAACTTTGATGATAATAAGAGAATACCCTACAGTCCCGCGCATACCATCGGCGGTTCGCTTGAGATTCAATGGGGTAGTGGTTCCGTACTAATCGGCGGGCATTACGAAAGTCTACGCTATGACGACAGGGCCAACCTTACCCTATTGAAGCCCCATTTTTTGCTTAACGCTGCGATTAATCAAAAAATCGGGAAAAATTTTACGGTATTTGGCGCGCTGCGGAATATCTTAAACGAATCGTATCAATCATTTGCCGATTACCCCATGCCGGGGATTACGTTGACGGTGGGGATGCGGGCCAATTTGGAGATAAAATGAATAATAGAAGAATTTTTTACCACGGAGTACTGCTGTCCTACGGACAGCTTGGAGTTTCACGGAGGAATAAAGATTATCATATCAAGACTCCGTGGTACTCCGTGACCTCCGTGGTTATATTCTTAATTTTATTATTATCAGCCTGCGGCGCGAACAAGGGCAGGGAAATTATTGACCGTTCGGGCAGGACTGTTACCATTAAAAGCCCCATCAACCGCATCGTATCCACCGCGCCGTCAAATACGGAAATAATTACCGATCTGGGACAGGCGCATAAACTTGCCGCCATAGACCGTCATTCGGCAAATGTCGCGGGAATTCCCGGCGGTCTTCCCCAACTGGATTTTTTCTACCCCGATGCAGAGGTGATTATCAATCTTGAACCTGATATAATTATCGCAAACGGGCATAATCCCACCGGATCGGGCGAAGACCCGTTCCGCCTGCTGCGTGAAACGGGAATCCCCGTGGTGTATATTTCCATGAGCAAGAGCATTGATGATATTTATCAGGACATTGCCTTTATTGCCGGTCTTTTACAGGCGCAGAAAAAAGGAGCGGAAGTTATCAATTCCATGAAAGCGCAGATTACCGAAATAAGCCAAGAGACGGCGTTTATCGAAGATAAAAAAAACGTGTATTTTGAAATATCCGCTGCTCCGGATATGATGACTTTTGGCAAGGGCAGTTATATTAACGATATGATTTCCGTTATCGGGGCGCGTAATATTTTTGAACATGATAACTGGCTGGTAATGCCGGGCGCGGAGTCTGTCATTGAACGTAATCCCGATGTAATACTTACCAATGTGAATTATATTGACGATCCAATCGGCGAAATAAAAAGCAGACCCGGTTTTGAACATATTAACGCCGTTATCAATAACCGGATTTATCAGATAGACACCGATTCCTCGGTGCGGCCTTCAACGCGTATTATTTTAGCCCTGCGGCAGATGTCGCAAGCTGTCTATTCGGAGCTATATGAGTAACAAAAACCGCATTATCACCGGCGCGATTATTTCCCTTGTACTCATCATGGCAGCCGCCTCGCTGGGCAGTTCCGGCATCAGTTTGGGCGACACTGTTTTGATTGTTCTGCACAAAATGTTCAGACTTCCCCTAAAAGCGGGTATTGACCCGAAAAATGTTTCGATCGTGTGGCTGCTGCGCCTGCCGCGGGTACTGCTGGCTTTTCTGGTAGGCGGCTGTCTGGCGATGAGCGGCGCGGTCTGCCAGTCCATTTTGCGCAACCCCCTCGCGTCGCCCTACATTTTGGGCGTTTCATCCGGCGCGTCTCTGGGCGCGGGTATAATCATCATCAGCGGAATCGCGATCCCCCTGCTCGGCGCTTTTACCCTGCCGCTGACAGGATTTATTTTC
>Ga0268262_10006036_pt1 | contig 11775 bp, 9 predicted proteins | sample TergutNc150P3_FD_190354 | JGI IMG/M metagenome (GOLD analysis project Ga0268262, IMG submission 190354) | Nasutitermes corniger P3 segment gut microbial community from laboratory colony in Florida, USA - Nc150 P3 (SPAdes) (version 2) | ecosystem: Host-associated > Arthropoda: Insects > Digestive... | reverse complement strand
TTACCAGCCTGATTTTTGCTTTGGATCAGGTTGACAGCACCCTTGGGCATTTCGCTTCATATTTACATGAATGGTCCCCGCGATCATATAATGACATGAAACTTGAAGTGCCCGATTTATGGATAAATGAAAATAATAATTTTGTAATGAATTATGATGTTTTTGAAGCGATAGAAAAATTGCCTGATACTATTAACATCGCCTATTATGATCCGCCCTATGGTTCAAATAACGAAAAAATGCCGCCTTCAAGGGTAAGGTATGCTTCCTATTACCATATCTGGACGACAATCTGCTTAAATGACAAGCCGGAGCTATTCGGCAAAGCGAAAAGGCGCTCGGATACATCAGATACGGCAGCCTGCTCTGTATTTGAAGAATTCAGAAAGGGCTCATCAGGTAAATTCATTGTTATTGAGGCGATAGAAAAATTGATAAAACTTACCCCCGCAAATTATATAATTTTATCATATAGTTCCGGCGGCAGGGCAACGGCGCAGGAATTAAGTGAGGTTCTTAACGCTTATGGGCGTATCATTGAAATAGAAAAAATAAATTATAAAAAGAATGTTATGAGCAGGATGAAATGGACAAATGACTGGATAAAGGATGCGGAAGAAAATAATTACGAGTATTTATTTTTAATGGAAAAAAAGTAGTATATCGCGCAGTCCATGGATGATATTCAAATTGACTAAAACCATACAATGGAATAAAATAAATTTATGGTTCTTAAACTTGAACAAAATACGGCGCAAAATGACATTGAGATATTAATTACATACCCGGTAAAGAATAAAATTGTAGAGCGTGTTGTCTCATTTATAAAATCGGTTGACACGCAAATAGAGTGCTATTCGGATGATATTGTAAAACTCTTAAATGTTTCGGATATTTATTACATTGAAAGCGTTGACGGTAAAACTATTGTTTTTTGTGAAAGAGGAAACTATCAGATAAGGAAACGTCTTTATCAGGTTTATGATGAATTGGCTGACAATGGATTTGTACAAATAAGCAAATATTGTATTATGAATATAAATAAACTGGAAGAAATAAAACCTTTAGCTAACAGTCATTTAGAGGCGGTGTTATCAAACGGAAAATGTTTATATGTTACAAGGAAATATCTCGCTAATATAAAACGACACTTGCAGGAGGATCAATAAAATGAGGAAAATTGTAGTAAATACAATGTTTACCACCGGAACCGCATTTGTCATTCTGGCGGTATTTTTTGTAATACTTGATCTGAAATTCATCCTTATTCCTACTGTCTTTCAAATATTCACGGCGAACATTGTGATTAATGCGGGTCTCTTTGTGATAAGTAAATTTGAAAGCCGTTATGCTATTGTAGAATATTTACTGGATATTAGTTACATAATTGCCGTTCTTGTTGTATTTGGAGCAATTTTTGACTGGTATTCCGCAGTACCGGTTTGGGTTCTTGTTGTTATGGCAATAGTGATTTACCTGTTTGCTATAATAATTTCCATGAACAAACTGCGAAAAGACACAAAAAAAATAAACGAATTATTGCAAAAACGCAGAGAAAAAGACATTGGTACTGCATCTTAATATCACTTTTTTGCATCTTGACAGCTTTTCTATTTTCAAATCGCGAGACGCTCTTTACACTCAAAATATCAAAATTAAGTGAGGAGTGTTTATGTACAAAATAGCGTTTGTTTTCTGTGTTTTACTCTTGGTTACCGGAAGTCTTTTTGCGGACAATGTTTATACAACCATAGAGATTAACGGAGTGACCGTTAACGGCGGTTCGGTATATGTTTCTGTATATTCAAATGAAAATGATTATAAAAGCGAGACGGCTTTTGATCAGTTTATCTTACAGCCGGATAATAAAACATTAACGCATTTTCTGGAATTACCCGAAGGTGAATATGTAGTTTCCGTATTTCAGGATTCCAATAATGACGGAAAACTGAAAACAGGCGTCTTTGGAATACCAAAAGAGCCTGTCGGTAAAACAAACTACAACCTCAAGGGGTCGCCCGGAGATTTTAACAAATTGAAAGCGCCTGTAAATAGCGGTTCGACAAAGTTAATTGTCAACATGGGGAAAGTGAAACTCCGATAGACTAATATAGGGGCTATTTTATGTTTAAAAAGATAAAGCGGTATATATTGCCGGGAATTATGTTTTTAATTTTTGAAGCGACAGCCATAATTTTATGGCTCATTCTTGGCAATATATTTTATCTTTTTAATTTTACCTATATCGGCTTTTTTGTTTCTCTTGGGATTGGGTTGTTAATTGCAAAATACAAAAACGCAAGAATAATTATACAATTTTTTATTGGTTTGTATATGCTTGTTTATTTGGGACTCATATGCCGTGAAAATATGCAAATAGAAGGGTTTTTTTATTATATAGCGATTGGCGTATTTGAAGCGGCGGCAATACATTATTTGGTCGCAAAAATAGCAGGCCCTCTTCTTTTTGGCAGAGGCTGGTGCGGTTATGCGTGCTGGACAGCGATGATACTTGATTTGCTTCCGTATAAAATACCGCAAAAACAACCCGTTAAAAACCTGGGCTTATTGCGAATTGTTATTTTTGCGTTTTCATTAACATATTTCTTTATAGTATTTGTTCATTACAGAGAAAACATCGAAAAAATCATGTATATCAGTTTTATTGCGGGAAATATAATTTATTACATTATCGGAATTTTATTTGCTTATTTGTTCAAAGATAACAGGGCTTTTTGTAAATATTTTTGCCCGGTCACCGTATTCCTAAAACCCGCGAGTTATTTTGCTCTTTCGAGAAGAAAAGTTAATCAAGAAAAGTGTATTGTTTGCAATAAATGCAAAAAAATATGCCCTATGAGCGTTGATATGCTTGACAACAGATTTAGCCGCAGAAACGGGACTGAATGTATCCAATGTATGAAGTGTGTAATTGAATGTCCTAAACAGGCATTGTCATGAAAATGAGGAAAAATGAAAAAGATTGGCGTTTTTGTGATTTTTACGCTCTTTTTATTGACCGCTGACATACACGGACAGACAGTATTGATACGCCCCGGAAGTTCTGTCGGCTATTGCAGCGCCGATGACATGAAAGGATTGTCATATACCTACGGGCTTAAAATACTGCTTATGTCTAATGATTTCCAGCGGTATGGGGTTAAAATTGACCGCTTGAATATTCTGGCCGATGAAAAATACTCATATTTGGGCGCCGGATTATTTATTGAACAAGTGGTATTTAAGTATTTTAACATGGGAATAGGAACGGTTGGTTATATTAATACCATACAATGGGGAGAGAATCCCTTCGGATTGTATACGCATTTGGGGTTTGAGTATAATTTTAATAAATGGTTTGGCATTTTAGCCGCGTATCAGAGTGAATTTATTTTTAGAAGATCATTCACAATGAATAACGCGTTTTTGCTGGAAATTTGTTTTAGATTATAAAAATGTAAAGAATGCCGGCGATGAGACTCGAACTCATACCCCCTTACGGGGAGAGGATTTTAAGTCCTCAGTGTCTGCCATTCCACCACGCCGGCGGCAAATAGATTGTAACAGATTCTTTACTCTGCCGCTATGCGGTAGATCGCTTCTATATCTTTTTCATCAAGTTTGCGGAAATTGCCGACGGGTCCGAATGTAACGGCGCGCTTTGCCATCTCGCCTATACGGGAAACGTCGATCTTCGCGTCGGCAAAGCTGACCGGAAGACCTATGGAGCGGAAGTAATTTTTCATGCGGAATATGCCTTCCAAAGCGGCCTGCTCAAGATCGTAAAACGCCCCGTCAACGCCCCATACCTTGGCGGCGAAACGGGCGAAACGGGCTGTGTCCTCATGGATATTATAGCGCATCCACGCGGGGAATATAATCGAAAGAGACGCGCCATGCGTGGTATCAAAGAGGGCGGAAATCTCATGGCTTATCGGGTGGCTTGCCCAGTCGCCGATACGGCCTGTTCCGAAAATGTTGTTGTGGGCAAGGCTGCCCGCCCACATGATCTCGGCGCGGGCGTTGTAGTCAGTTTCGCCGCCGCTGAGAATCCTGCGCCCGTTGCGTATGATTGCACGTAACGCACCTTCGCACAATTCATCAGTCAGTTCAACATGGGGTTCTTTTGTAAAATATCGTTCCATAATATGCGCCATCATGTCGGCAATGCCGCAGGCGGTCTGAAACGGCGGCAGGGAATAAGTCAGCTCCGGGTTCAAAATGGCAAACATCGGCCGGTTGCACTCCGTGTTAATACCGCGCTTCCAGGGGCCCTGCTCATTGGTAATGACGCAGCTATTGCTCGATTCGGCGCCCGCCGCCGGAATAGTCACCACGGTTCCGACCGGAATTGCGTGGACTGCGGTCTTCTTCCTTTCAAAAAAATCCCATACATCGCCTTCATTGTCCGCGCCAAGCGCTATGGCTTTGGAGGAATCAATTACCGAGCCTCCGCCCACCGCCAGGATTGCTCCCAATTTTTCTTTTTTGACAATATCTATGCCTTTGTTAACAAGTGATAGCCTCGGGTTGGGCTGTACGCCGTCCAACTCGACCCATTCAACTCCCGCATTTTTAAGACTGTCCTTTATGCGGTTTATCAGACCGGACTTTACAGCGTGTCCCCCGGAATGGTGCAGCAGGACTTTTTTCGCATATTGGGCTGTTTCGGCCCCCGCTTTGCTTTCAGTATCCTTCCCGAAAATAATTTTGGTTCGGGCATAAAATTCAAAATTCTGCATGATTAGTACTATAGCACGCTTTCGAGGCTAATGCAATAACGCTCCCAACTCCCTAACATATTGTTCCCTTCCACAAAGGATTCTTTGATTCCTTAAGCCTGCCAACGGCAAGAAAATAATTAATCGTCTGTTTTGCGTCTTCCTCCGACCAGAAATGACTTTTCGACTGCGCCAGTTTATTAGCCGCCACATTCAGAGAATAACAGCGTTTGTTTTTGCGGAAGAAATTAAGGACGCTCGATTCCTCGCGTAACGCGGCGCTTGCCTGATGTTCGCATACGTCACAGCATTGAGTTTCCGGGCTTTCGCCGCCTTTGTCGGCGCCGTTTCCGTCGAAATCGAGCATTTTCAAAAGGGCCTGTCTTCTGCATTGGGTTATGTCGCGCGCGTAATCCAAAAGACATGAAAGCCGCAGCCGGTCTGTTTCCGTTTTCGCGCGGCGCAGGCTGATTTTATCGTCAGGGGGACCCCACAGGAGGATTGCCTTAGACTGAGAGCCGTCGCGGCCCGCCCTTCCGGATTCCTGCAGATACGCCTCCACAGAGGGAGCGCAGTCCCTGTGTATAACGGTGCGTACGTCGGCCTTGTCTACCCCCATCCCATAGGCGCATGTTGCGCATAACACGGCGCGGCTGTTGCCCATGAACCATTTTTCCACGCCGGATTTTTCTTCCCTGCTTAAACCGGCATGATAAAAACGAATCTCATTATGCCAGTCCATGCCCATTTCTCCCAGGCTTATTCTTAGGTAGCGGGCAAGGTTCTCCGTGCCCGGCCTGGACGAGCAGAACACAATCGCGGGACGGGCATTTTGTACCAGCAGATCCCGTACGGCAAGTTCCCTTACTATACAGCCTTTTGCGGCGTATGCGATATTCGGCCTGTCAGGGTTTCCCACAATCTGATGCGCTCCGATCTCGCCAAAAACGTATTTTTTTATTTTCTCCAGAACAGGCGCGCTCGCAGTCGCGGTAAAAGCCGTTATCATGGGAGCTGCGCCGCCATTGGCGGCGGAAATGTAATTAATAATTTTGTTAATCTCTAGATAGCTTGGCCGGAAACTTTCACCCCATTCGCTGACGCAGTGCGCCTCATCAATGACAATATGTACAATCTTTATTTTTTCAATACGTTTTATCACCTGTTCTGTAAGCAAAACTTCCGGGTTGGCGATAATGAATTTGCTCTCCCCGAATTCCAGTTTTTTCCATATTTCGTCGCGTTCTTCTTTTGACTGCCCGCCGCGCAAAACAACCGGGGAAAAACCTTTTTCGTCCAGACGGCGTTTCTGATCCGACATCAGCGACAGGATGGGATAAATGACGAGCGTCGGCCCTTCGATGATCATTGCCGGAAGCTGGAAACAGAGTGATTTCCCTGCGCCTGTGGGAAGGATTACAATCTGACGGCCCAGGCAGCCACGGTCGGCAGGTTGGGCTTTGTCATCAGCCCGAGTCATATCAGTAACAGACCGGTTTAACAAGCCGCTTTGTTCTTTACCGGGCCAGTGCAATGTAAGCCCTGCCGCTTCAGCCGCCTCAAGTATATTTGTAACTACCAGCCGTTGATAGGGGAAAAGGTATGAAAGCCCGAACAAACTGCTGACAGCGTTACCCAAGGGGTCTTGTATATTTGCTCCCATATATGTATTAGGGCGCAAATGTGCATTTTGCATTAGTCCGGGGAAAAAATAGTATTAGTTTATTTTAACAAACTGCGGGGGTTTACCGTGACTCCGTTCTTGTATACGGTGAAATGTACGTGAGGGCCGGTACTCCGGCCGGTACTGCCAACGTCTCCGATGCGTTCGCCGGTTCCCACATAAGCCCCGGTTTTCACCCTTATTACGCTCATGTGACCATACAATGTCCGGTAACCGGCATGATGGCTTATCACAACATGGTTACCGAGCACATCATCCCAGCCCGCAGAACTGACACGTCCCGACATGGAAGCCCTCACAGGGGTTCCATATGCCGCGCCAATATCCATGCCGGAATGGAACTGACGTCCCCCGTCGTTGCTGAAAGGATAGATTCGGTAGCCATAAGGCGAAGTTATATAGCCGGAAACGGGCCATATAAACAGATCCCCGTTTATCTCCTGCCTTTCCATCCAGTCAAGCTTCGCGCCGGGGATAAACAACGAGGTACCGGGCAGCGCCTCATTAGTAAAAAGTTCGTTAGTAATTTGTATGTTTAAAGCGTCAGATTTGTACTTTGCGGCAATTGCCTCAAGGGTATCGCCCTTCTTCACCGTGTACATTATCCCGTCCTGGTTGGGAATACGCAAAACCTGCCCTATCTGCAAAAGCCTTGAATTTTTAATATTGTTTAGAGAAATAAGGGTATCCTGGTTAAGCCCGAAACTCTCCGCCAATCCGCCAATCATATCGCCTTTATTTACGGTATAAGCGTTGTACAGCAGCGTCCGGGGCTTTGAAAAAGACTCAGGTTCCAGCATCCCCAGTTCGAGGTTTCCGGCCACCGCAAGCTCTTCCGGCACTGTTTTTTCCAAATAACCGCCGCCGCCCACACCGGCTTCCATGGGCGTTTGCTCTTTTATCTGCTTTAAGCCTGATGTACGCCCCGTCCCTGGCAGGGAAAAGTGAAGGATAACCGCCGCGCACAGGCAGAAAACAACAACGGCACGGTATATTGTCTGTTTATGGGTAAGGAACGCAAAAATAGAGGGTTTTTTATCAATAAGGCATATTTTGCCATTCTGAAGAACTATTACTGTCTGGCGCAAAACCCCCTCCTTAAAAAAAGATATATTTTCTTATTATAGTCTAATATAAGCCTGTATTTTTTGCAAGAAAATTCGTAAATTCTTCCGGAATTCCCGGTATAAGCGGGTTCCATCCAAAAACTGTAGCGGCTTTTTTATTTCACTAATTCAATATCGTCTAAAATCAGAAAGTCTTTATAATCTTTTGAAGCGGTAAAATAAACAACCATTTTCTGACCTGCCGTAAATGGGGAATAACGCCGCTTGACTTTCATGGAAAGAAACGCCGGTTGTTCAAGGGGGTTTTCAGGGCTTGAAAACTTATAAATTATGCCCTCCTTGGATATAAATTGCAGGGTAGATTTGAATTTTCTATCATCATCGCCTTCCTGGGTAAAAAGCGCGTCATCCCTGTAATCATCGGAGGTGATTATTTCGTATTCGGCCTTCTTGATATTCGGTGTTGACGGAAGGATGGCTGATTTTTCTACGCCAATCCCCTTCTCGTCTTTGCTCTTATTGTCTTCAAACGCGTCCAGAGACCGCAGGTCTTCTGTACCGCGCTTGTTTACGGTGTAGTAAACGGTGACAGTCTGACCGGTGGACGGGGGTTTCAGTCCCGGCTTGGGCTCCAAAGGCAGCAAAGTATGCTTATCGAGGCTGGAAAACAAATAAGAAGTGGTGTTTCCTGATTTAACTTCAGAAACAAATTCAACCACGGACTTGAATTTCCGTTCAGATCCCCTTCGGGCTTTGTCCTCATCCAGTTTATAATCAAATGGGTCAATTGCCTTGTACTGGGCCTTGTCTACAGTCTGGCCAAAAACCGGGATTGTTAATAAAAAAAGACATACAACAAGGTTTTTCTTCATGCAATCTCCATATAGTAGAATCTAATATATTAAATAACAAATAACAAGTAAACTGGTAACAGGGAAAAGGGACAGGCAAAATAACCAATAGTCACTAAAAAATGAGCCATGTGGTATCAAAAAAAGAGCCATCTGTTATCTCTCATTTTTTTATAAATGCTGGTATTATTTTTCAAATGAAAGAAATATCGGCGGTTTTGTATCGGGAACGGTGTTGCCGGAGAATTTATAAAAAAAAGAGAGGTTTGAGATGAAAAGGAAAGCTGTTGTCTTCTTTGCGCTGGTTATCCTGTCGGCAATAGCCGGCACGGGGCTTTTCGCCCAGGACAGGAGGCCCAGAAACCTGGCGGACTCTAAAATCCAAAAAGATACGTTTTATGATTATGCCCATTGCACTATTACAGGGTATAGCGGCCCTACGAACAATCCCGAGGCGAACGGCCCTGTCTTCGACGATTCTAATAATTCCGCATTTAAAGGCAAACGGTTTCCGGCTTTTATTAAGAGTCCGAATCAATTTGACTCAGAACCTATTGGCGGAACTATTAAAACTATCCAAACGGGGCCCGGTCAAACGGTCGAGATTACAGTGTCTACAGACAGCATCATTTTTGGCCCCAGTTCAAGACCCAGGCTTTTGGTAATACAGCCGAATTCCAAAATAGAACTCAATTTAAAAGGCAAAGTATCACTGTTGGCGCCATCAACAGCATTAACTATATTAGGGGGTGCAGCAGGAGCGGCTATTTTAGTACGTCAGGATATCGATGTAACCGGTAAAAAAGGTTTCGTACTAAGAGAGGGTTCGATAAAAGAAGACAAAGACTTTAAAATAGCGAGAGACACTGATACTTTAATGGAATTCTACTCCAGCGCGGCTGACAGCTGGATGGGCAAAGAGACAATCTCTAATATTAACAAATACATAAAAAAACCCGGCGATACCAAAGAACAGCTTGCCGATAAACTAATTCTCGCGTTTCAAACGCAAAACGCGGCGTTTTCCGCTTTGTCCTCGCTTGCCCCCATTTGGATGATGCCTGCGTCTGTTGCCGTTGACATGACGAAAAACATGATGAAAGCGTCGCTGGCCTATGGCCTTTGGTATTGTTATACCGGGAAAACACTGTCGGGCGATGAGCTGAAATCCGATTTATATATTTTACTGGACAATAATGACGTGGAAAGCACGCTTAAAACTATTCTCAAAAGGTCCGGGGAGGCGTTTGACGAAACAGCTAATGCCATAGATGTAGCTCAAAAAATAGGGGAATTCCTGTCAAAAACAAACCGCGGCGCGGCTGCCTATGCGAATCTTGCCAAAGCAAATGGCAAAATAGCCGCAAAAATAACGGCGCAAGCTTCAAAAGTCGCGGATGCCGTACCTGTCGCTTCCACCGTACTTGGCATGGCTAACGATGTATCGGATATGCAAATATTCGCAAAACAGGTAAAATATTATTACGGCCTGATGTCTTCGCCTACGATTGTCTTTGACTCCAACGGCGGCAGCGCTCCCAACCCCGCAAGCAAGAACGTAAACATTGGCGAGAAGTACGGCAAGCTTCCTGTTGTTACAAGGGACGGCTACAGGTTCACCGGCTGGTATACCGAGGCTGAAGGCGGGAGAGAAATAGCTGATGTTTCAGACGTGACCGTCACCGGCGGTCAAACGCTGTACGCGCACTGGGCAGGCAGGAGCGTATTGGTTGATTTGAATTCCGGCGGCGGCAGCGCTCCCAACCCCTCATACAAGAACGTAGTCGTCGGCGAGAAGTACGGCGATCTGCCGACCGTTACCAGGGCAGGATACAGCTTCGCCGGCTGGCATACCGAGGCTTCGGGCGGGACCGGTACGCTGGTAGGGCCCAGCTCAATCGTTGCCGTTCCCCGCGATCACAAGCTGTACGCGCGCTGGTCTACCCCCAGCGGCAGTTCGTCAACGATTAGCTTTGAGCCCAACGGCGGCACCGCGCCCAGCTCTTTGACCAAGCAGCTAAGCCCCGGCAACGCTTACGGCGATCTGCCGACGGTTTCCCGGGGCGGGTATAAATTCGACGGCTGGTATACCGAGGCTGAAGGCGGGTCTAAAATAGAACCGACAAGCAGGTATGACGGCGTTGTCAAAAAGCTGTACGCGCACTGGATAAACCCGAACGACACAACGGTTACATTCAACGCCAACGGGGGGAACGCGCCCAACCCCGCAAGCAAGACGGTAACCCTTCACTTCGATTACGGCGCGCTGCCGGCTGTTACCAGAGACGGGTACAAGTTCGAGGGCTGGTATACCGCGGCTACGGGCGGGACTAAAATAGAAAAAAACACAAAAGTTGAGCAGTCAAAGCCCCACCAGCTTTTCGCGCGCTGGACTGCCAACAGCATAATAGTATCATTTAACATCAACGCCACCGGGAGCGGCCTGTCCAACCCCGGTGGCCAGACTGTTACCTTTGACTCAACCTACGGCACGCTGCCGTCTGTTTCCAGAGAAGGGTACAAGTTCGACGGCTGGTATACCGCGCTTACAGGCGGGACTAAAGTAGAAAGAACGACAAAGGTGAGCAACAAAAGCGCCCACTCGCTGTACGCGCGCTGGTCTCCCGACTCGGCTGCCCCGGCGGCAGGCAAGACGGTAACGGTTACCTTCCACAGGAACGGCGGGACTTCCGGTCAAATCCCGCAAATAACTGCCAATCAAAACAGCAAGGTAACTTTGCCCGCGCCTCCCACCAGGCCGGACTATACTTTTACCGGCTGGAATACCAAGGCTGACGGAAGCGGTACTGCCTTTACAGCAGCGACACCCGTTACAGCGAACATCGAAGTGCACGCGCAGTGGAAGGCCGACACGGCTCCTCCGGCGGCAGCTAAAACTGTAACGGTTACCTTCGACTCCAACGGCGGCAGTAAGCCCAACCCCGCGACCAGGCAGATAACCGTCGGTTCCGCCATCGGCACGCTGCCGACTGTTACCAGAAACGGATACAAGTTCGACGGCTGGTATAACGCGCCTTCAGGCGGAGGCAAATTAAAACCGGACGGATCGGATACGTTTAGCGGCAACTTCACAACGTTTTACGCGCAATGGATTGCCGATGCTCCGGCAACTCCCGACACCATAACGCTTACCTTCAACTCCAACGGCGGCAGCGCGCCCAATCCCGCGACCAGGCAGGTAGCCATCGGTTCCGCCATCGGAACACTGCCGACTGTTACCAGAAGCGGATACACCTTCGACGGCTGGTATACTGCGGCTACAGGCGGGACTAAAGTAGAAGGAACGACAAAAGTTACCAACAAAAACAATGACCAGCTTTACGCGCGTTGGACTGCCAGTACCGTAACCGTTACCTTCCACAGGAACGGCGGGACTTCCGGTCAAATTCCGAAAATAACTACCTCTCAAAACAGCACAGTAACTTTGCCCA
>Ga0268262_10006035_pt1 | contig 11775 bp, 9 predicted proteins | sample TergutNc150P3_FD_190354 | JGI IMG/M metagenome (GOLD analysis project Ga0268262, IMG submission 190354) | Nasutitermes corniger P3 segment gut microbial community from laboratory colony in Florida, USA - Nc150 P3 (SPAdes) (version 2) | ecosystem: Host-associated > Arthropoda: Insects > Digestive... | reverse complement strand
ACGGCAGGTTTCGCAACGGCTTTCACGGCTGGTTTTGCAGTGGCTTTCACGGCAGGCTTCGCGGCGGCTTTCACGGCGGGTTTCGCTGTGGCTTTCACGGCAGGCTTCGTAGCAGGTTTCGCAGCGGGCTTTGCAACGGGTTTCTTCTCGACAGGTTTCGCTTTTTGCAACAGGTTCGCCATTTCAAATATCTCCTTTAAGTTTGTCCGGCAAAGCCAGGTTTTTCCAGTTTCGGTCAGTAAAAAAACCCGCGCCACGAAGCAAACTAGTAGACTGTAACATCTACTTCTTTGTAAACATTAAGTTACAAAGTACTATTCACCTCTTTTGAGAGATATTGTACCACCGCTTATACAAAAAGGGGAGATGCCAGACGGCTCTATTTTTGATACCCTATGGCGCATTTTTATGCACCACATGGCGCATTTTTATGCACCACGTGGCTCATTGCGCGTATGGCGTCCTAAGGATGAAGGTAGCGCCATACGCGCAAACTTAGTTTTTGACATTCTTCTTCCACCTGGCAAACATATTGAGGCCAAGGAAATCAAAGGCTTTTGCTGTATATTTCAGCTATTAATCTCTGGAACCTTACCAGTGCAAAAATTATATATGATCTGCGCTTTGTCTATGGCTAATTTTGCTAATATATCATCCACCACTAATTCATTGGGATAGCGGACAGCAACACCATAGGGGGCTAAGTCTGAGCAAGCATCCAATATTTCTGTGAATGAATTATCAAATTCCATACACATTTGGCACAATTCGACTAAATTGTGTATTCGCGGTGGTTCGATGTTTTTATAGAGTAAATAACCTTTCAATGCTTTCTCGGCACATTGTTGGCTGAGATAACAGGCAATCTGTATCTGCTTTGGGTAAAGATCATGGAACAAATGACGCGCTGATATTAAATCATTCTCTGAATAAATAAACCATTCCTGTACAAGCTTACTGTCGCTCATATAAGACCACCCCGTCATTAGCTATTCTGCGCTCAATTGTCGGCTGTGTGCTGCGCCATTCAAAGCGGGATTTATAGTTAGCAAGCACGTCAACAGGTGTCAGCATCGGCCTCCTTGCCAAGCTACGATAAATCTTCTGAAGGACTAAAATCGGCTTCTCCGAATCATCCTTCAAAACTACAAAAAAATCATAATCGCTTTCTTTACTTGGAGTTCCGTAAGCATGGGAGCCAAAAAGAATTATTTTCTCACAGGTTTCCCCAACAGTATCGAGAATAGTATCCTTAATTGCGATAATGTCATTATTCACCATTGATTACAAAGTATGGCCAAAAAACCAATTTATTATAAGAGGGTATCAGGAAATCAATTTTACCACTAACCGCGTACCGCAGACCTTCGGTCTAGCCTTCGGCTTCGGTCGGACGGTACGACACGAACTTGCAGTTAGATAAACTCAGTGGCGTAACCAGCGCCATATGCGGCCTAACTGAGAAGGTAGCCAATGATCGTCATGCCTGAGATGCTAATCTCGTGTGGTTCGCTATCGACAGCGCCGTTAAGACTGGCGTAAGCATTCTCGGTCAGGTATATCTCGCCGGATTTAGCTATATCTTCACCTAACTTCGAGGCATAGTTGACCTCACTGCCGTAGAAATCATTGTCACCTACCATCAGGATATCACCATAACCAATGCCGATACAGACGTACAGATCCCAATCTTGTGGAAGATACTTGTTTGCGTTAGCGAGCTCAGTCTGTATTCGCCGGGAGGCGGTTACGGCGGATGCAACATCGTTGAAAGTGGCGAAAACATTGTCAGCCTCTGTCTTTACGACTGTTCCACCCTCAGCAACGATGATCGGCAGTGCAATTTCTTGCAAGCGGAGAATCATTGCCAGGAAGTGGGTAATTCCGTACTTCATGGTCAAACGCGAGAAGCCGCTCATGTCCAGCACCCACACTGCGCATTTCTTGCCGAAGGAGTCCCATATCTTCTTGTCGATCTCCGCCAAACGTTCTGGGGTTTCATTGCGCTCTTTTAACATATTCTCCAGCGCTCCAAAATTTGACATGACACTGTCCTCCTTACTTAATATAGTAGTTAATAGTATTCATTTTTCTCTTTAATGTTAAGTATATTACTGCAAAAAAGCGAATTAGGGTGTCTGGCGCCTTTCTTTCATATACGGTTTCAGGCTTTCAATTTTTTCCAGAACCGATGTTTCTTCGGGGAAATCGGATATTATCCTTTCCACACAGTTCAGGCAAAAATCACGACGTTTTTCGCGGTTTGTATGCAGTTCCCTCTTTAGCCCCCAGACATGGGTAAAGGCGTTCTGGCTATCAAGGTTATCCGCGTTCAGCAGGGTTTTTACTTTAACCCCTTTGGCGGCGGCGCACATTGCCAATAGACGCTGCTCGGCGAATACCATTTCCGCCGTAATGTTTTTGGTTTCCCGTAAGTTTCGCATAAATCTGATCGATTCCGAAGTGTAATATTCCTTGAACTGTTCGTCGGCAATATACAACAGCGCCGTGTTACAGGGCAAAGCCGTCCAGTCCCATTCGGCGGGAAACTGATAATTGCTGTCCAAATTAAAAAACGCTTTTTCAGGATATATTTCACCGCTGAGATCCTCGCGATGCGCGACTGCCAGCTTTTGATTATTTGTATCGGCGGCAAGGGATTTCCATACGATAAAATCGGTGTCGATCATCACACAGGGGACGGACTGCTGTTCAAGCGCGAATATTTTTCCCGCCGCCCAGAAAGACAGGGGAAATATGGCCTCGCTGTCCAGCGCGTCAAGAGAGGCTGTTATTCCCATATCCCAGATATGCGCAAGCCCCAGCTTTTGGTAGTATTCGGCCCCAACCGCGTCTGTTACCATTTTTATGCCGCCGTTATGCTTTCTCCATTCCAGCGCGGAGAGTATGGTGGTAAGCAGGTCATAATCTTCTATTAAATATAGCGTCCCTTTGTTGCGGAGGGAAAACGGTTTTGTCCAGTTAGAGTGAAATGCGTTCATGTTTTTAGGGTTTAGGAATTGGTGACTGTCACCTAGCGTTACCTCATTGCTCACTTTTTCCCCTTGGCGGCCCTTACCGCGACTCTCATGTCCTTTGGCACGAAATTCATCGCGTGACTGTCCTTCTTCACCGCCTCGACGCAGAGGGCCTCGGTCTTAAGCGCGTCGGGAACGTATCGCAGCGCCTTGCCCTCTTGTTGCACTACGGCAAGGCAGAGGGCTCCGGTCTTCAGCGCATCGGGGACTAAGCTCAGCAAACTGCTGTCTTGATGTATAGCCTCAAGGCAGAGGGCCTCGGTCTTAAGCGCATCGGGCACGTATTCCAGCGCCTTGCCTTCATTTTGTACTGCGGCAAGGCAGAGGGTCTCGGTCTTCTGCGCATCGGGCACATATTCCATCGCCTTGCCGTATTGTTGCACTGCGGCAAGGCAGAGGGCCTCGGTCTTAAGCGCGTCGGGAACATATTCCAACGCATAGCCGGCTTGCTGCACTGCGGCAAGGCAGACGGCTTTGGTCTTCAGCGCTTCGGGGACGCAACTCAGCATATGGCCTTTTTGTTGCACGATAGCAAGGTAGAAAGCCTCGGTCTTCACCGCCTCGGGGACTAAATCCAGATTATTGGAATTTTTCATCACAGCGGCAAGACAGACGGCTTCAGTCTTCTGCGCATCGGGGATGGATTCCAGATGCCGTTGAAACGAACCGCTACGTGGCAAATAGGCAAGCCAGACGGCCTCGGTCTTCATCGCGTCTGGGACGAAATGCAGCGCGTAGTCGGTTTGTTGCAAGGCGGCAACGCAGACGGCCTCGGTCTTCATCGCATCGGGGACATATTGCAGTAAACTACCGTTTTGTTGCACTGCGGCAAGGCAGATGGCCTCGGTATTCTTAGCTTCGGGAACGAATTGCAACGCATAGCCGTCTTTTTGCACTGCGGCAAAGCAGACGGCCTCGGTTTTTAGTTCTTCAGGTACCAGCCGCAGCGGATGATCGCGAGAAACCGTTTGACCGCGAACAATATTAGGAATATTAGAGGAATGTTTCATCGCCTCAATGCAGAAAGCCTCGGTCTTCAGCGCGTCGGGAACATCTTCCAGCGCCCTGCCGTCTTTTTTCACTGCGGCAAAGCAGAGGGCCTCGGTCTTAAGGGCTTCGGGGACGCATTGAAGCATAAGGCCGTCTTTTTTCACTGCGGCAAGGCAGCCAGCCTCGGTCTTAAGGGCTTCGGGAACGTATTTCAGCGCCCAGCCGTTTTCTTGTACTGCGGCAAGGCAGACGGCTTCGGTCTTCAGCGCTTCAGGGATGTATTCCAGCGCATCGCCGAATTTCCGCACTGCCTCAAGCAAGAATTCTTCCGTTGACAATTCTTCCGGCACGCTTTTTAAACTAAATCCGTAGGGGGTTTCTTTCAGCCATTTCTCTTGTTCTTTACTTAATGCCATATAACACTCCTTTATCAATTAGAAATTTGCAATGAGGAATTTGCAATGAGAAATGAGGAATGAGAAATTAGGAATGAGGAATGTTGTTGTAAGTTGTCTAATCCTGATATTCTCACTCTCAGCTTGATTTTCATTCCTCTTTGTTCATTCTTCATTCTTCTTTCTTCTTTACTCTTCCCTCATTCTTCCCTGCTCCCCATTCCCTCGTCTCCTCCTTTATTAGTCAAACTCCCGAACGGCACGAACGTAATGTGGACCATCGCCGCCGGTACTAAAGTTGCGTTTCTCGTATTGGAAATTCATAGAATAGAGATCTGTGCCATATTTTTCGGAAGATTCTAAAAACCAGTACGAATCATTTTTAAACCCGCCCAAGCCTTTTTTGTGTAGATCTTCGCGCATTCCATTCAGTTCGTTATCTGTGGGCAAGCGCCAGTCTGTTTTACCGCCGCCCCGGAAATCTTTGGCAAGTTTTACAGCTTGATCCCTGCTTATCTTGCCAAGATCCATCTTGCTGCACTCCTTGCACTTGAAGCCTCCGATGTAAGGGGCGTAAAAGACAATACCTCCACCTGGGCCAGTATCGCCTACCTTGTATTTCTTAGAAGCAGGTGTCGGATCAGGCTTTGGAGTAGGTTTCGGATCAGGCTTTGGGGTGGGTTTAGGATCAGGCTTTGGGGTAGGATTCGGCTTGGGTGGCGGCAGCGGGGCAGTCCAGTGCGCGTAAAGCGTGTGGGCTTTGTCTGGCGCTTTTGTAGACGATTTAACTTCGGTTCCGCTTTTGGCGGCGGTAAACCAGCCTTCGAACTTGTATTTGTCTCTGGTAACAGTTGGCAGCGTGTCATATTTGGAGCCAATTTTTACTTCCCTGCTTGCTGGACTGGGCGCTTTGCCGCCGTTGGCGTCGAAGGTAACCTTCACGCTGATGGGTTTCGGAACACTCCAGTGCGCGTAAAGCGTGTGGGCTTTTTCCGGCGCTTTTGTCGATGATTTAACTTCGGTTCCGCTTTTGGCGGCGGTAAACCAGCCTTCAAACTTGTATTTGTCTCTGGTAACAGTTGGCAGTGAGCCGTATGCAGAGCCAGCGTTTACCGTCTTGCTTGCGGGGCTGGGCGCTTTGCCGCCGTTGGCGTCGAAGGCAACCTTCACGCTGGCTGGTTTTGGTTCAGACCAGTGCGCGTAAAGCGTGTGGTTTTTGTCGGGCGCTTTTGTAGACGATTTAACTTCGGTTCCGCTTTTAGCGGCGGTAAACCAGCCTTCAAACTTGTATTTGTCTCTGGTAACAGTTGGCAGTGGGCCGTATGCAGAGCCAGCGTTTACCGTCTTGCTTGCGGGGCTGGGCGCTTTGCCCCCGTTGGCGTCGAAGGTAACCTTCACGCTGGCTGGTTTTGGTTCAGACCAGTGCGCGTAAAGCGTGTGGGCTTTGTCGGGCGCTTTTGATGTTGATTTAACTTCGGTTCCGCTTTTGGCCGAGGTAAACCAGCCGTCGAACTTGTATCCAGGTTTGGTAACGGTTGGCAGCGGGCCATAGGCGGAGCCAATTTTTACATCCTTGCTTGCGGGGCTGGGCTTACTGCCTCCGTTGGCTTCGAAGGTAACCTTTACGCTGGTGATTACTTCAGACCAGTGCGCGTAAAGCGTGTGGGCTTTGTCGGGTACTTTTGTCGTTGCTTTTACTTCGGTTCCGCTTTTAGCGGCGGTAAACCAGCCTTCGAACTTGTATCCGGGTTTGGTAACGGTTGGCAGTGGGCCATAGGCAGAGCCAATGTTTACCAGCTTGCTTGCGGGGCTGGGCGCTTTGCCCCCGTTGGCTTCGAAGGTAACCTTTACGTTGATGGGTTTTGGTTCAGACCAATGCGCGTAAAGCGTGTGGGCTTTTTCGGGCGCTTTTGTCGATGATTTTACTTGGGTTCCGCTTTTAGCGGCGGTAAACCAGCCTTCGAATTTGTATTTGTCTCTGGAAACAGTTGGCAGTGGGCCGTATGTGGAACCAATTTTTACATCCTTGGTTGCGGGGCTGGGCTTGTTGCCGTCGTTGGCTTCGAAGGTAACCTTTACGCTGGTTGGTTTTGGTTCAGACCAGTGGGCGTAAAGCGTGTGGGCTTTGTCGGGCACTTTTGTCGACGATTTTATTTCGGTCCCGCTTTTAGCGGCGGTAAACCAGCCTTCGAACTTGTATTTGTCTCTGGTAACAGTCGGCAATGGGCCGTATGCAGAGCCAGCGTTTACCGTCTTGCTTGCGGTGCTAGGCTTACTGCCACCGTTGGCGTCGAAGGTAACCTTTACGCTGATGGGTTTCGGAACACTCCAGTGCGCGTAAAGCGTGTGATCTTTTTCGGGCGCTTTTGAGGTTGATTTTACCTCAGCCCCGCCTGAAGCCTTGTCAAACCAGCCGCCGAAGTCGTATCCGCTTCTGGCAACAGTTGGCAGAGTACCATAGGCGGAGCCTATTTTTAACTCTTTTATTGCAGAGCTGGGCTTACTGCCTCCGTTGGCGTCGAAGGCAACCTTTACGCTGGTTGGTTTCGGTTCAGACCAGTGCGCGTAAAGCGTGTGATCCTTTTCGGGCGCTTTTGTCGTCGATTTAACTTCGGTTCCGCTTTTAGCGGCGGTAAACCAGCCTTCGAATTTGTATTTGTCTCTGGCAACAGTTGGCAGTGGGCCGTATGCGGAACCAATTTTTACATCCTTGGTTGCGGGGCTGGGCTTGTTGCCGCCGTTGGCTTCGAAGGTAACCAGTGTGCTTATGTCTGTCCAGTGCGCGTAAAGCGTGTGGGGTTTGTCGGGCGCTTTTGTAGACGACTTAACTTCGGTTCCGCCTTTAACTGCGGTAAACCAGCCTTCGAACTTGCTTCCGCTTTTGGTAACAGCCGGCAGCGGGCCATAGGAAGAGCCAACGTTTACTGACTTGCTTGCGGGGCTGGGCGCTTTACCTCCGTTGGCGTCGAAGGTAACCAGAATAGACCAGTGCGCGTAAAGCGTGTGGGGTTTGTCGGGCGCTTTTGTAGACGACTTAACTTCGGTTCCGCCTATAGCCGAGGTATACCAGCCTTCGAACTTGTATCCGCTTTTGGAAACAGTTGGCAGAGTGCCATAGGGGGAGCCGGGGTTATTTATCACCTTGTCTTCGGGGCTGGGCTTGCCCCCGTTTGCGTCGAAGGTAACCAATACGCTCCAATGCGCGTAAAGCGTGTGGTTAAGCTCGATATGCATCTTTTTACTGGCTTTTAACGGCGTCCCACCTTTAGCCCCGATAAACCAGCCTTCGAATTTGTATCCGGGTTTGGTAACAGTTGGCAGCGTGCCGTATTCGGAGCCAAAGGCTAAATCCCTGGACGAGGGGTTGGGCGTGACGCCCCTGGCATCGAAGGAAACCTTTATGGTTTTGGCTTCCCAGTGCGCGTAAAGCGTGTGCTCTTTGCTGTTGTTTACTTTGTCTGTTGATTTTATTTCGCTCCCGTTTTTAGCCGCGGTAAACCAACCGCTTACTTTGCATCCGGTTTTGGAAGCAGTTGGCAGCGTGCCATATTCGGAGCCAAAGGTTACATTCATGGACGAGGGCTTAGGCGTACCGCCGCCGTTGGCGTCGAAGGTAACCTTTACGGGATTGGCTTTCCAGTGCGCGTAAAGCGTATGGTTCTTCTGGTTCTCCACCAGTGTACGGTCATTTACCGGCGTCCCGCCTTCACGTTCGGTAAACCAGCCTTTGAACTCGTATCCGGTTCTTTTTTCAACAGTTGCCAGCGTGCCATAGGCATCGCCATAAAAGCCTCCTAAGTGAAACTCCTTGTCTGCGGGGTTGGGCGCACTACCCCCGTTGGAGTCAAATTTAACCTTTATGATGATTTCAGGTTTCCAGTGCGCGTAAAGTGTAATATCCTCCCTGGCGTTTACCACTTCTGTTACTCTAGTTCCGCCTTCAGGCGCGGTATACCAGCCTGCAAAGAAGCAGCCCTTTTTATTTACGCCAGGACTCAGCAGATCCCTATAGGGGGAGGGGGAGCCTTTTTTTATAATTTTGCCGATAGGGGGGACGAAGCCGCCATTGGCGTCGAAGGAAATCTTTATCGTGGGAGGCTCGGGCCTGTAATATTTCTTTGCCTGCGCTCCGAAATTAAACGCTTCTTTGGCGTTTAGATAGGCCCCATAAGTCTGGGCAACAACAGGTACGCCTTTTTCTGTAATGCCTTTCGTTGTTAATTTTGCGGTTACTTTATCCGACAATTTGCTCGTAATATAGGTCCCAATCTTGCTTTTGCCGGCCCTTTCCCACAGTTTCTCTTTTGATAAATTATCAAAGATATTACCCGATACTGATGTTTTTGCATCTATCATAGCCTCGGCGACCTTGCCAAGCGAAATATCCACATCATCGTCGGCAAATAAAATATACAAATCGTTTTTTAATTCATCGCCCGCCGATTCTTTACCATAACAATACGAAATAGCATAAGCCATCAACGCTTTCAACATAGTTTGAAACAGATTAAAAGCAAATTCCGCCGGCAGCATAACCGCAGGAGCCATTGAACACAAAATTCCAAATGCTACCGAGCCTGCGGTAATTGATTCAATTACTCTATCCGCGAGAAAATCCTGATCAGCAAGGGTATCCTTGGTACTGGAATTTTTCAAGAAATTAACCTGTGCCTTTATCAATGTACCCATCCAGGCATCAGACACACATGAATAAAATGACATCACTGCATCAAACTCTTTCGCGGTCCTAAAATCTTTGTCTTCTACTAGCGAACCTTCCTTGCTTTTTAGAATGAAGTAACAACCATCTTTATCGTCTTTATAGAACTCTACTACAGCGCCCGGTTTCATTATAAAAAGCCTGTAAGTCGTGCTGGGACTATAAAAATAGTCTTTAGCCACTACAAATGAGACATAATCATAAACCGAGTGGATAGACGCAACCTTATTTTTTTTATAATTGGAAGAAAATAATATTTCTCTATCTATTGGGTTCCTCCGCGTACCATCTTTGTCGATTATACAACCGGTGGTACTGTAACTATTGGCAGCAGGGGGGCCAAACTCGCGATGCCAGGTTTCAATCCTGACGTCGTAAAAATGAAATTTTTTGTCATGTTTGATTTGCTCTAACTTTTTCCTCTTTTCTTCCCATTTATCTTTCAATTTTTTTTCATAAGCTCCATAAATTTCCATAAATTCCGAATATTTCGCATTTTCCGCAGGACCCCCCAGAACCCCCTCCCAAAAATTTTCACTCCTCTCACTTAACTTCATACAGAAATCCTTAAAATCCATATATCTCAATTGCATCCAATCCCAAGGAGTAATACCTGACGCCATATCTTTCCTACCTCCGGTTCTAAGCCTTTAAATTAGGGAATGGGGAAATAAATTAGAAATGAGAAATATTATTGTAAGCTGTCAAATCTAAGTAGTATCACTTTCAGCTTGATTTTTATTCCTCGTTGCTCATTCCTCATCCCTCATTTTTAATTCCTTCTCTTTTAAGAAATATTGTACCACCGCTTATACAAAAAGGGGAGATGCCAGACGGCTCTATTTTTGCTACCATGTGGCTCATTTTTATGCGCCAGTTGGCGCATTGTCAGAGCGTATGCGTAAGGTAACGTGTGTAATTTTCCCCTTGCCGGATGCCATGAAAAGCAATTAAGGGATGCCGGAGATGAAGAAGGAGTCCCGCCTTATAAGGACAATTCCCATGCCTCCGTATTTGGCGAAAGTTGCCAAAGAGAAAATAGGCGTAGATTTTCTCAAAAACGGCGGCTTGTAAACCTTTCCGCCGGGCAGTGCGGGTATGTGGAACTACAGAAGAAGGCTTTATTAAATGATTAAATCACCGTAAAACGGTATTATTGGTTTTCAAGTTTCTCCGCATCGGCAATATCCATGCTTCTACCGCTTGCCCTTTTATTTTTAATCAAATCTTCCCTTGAAATAACTGAAATTTTGGTTCCTCCAACATTGATCGTTGTTTTTCTCGAATAGCAATCATCAATATCAATTCCATCTGCTTTGTTTATGATATCAATTTGTATGGGGGAACTTCCCATTCTTAATTTTCGCTGTCTGTTGAAACTAAAAAATCTATGTCCTTCGTTGCCCTGGGGTTCCCATATAACCCCACAGCCCATCCGCCAATAAGCAGATACCGAACATCATTTGAGTTTAGTGATTGTATAAAATCTTTGAAGTCTTCTGGCATCCATGGGATGCCTTGAAGTCGCTTCTTTGCCATAAAAACATTCCCTTAAGAAAGTAATTGTCTGAAATTTTTCTTCGGCAGTCGCATGTCGCCAATACTCGCCATCTGCTTTATCGAGAACATCTCTCTTGGCGATTGTTACTTTAGTCCTGTCCATTTTTTCAGGCAGCATATTTGTTCCCCATATACGTTTTTATTATAACGTGAGTTCGACAAAATAGTAAGAAGTTCTTCCGGGACTATCTGAATATTTTTAGTGGTTATATTCTTTCCCTTTACCGAAATAATTGTTTTTCGTATATTGATAATTCAAGAGGAAATATGCCGACAAAAGCGCCCGTGAAAGAAACGCCCAAAAAGATAACACAGACTGATATAGAGGAAAACTTTGCCCGAATACAGAAATCCCAGGATGAGGCATGGAAAGCCATACGGGAAACCCAACAAGCCCATAAGGAAACCGAGGAATCCTTTAAAGAATTTCAAAGGGAAACCAGAAAAGCCATAAAAGAGACTCAGAAAAATATCGGCGGTCTTAACAACACATTAGGCTCTATCGTTGAACACATATTAACCTCCGACCTGCCTAAAAAATTTAAAAAATTGGGCTATTCCTTTAACCGCGTAGCCACTTATAAATTCGCGGAAGGCGTCTACGCCCAGATTGACGGTATGCTTGAAAACGGAGAACAAGCGGTCGCGGTAGAAGTAAAAGCAACATTGCGGCAAGCGGACATAGACGAACACATTGTACGAATGGAAAAGATACGGAAATACGCCGAAGAACACGGCGACAAAAGGCAATTCATGGGAGCAATGGCAGCCACTATAACGGACGAAAACACCAGAAACTATGCTTTAAGTCAAGGGCTTTTTGTCATAGAGCCAAGCGGCGAAGATGTCAAAGTTACGAAACCCGCGACAGAACCACGGATTTGGTAAGAAGCGGGGTTGGGAATGGGGGAAATGAGAAATGTTATAGAAAGAATTATATAGCAATAACGTGAGTTCGACAAAAAGATTAAACAAATATAGGCAAAGCCTTTTCATCGCATAGACCGTGAATAGACGGCTTGTGCGGCAGAAAACTATATGCCGATAGAGCCGCTAATACATTGACGAGAAA
>Ga0268262_10006034_pt1 | contig 11776 bp, 12 predicted proteins | sample TergutNc150P3_FD_190354 | JGI IMG/M metagenome (GOLD analysis project Ga0268262, IMG submission 190354) | Nasutitermes corniger P3 segment gut microbial community from laboratory colony in Florida, USA - Nc150 P3 (SPAdes) (version 2) | ecosystem: Host-associated > Arthropoda: Insects >... | reverse complement strand
ACCCAATCTATCTACCCAGATATCGTCTCCGCAAGAACAACCTCGTGCCTCTTTAATTTATAAAGAGCCGCCTCAATCTCTTCTACCTTGAAAAACATTATCGCTTCTTCGCCTTTTCTCGGAATAAAGGAATAAAAATACTCAATGTTGATGTTTTCTTTTTCAAACACAATGAGAAGATTTGCAAGGCCGCCGGGATGGTCTTCTACAACAACACCGATTAGGTCAGCCAAATTCACTGTAAAGCCCGCTTTTTTCAATACATTCACCGCATTGTCGTTATCTCGCGTAATCATTCTCAAAATGCCAAAATCCTCTGTATCGCCAACCGATACCGCGCATACGTCTATACCTGCTTCGCCAAGCACCTTGATTGGCTTGTAAGCCTGACCTGGCTCGTTTTCAATTAACACGGAAATTTGCTTTATCATTTTAAATCCTCCTCTTATCAATTACTCTCACAGCTTTGCCTTGGCTACGTTCTATTGTCCCTCGGCTCACAAAATGAATTTTCACGCCTACGCTTATTGCGCTAGACACATTTTTCTCTAGCAGGGTTTTAAGATTTTGAAGATTTTTCACTTCATCGCTGAATAATTCATCCTTTATTTCCACTTGGATTTCTATCTTGTCAAGGTTATTCACGCGGTCCACAATAATCATATAATGCGGTTCTATCTCTTTTACCGAGAAAAGCGCGCTTTCAATTTGCGATGGGAACACATTGACTCCGCCAATGATAAGCATATCATCGCTTCGCCCTATGATTCTTGACATGCGGATATGGGTGCGCCCGCATTTGCAAGGTTCTTCAATCAAGGAGCAAAGGTCGCGAGTGCGGTAACGGATTAAAGGCATTCCGGTTTTGCTTATTGTTGTGAATACAAGCTCGCCCTGTTCGCCGTTTTTTAAAGGTTCAAGTGTTTCTGGGTCAATTATCTCCGGCAAAAAATGGTCTTCCCATATATGCGCCCCGCATTGATGCTCACATTCTATTGAAACACCCGGTCCTATTATTTCGCTTAACCCATAAATATTATAGGCTTTAATCCCAAGCCTCTCTTGAATTTGCGTACGCATTTCCTCAGACCAAGGTTCAGCACCGAAAAAGCCCTGTTTTAGGCTAAAATCAGAGATTTTATAACCCTCTTTTTCCATTTCATCTGCCAAATAAAGCGCATACGAGGGTGTGCAGCACAAGGTGGAGACTTTGAAATCCTTAAACATCTGCAACTGCCTTTTTGTATTTCCGCTTGAAGCAGGTATGGTAAGCGCACCGAGAAGTTCGCTGCCATAATGCGCACCAAGCCCGCCTGTAAATAACCCATAGCCATAAGCAACGTTAATTATGCTGCTATGCGAGCAACCACCTGCCGTAAGGGAGCGCGCCATCACAGCGGACCATATATCTATATCGTTTTGGGTATAGCCCGCCACGGTAAGTTTGCCCGTTGTGCCACTTGAGGCGTGGACACGGACTATATCGTTCATAGGGGCACTGAACATACCATAAGGATAATTATCACGCAGGTCTTGTTTTGTGGTGAAAGGAAGTTTTTTCAAGTCGCTCAAACTCTTTATGTCTGTGGGTTTAATGCCAGATTCATCCAGTTTTTTGCGATAAAAACTACATTTTTCATAAACGTATCCTAAAAGCATTTGCAGTCTTTCAAGTTGCAATCTTTCAAGGATTGCCCGTGGCATTGTTTCAAATTCTCTTTCATAATAAGTAGTCATATCTTGCCTCCCTTTGCGGCTATTTTGCTGCCCTAACGCGGAACACCTAGTTCATCTTGCTGTCGAACAATAGAATCTGCTTTTTTTTGCAGAACAGCTTCGGTTCCCTTGGCTTTTTCTATTAAAGATTCGTAGGAATTAACGGCTTTTTCCAAAACGGCTTTCTCGCTGTTAGCTTCTTTTTTTTCGCAAGAAAGCAAGGCAAAAGCCGCAAGAATGATATAGATTTTGAACATAGCGGTAAACATGTTTAGATTTATTTGCATAAACCTAAATATAGAAATTATCGAATGAAGATGGGCAAAAAAATAAGAATTGTTAAAGGAATTTCTCCGCGCTTTCCACAGTTTGCCTAATTAGCGTTGCGATGGTCATTGGGCCAACGCCACCTGGTACGGGTGTGTAGGCAGAGCAAACAGAACTCAGTCCCTCTTTTTGAATATCGCCTATTCCGCCGTTATGGTAGCCAGCATCAATGGACACTGCTCCGCTTTTCAGCCACTCGGTTTTTATGAATTCTGGGATTCCAACCGCGCCAACCACAATATCTGCTTGCCCAATTATGTGCGGCAAATTTTGAGTTTTGCTATGGCATATTGTAACTGTGCAGTTTTTATTCAAGAGCATTGCAGCCATTGGCTTGCCCAAAATTGCGCTGCGCCCAATCACAACGGCATGTTTGCCTTCTAATGGAATTTTGTAATGCTCCAAAAGGTTTATTATGCCTTTTGGAGTTGCAGAGCCATAAGCTTGTTCCCCCATGCTCATAAGTCCAAAGCCAAGGGAACTTACTCCATCCACATCTTTTTCTATTGAAATTGCATCAAAGCATTTTCGCTCATTTATTTGCTTTGGAACCGGATGCTGCAGCAAAATTCCGCGTACAAGGGGATTTTCGTTGAGTTCTTTTATTTTATTCAACAACTTTTCCGTGGTAGTAGAGGCAGGGAGCAATACAGGCAAGCTTTCCAAACCCACCCTTTTGCAGGCATTGCCCTTCATTTTGACATAAGTTGCGCTAGAAGGGTCATCTCCAACCAAAACAGTGGCAAGAACGGGAATTTTGCCACCCATTTTTTGAATAAGTGCCTGAACTCTGCCTTTAAGTTCCTGCTCAATTTGAGCGGCAAGAGTTTTGCCGTCTAGGAGCATAATATTCATGGCGATAATATAGTAAGTGCCACTTATGTCTATTTTCTATATTCACTACATGCCTATTTTAGAAACCTTGCCTAAGCCGCAAGCAAAAGACTGCCTGCTTGACTATGCCGCAATTTTGCAGCTTTTGCCGCATCGCTTTCCTTTTTTGCTTATAGACAGGGTTCTTTCTTTTGAACCAGATGCGGAGAAGGCAAAAATAACCTGCTTGAAAAACGCGAGTTTCAATGAACCTTATTTTATGGGGCATTTCCCAGGCGACCCAGTGATGCCTGGTGTTTTGCAGGTAGAAGCTATGGCGCAGGCTGGTTGCATTTTGGCATACCTGAAATTTGAAGAAGAATCCAAAGGCAAACGCCCCGCTTTTATGGGTGTTGATGCTTGCCGTTTTCGCCGTGCTGTTAGACCCGGCGATTCTTTGAGAATTGAAGCCGAATTGGAAGAATTCCGCCGCGGCATAATTACATTTGATGGGAAAATTTTTGTTGGCGAAGACCGCGTTGCAGAAGCAAAGCTAAAAGCCACAATGGTTTGATATGCGAGTTCTTGTTACCGGCGGAGCAGGTTTTTTAGGTTCCCATTTGTGCGATAGGCTCATTGAGCAAGGGCACGATGTTATTTGCCTTGACAATTATTTCACAGGCAGCAAAAAAAATGTTGAGCATTTAGCGAGCAACTCTCGCTTTGAACTTATTCGCCACGATGTAACCGAGCCAATTCTTTTGGAAGTGGATAGAATTTACAATCTAGCTTGCCCTGCCTCTCCGGTGCATTACCAATACAACCCTGTTAAAACAATTAAAACAAGCATACTCGGTGCGGTGAATATGCTTGGGCTTGCCAAAAGGGTGAGGGCTAGAATTTTGCAGGCAAGCACAAGCGAGGTTTATGGAGACCCAAGCGTTCACCCACAGGTGGAGGAGTATTGGGGAAATGTGAACCCCATAGGTATTCGCAGTTGCTACGACGAAGGAAAGCGCGTTGCCGAAACCTTGTTTATGGATTATCACCGCCAAAACAACGTGGATATTCGCATTGTGCGTATTTTCAACACCTATGGGCCTAGGATGCACCCAAACGATGGCAGGGTGGTGTCTAATTTTATTGTACAGGCTTTGCAGGGTAAGGATATAACCGTTTACGGAGATGGGCAGCAAACGCGTTCTTTTTGTTTTGTGAGCGATTTAGTGGAAGCCATTTTGCGCACAATGGAGCAAAATGAATACGTTTTGCCCATAAATATAGGCAACCCCGGCGAATTTACCATTTTGGAACTTGCAGAAAAAGTTATAAAGCTAACGGGCAGCAAAAGCAAAATAATAAAAAAACCTTTGCCCGCAGACGACCCAAAACAACGCAAACCAGACATTAGCAAGGCAAAAAAATTTTTAAACTGGGAACCGAGCGTGAACTTGGAAGAAGGTTTGAAAAAAACCATTGAGTATTTTTCTATATTTATCCATATATAACAAAGAGGTATTTTTTATGAGTCCAAAAAAACAAGCCGCAGAAATAGTTTTAGCAATGCAATTGATTGGCATGGAACGATTCGAGGAAAATGTAAATGAGAACATTTTGAAAGATAGTGGTTTGATTCTTGCAATGGACTCGGTCGATGATGTGTTGGAACATTTTCAGTGGAAAAAAAGCAAACTTATGACTGAGGCTATTGACCGCTTCATTTTGCCAAGGCTTGAAAATATTGATAATTTGGACAATGTCAATAAAAGTTTTTTGAAATGGAAAGAAAAATGGTCTGAATATCATAAGTATTTGGCGGAAAAAGACGGTGAAAAAATGTCCTTTCTAGAAGAGCAATTCGATGAAACGGGCGCATGCCCCGAATTGGAAGAAATGACACTCCCTAAAGAATTTGACTGGACTCCCGTTGACTACACTGCTGAACAATGGCAAGATATATTAGAACTTGAACAGCAGAGTCAAGAAGCTAACCCCCCTTCTCAAACCTAATGAACTGAGCAACAGAAAGGCTTGAAAGGCCGAGTTTCTTTTGTTCTTCTGCCAAAATGCTAGAAACGGTTTTTTTGTCATCGTTGTAAAACGCTTGTTCTAAAAGGCAGAGTTGCTTTAAGGCTTTTTTTAAGCGACCCTCTACTGCACGGTCTAGGTATTCAGGTTTTGTTTTGCCTTCGTTTTTAACCTGCTCAAGTGCGATTCCTTTTTCCTTTTCAATAAGTTCTGGCTGCAAATCGCTTTCGGTTAGTGCAACTGGGTTTGACATAGTTACGTGCAAGGCAATGGTTTTTGCCACAGCTTGAACGGTTTCTTTGCCGCCATTTGGAGTACCTTCAAAAACAAGCTTTACAACTGTGCCTATTTTACCTATACTGTGAGAATCGCTGTGAGAATAATAGGCAACGGCTTCGTTTGCGCCAATGGGCAAAACGGCAAATTTGCTAATTTCAATTTTCTCGCCTATTTTTGCGAGTACCTCAGATATGCGGTCTTTAACGGTAATTGAGCCAACCGGCAAACTCAGCGCTTCTTCTACTGTGCTTGCTTTGCTTGCTTTAATAGCTTCTGCAATATCAGAACCTAATTTTATAAAATCATCGCCTTTGGCAACAAAATCTGTTTCGCATGTCAATACAAAGGCATAAGCCTTGGTTTCGGTGCAGCCAACAAATACGGAGCCTTCTTTTGCGTCTTTGTCTGCGCGTTTCACTGCCACATCGGCACCTTGCTTGCGCAGGTACTCAACTGCTTTCTCAAGGTCGCCATCGCAAGCCGTTAGGGCTGCTTTGCATTTCATCATGCCAACGCCTGTTTTTTCGCGCAGGGAATTTACCATAGATGCGGTTATAGTTGCCATTATACTTTCTCCTCGGTTTTTTCTTTGTTGTTTGGTGAATTAAACGAAAGATTTTGGCGTGGCACAACATTTGCCGCCAAATAATCCACAATGAGCACTACTGAACGCAGAGCGTCGTCGTTTGCGGGAATTGGGTATTGAACCAGTTCTGGATTTACATTTGTGTCGCAAATCCCGATTATGGGTATGCGCAGGCGGCGAGCCTCGGAAACAGCAATGTGCTCGTGGTTCAAATCGGTTATAACAACAACGCCGGGCAGTTGGCTCATCTCTCTAATTCCACCAAAAACATTTAAAAGTTTTGAACGCTCGCGGTTTTTGTCTAAAACCTCTTTTTTGCTCATTTGCCTGAAAATGCCTTGGTTTTCCATATCGTCTATTTTGTCAATTTGCTTAATTGATTTGCGCACGGTTTGGAAATTGGTGAGCATTCCGCCAAGCCAGCGGTTTGTTACATAAAAATGGTTGCATTTTGCGGCTGCGTCTTGCACGGCTTTTTGGGCGGTGGGTTTGGTGCCAACAAAAAGAGCGGTGCGGTTATTGCCAGAAATCCTGGCTATAGCCTGACCCGCAACATCTAAAAGCTGCCTGGTTTTTTCCAGATTCAGCACGTGTATGCTGTTTTTTTCGGTTAAAATATAGGGTTTCATTTTTGGGTTCCAGCGTCTGGTTTGGTGCCCAAAGTGCGAGCCAGCGGCGAGCAGGTCTTCTATAGAAGGCAAATTAGCCATATTATCTCCATTTGGTTGTTCTTCCCAACTGTTTATACATCCGAGCATTTCTGCCACCGAGGATGCTGAAACGCAGTCAGTGTTTTTTAGGTTGGTCCATAAATATAGAAATTTTAAAAAGGCAGCCGTACTGCCAAAGCAAGCAACGCAACTACTGCCATTCCAAGTGTTGCATTTAGCAAAACCGAGGTTTTATCACGTTTTTTTGCCTCAACGCGGCCGTGGCTCCATATAAAATACATTATGCGCAAATAATAAGTCGCAGAAATAACGGCTAAAACAAAAGCCGCTATAGCTATGCCCCAAACAACAGGACTTTCAAAAGATGCACTCACAAGTCCAGCAAAAATTCTGAATTTTGCCAAAAAACCAGCCGCAACCGGCAAGCCGGCAAGCGAAGCCAAGCACACGCTAATGCAAGCTCCCAAAAAGGGTTTTCTGCGAGCCGCACCGTGCAGGTCTTCAAAATTGTCGTAGCTGGAATGCATAAGCGCAGAAATTCCAGCAAGAGCGCCCGCTGAACCTATGGCATAAGTCAGCAAAAAGTAATATGCCGAATTTAAATCCATAACCTGCGATTCCGCAAAGTACGAATAGCAAAAACCAAGCAGAATAAAGCCAGCATTGGCAACCGCGCTAAACGCCAAAATGCGTCTGGCAGAAATTTGAGCAAGGCCTGTGATGGTGCCAATAACAATGGAAGCCACCCCAAGGCATAAAAATAAAACAGCCTCACGCGCAATAACCACAGAAGCAGTGCTGCCAAACAAACCAAGCCATATAGTTCCAAGCCCAAGAAATGCACCTATTTTCACAACTGCGGCCATATAGCCGGTAACAGCCGCAAGCGCGCCGGAGTAGGCATCTGCAACCCAAAAATGCAATGGGAATGCGCCAACCTTAAATAGCAACCCAAAGGTGAGCATAAATATTGCCGCCTGATAAATAGCTTCGCGCCCTTCCAAAACACTGCCGCCAATTAATGTGGTTCCGGTTGCTCCGTAAAACAATGCTATTCCGTACAAAAACACCGCGCTTAAAGCCGCTCCGCTTATGAAATATTTAAACGCCGCCTCATTGCTTTCTTTTGAATGGCGATTCATTGCAACAAGCGCGTAAATGGGAAATGAAGCGAGTTCCATTCCCAAAAATAAAGGCATTAAATCCTTAGATAAAACCATTAGCATAATGCCACCCGAAGACAGCATAAGCAGAGAATAAGACTCGCCACATAAAGTATCTCTGTTTTTCAAAGTGTTTTGCAGGGCAGCCGTTCCAACTGCTCCGCACAAAATAATTGCATAGAGAAAAATTTCTTTTACGTAATTCAGCGAAAATAAATTCCACGGTTCTTCAAACTCGCCAGAAATCAGCTTTACAAAAATAGCAGACACTGCTAAAAATACCATATTAATCCAAGGCAAAACCTGGTGTTTTCCATCTTTGCTTAAAAAGGATTCTCCTACAAGCGCAAATATAGAGCCAAGGCAAAGTGCAATTAGAGGCAAAAGAATTTTTAGATTGTAAAAAACAGTTTCAATGAACATCGCCAGCATCCTCCAAAGTATCGTTTGCAAAGCCTTTAAAATACTCTTCTAATTCCTGCATTTCCTGCTCGGTCAAAGTGTGATTTACACCTCCCTGAGAACCAAAAGAATTCAATATGGGAGCGGGATGCAGTCCGAAATAAAATATAAAGGCTATTATCGGAATTGCCGCCGCGCCTTCGAAAAAAGAAAGCGAAATGCTTGTTTGCCTTGAATTTTCTGGAACAGGCCCAAACAGCACATTTTTAATAAGTCTTAACATATATGCGGCAGAGCATATAATGCCAAGCCCGCCAATAAGAGCAAAAAACGGAAAACTGGAATAGAAAAATCCCTGCAAAATCAAAAATTCGCCCACAAAACCAATTGTGCTGGGAACCGAGATAGCCGCAATGCCGATAAAGCCAAAAATCGCCGCATAAATGGGATTCGTGGAGGCAAAAGCTCCATATTGTTTTATGTTTGTGCTGCCCGTCCATTTTTGTGCTATGCCGCTTAAAAAGAAAAGTCCGCTCGCCGTTAATCCATGCCCCACCAGCATAACGGCAACTCCCGCATCCACAACACCGTTAAAGCAAAACAAGCCAGCCACCGCAAGGCTTAAATGCGACATAGAGCTAAATGCCAAAAGTTTTTTTATGTTTGTTTGCTTTAAGGCAAGAATTGCGCTGTATAGCATGGAAAGGAGCGCAAGAGACATAAAATAAATATCGTAATTTGAGGTTTGCAATGTATCCCAAAAAAGTTCAATTACCCAAACCGCAAAGCCAAAAACCCCAACTTTTGCCATAGCCCCCGAAAGAATTGCCGAAAGTGGATAAGGTGCCTCTGAATAAGTTATGCCCTGCCAAGTGTGAAAAGGAAAAATAGGCGTTTTCACGGCAAATGCCAATGAGAATGCCAGAAGCAAGGAGATTTGAACAGAGTCGGGCAATGTCTTTAAGGTTTCTGCCAAAGCATAAATATTATCGCTGCCAGCTTTGAGCATTAAATACCACGCACCAAACAGCAAAGGAATGGAGCCAATCAAAGTATAAAGAGTAAATACCACAACAGCGCGCCGCCTTTTCAATCCTCCATGCAAAGCTATTAAAATTGCCGCAGGCAAAACCATAGCCTCAAAGAAAAACAAAAACTGCACTATGTTTTGAGCAGATAAAAATGCCCCTATTATTGTACCTTCCAGTACAAGCAACCCCATTGTGAATTTTTTTATTTCAAAACCAGGCATTCCCTTGAAATAAACATAAGCCAAAAAAGAGAGCAATGTTGCAAGCCAAGCCATCCAAAGCGAAAGCCTATACCCGTGCAACGAAAATTCAACGTTTATTCCCAAAAAGGAAAACCAAGCATAAGAAGGAGTTTGCTGCCCACCAGTCATTACAAGAGCAGTTGCCAAAACAAGCGGAACAGCCGTACAAAAAAAACCCATGCGGAACGATGAATTCACATCTCTTGAAGAAGCAGCAAGCATTAAGCAAGAGAAAGCAAAAGGCAGAATGAGCAAAAGCGATATTAACATAGCTTACCTAACAAAAAACACCAGCAAGTAAATAAAAATAACCGAGCAAATTACCGAAAGAGCAAGTTGCATTCGCAGTCTATTTACCTGCATTGTCCGCAACCCCTCTGAGCAAATTATAGGAAGAGCGCCCATAACTGTTATTGTGATTCGCAAAAATCTATTAACCAGATTCAAAATAAATATGGCTATGCGAATAGGCAAAATCCCAATCACAAAATGCAAGGAATCAAATGCAAATGTCCAAATTCTCGCAAAGCCAACCAATTCGCCGTGCCCCGGATATTTTGGAATATTCTTTCTGAAATAATAAAACGCAAACCCAAGCCCAAATAGAGCTACCAAGCCGCCAACTACGCCAAAAACCACAGATGAATGGCTATTTTCCTGTGTAAAGTCAAAAACCGGAAGACCGGGCCAAATATAACCGGCAAATATGCAGCCTGCCACTAAAATCCACATTGGAATTTGCATAACAAATGGAGACTCGTGTATATGTTCCGCAGTGTGAGCCTCTCCCCTGAACTTGCCAAAGAACACAAGCACCAGCAAGCGAGTCATATACACAGCGGTTAGCAAGGCAGTGAATAGCGCAATGCCATAGAATATGGGACCTAAGTACCCGCCATACAACTTTTCCAAAATCAAATCTTTGCTCCAAAAACAGGAAAGCCCTGGTAGTCCTATTAAACTTGCCCAGGCAACAAGCATAATTAAGAATGTGGATGGGAGCTTAAACGCGAGTCCCCCCATTTTGCGGATGTCTTGCTCTCCGCCCAGAGCGTGCATAATTGAGCCGGCAGCCAAGAACAGCGCAGCTTTTGTGAATGCGTGGGTGAACACATGAAAAATTGCCACGTCAAATGCCCCAACACCTGCCGCCATAAACATAAAGCCGAGCTGAGACACCGTGGAATATGCCAGAACTTTTTTAATATCATGCTGAAGCAAGCCCGAAATTGCTGCCCACAGAGCCGTTGCAATGGCAATCAAGAGTACAAAAAACAATATTCCGGGCGTAAAAACAAAGAGCAGGGAAAGCCTTGCCACCAAATAAACTCCAGCCGTGACCATTGTAGCCGCGTGTATAAGGGCAGAAACAGGAGTTGGACCTGCCATAGCATCTGGGAGCCAGGTTAGCAGGGGTATTTGCGCGCTTTTCCCGGTGCAGGCAAAAAACAAAAAGAAAGCGGCAATTATTTGCAGGTCAGGAGAAATTAAACCTCCTTTCAATGCCTGGTTCAGGCTTTCATAATTCAAAGTTCCTAAAGCAAACATACCGAGCAAAAAGCCAACATCGCCAATTCTATTTACCAAAAAGGCCTTGTTTGCTGCTGCGCAGTTGAGCAAGTCTTTGTTCCAAAAGCCAATTAGCAAGTAAGAGCAAAGCCCCACTCCTTCCCACCCAAGGAATGTGAGTAGCAGGGAATCGGAAAGCACAAGGATTACCATTGAGAACAAAAATAGGTTCAAATAACTTAAAAAGCGGGTATAGCCGGGGTCGCCTTTCATATATCCCAGCGAATAGAGAACTATAAGGGTAGTTATTCCTGTAACAAATAAAAGCATTATTTTTGTCAAAGAATCAAATAAAAAGCCAAAAGATACTTGAACATAGCCTATGGATATCCAATTGCCTATAGTTTCTGCATAAACGGCGCCGCGTGGCATATCTGTTGCCAACATTACCGTTGCGGCAAAAGAGCAAAGCGGAAACAGAACCGCAAGCGCTCCTATATATGCTTCAGGTGCAGCCTGCTCGCTTTTAACACGAACAAGCGCTATAGCTCCAAGCGTTAAAGCTCCCAGCAAAGGGAAAAACGGTATAATCCACAAAGGAATTTGGGTGTTCATGGTAGAAATAAATTAGAAAAATTTTGCATTCGCAAATCGGATTGTGCAATAGAGCAAATCTCTATGTCCATTCCAGTTTTATGGTCTTTTTCGTATTCCAAGTTTTTCTATATTTACCCAAAACCCAAAAGGAGTCCATAAAATGGCAAATATCAAAAATGTAGTTGGCCGTCAAATTTTAGATTCGCGCGGCAACCCGACCGTTGAAGTTGAAATCACTTTGGACACAGGCTTTGTTGCCCGTGCCGCAGTTCCAAGCGGAGCAAGCACTGGTGAGTACGAGGCTTGCGAACTTCGAGATGGCAACAAAAAAGTCTATGGCGGCTTAGGAGTGCTAAAAGCGGTGGCTGCCGTTAATGGCCCCATTGCTCGCTTGCTCAAAGGCAAAGACCCT
>Ga0268262_10006033_pt1 | contig 11776 bp, 9 predicted proteins | sample TergutNc150P3_FD_190354 | JGI IMG/M metagenome (GOLD analysis project Ga0268262, IMG submission 190354) | Nasutitermes corniger P3 segment gut microbial community from laboratory colony in Florida, USA - Nc150 P3 (SPAdes) (version 2) | ecosystem: Host-associated > Arthropoda: Insects > Digestive... | reverse complement strand
ACACCACGCTCTTTTTATTTGGAAACTTTATCTCAACGGAAACTATATCTTTGGTATTGCTCGCTTCCCAATAAATCACCACAGGAGAGGGCATCTCTATTTTCATACAAGAGCCGTCAGCCGAAACGCTCTTTTTATCCAAGGCTATCAAAGTGCTGTAATTGAAAATTCTAAGTATCATTTCCAAATCGTCACCTATCTGTGCTTCCAATAAGAAAGTGTCTTTTTTATCTTCGCTATGCAGGGTTATTATTATATCGGAGACAATTTTCTCCATCTTGCCGGATTTAGGGTGTTCTTTGATAAGCTCGTTGGGTTCAATAGTCACACATGTATCTAACGGATAGTTCTTTTTGTAAATGCCGTTTATCAAATGCACCACTGCGGACGAGCTTGCATCTTTTATTATGCTTTTGAACATTAAATCAAACAACTGTGCTGTTTTTCTAGACATAGTTGGAATATAGATATAAAAATCGCACATTTTGCATACTTCGCCTTGAGTCGGTTTAACAGCGTTGTGTTAGCGAAGCGGGCAAGCGGCGCAACCTAAAACCCAAAATCCGTGATTTCTCTTTCCTCTTTTTTCTCAACCTCAAAAGCCTTTGCCTGTTGATGAACCCTATTGCCTTCCACATATATAGCCCTATTAGGGCGAACAGGGCAAATATATTCGCAACCCCCGCAGCCTACGCATAGCTCTGCATCTATAGAAGGTACCGTTAAACCGTTTTTATAGGGAATCATTTTTACGGCTTGGGTAGGGCAGTGCTCGGAACACGCGCCGCAACTTGTCCCTTCCGTGTGAACAATGCAAAGCTCCGGTTCAAAAACAACACGCCCAACCTGCAAACGATGCTTCTGCCCCACAGTCAACGAAGTCAATGCGCCATTCGGGCATACATCGGTGCATACGGTGCAGTCAAAATTGCAAAATCCTTTTTCAAAAAACATCACGGGCATCATCATTCCGCCTATGCCGTATTCCATGAATGCGGGTTTCAACACCTTTGAAGGGCATTTGGATATGCACAAATGGCAAGATGAGCAATGTTTGAGCAAGTGTTCCGCGCTAATCGCTCCGGGAGGGCTAATCGCATTTGTTTTTGTCTGTGCAAAAACCGCTGGGGCAGTTGCGGCAACGGTTAATCCCGCCAGCAGAAATTTCCTTTTGCTTTTATCCACCGTGGGCTGAACTTCCGGTTTCTTTTTGTTCATGGCAAAAGATATAGCTTTATTGTTGCAGTTGTTTATGCAGTTGAAGCAATTAACGCACCTGCTGTAATCTATAGATTTTGTTTCTGCATCGAGGCACGAGGCTTTGCATTTCTTTGCGCATATCCCGCAAGAGGTACATTTGTCGCCGTCTATTCGGATTTTGAAAAGCGAGAATTTATTGAAAAGCCCATAAATAGTTCCCACAGGGCAAATGGTGTTGCAATAAAGCCGCCCTTTTGCCCAAGCCAGCACGCCTATAATCGCAAAGGTGAATAATGCAACGCTCAACGAAAGAACACTCAGTATCGCTATTTCAGTTCGGTAAAAAGCATAGTTGCCAAAGTGGTTAAAAATGTATGCTAAGGCGTTGTTCATCGCTAGGTAAATAGGTTTGAATATATGCACGGCTATTCTGCCGTAGGCACTGTATGGGTCTAGCAATCCTACTGCTATGGTATAGTTCAAATTGAAGAGGACAAGGAAAATAGCTAAGATAGACCAGCGCAATATAGGGTTGTTTTTTTTGTAAAATCTTTTCCGCTTGCTTTTTGGGCAACGGTTCGCTATATCTTGGAAAATTCCCATTGGGCAAATAAAGGAACAATAAACTCGCCCGAACAGTAAGGCGCAAACCAAAAGGAAACCCATAGCGAGAGCATTGTGCGAAAGCCAAGCCGGAATGAATTGAATTTGCCCGAGCAAGTGAATTTCCGTTGGCAATATGCCTGCGAAATCCAGAAAATAAAAGGTGAGCAAACTGAAAATAATAAGCGATATGAAAACTCGTAATTTTTTAAGCATAAGTTTTATATTACCTCACCGCTGTTCTATAATATAATAAACGCGGACTAATTTTTTACGGCACCAGCCACCCAACCACCGCATTGTTCCTCGTAAAATAACGGCTTGCAGCATTCTGCACCGCTTCGCGTTTAACCGTTTCCAGAGCTTTTGCCCAGTTCAGATATAAATTGTAAGAACCGAACATCTCGTACCAAGCGAGGTTTGTCGCAACGCCAGCCATATCCGTTAAACCGCGCAACTGCGAGGCGTAAGCGTTGTTTAGAACTTTTTGAAATTCCCTTTCGTTTACCAATTCTTTTTTCAGTTTTTCCAATTCTTCCCAGACGATTGTTTCCGCTTTTTCCGGGCTTGCCTCCGGCCTTAAGGAAACAGATACAGAAAATGTTGATATAACTTTGTTAGGGCTATTACCTGCGCTTGCGCTTGTGGCCAGCTTTTCTTCTTCCACAAGCCTTTTGTAAAGCCTGCCGCTACGCCCATTCAAAACCCCTTCCGCAATGTCCAAAGCGTAAACCACAGAATCTTCAACCTTTGGCGTTTTGAAAATTATGTCAATGCTCGGCGTTGCATCGCTGCGGTGAACTATAAGCCGTTTTTCTCCTGCCTGCTCTGGCTCTCTAAGATGAATTTCTGGGAAAGATTCGCCCGCGGGAATTTTGCCAAAATATTGCTCTATCTTAGGCAGAAGGGAATCTGCGGAAAAATCGCCTGCAAAAACCAAAATGGCATTGCGGGGCTTGTAATAATTTTTGTAATGCTCCTCTGCTTGTTCCTGCGTTAAATTCGCAATGGAAGATTGCCAACCTATTGTAGGGATGCGGTAGGGATAGGCCTCGTAAAGCATTGTTCTTAAAGTTTCTCTGTAACGCCCTTTTGGAGGGTCGTCGTAGCGCATACGGCGTTCTTCCATAACCACATCTCGCTCGGAATAAAATTCACGCATAACTGCATTTTGCATCCTGTCGGATTCCAGCCACAAAAACAATTCCACTTTGTTGCGAGGCAAATTCACAAAATATGCAGTCATTAAATCCGATGTAAAAGCGTTTAAGTCCGTGCCGCCAGCTTCTTGGTATGCGCTCCACAATTCATCTGGTTTTAATTTATGCGTACCTTTGAAAAGTTGATGCTCCAGCAAATGTGCGAGCCCGGCATTTGACGGATTTTCGTTAACCGAACCAGTTACGTAAAAAAGCCTGCAAGCAACGGTTGGAGCTTGATTGTTTTCGTAGAGCAGCACCGTCAGCCCATTTTGCAAAACCTCCTTGCGAACCTTTATTTCTTGTGAAAAGGCAAGGGAGAGGAGAAATAGAATTATAAAATAACAACCAGAAAAACGCATATATGGAATTTAGTAAATAGAGGCAGTGCCGAGTCTATCCCCCTCATTCGACCCGGCACTGCCAAAAATCAAAAACAAAATTTAGAGGCAGTGTCGGGTCTACCCCCCTCATTCGACCCGACACTGCCAAAAATTAAAAACAAAAACCAAAACTCCCCTCGCAAAAATATGCAACGAAAATGATAAGGCTAAAAAACTTTCTATTTTATATGAAACGAGATTTGTTCAAAAAAGCATATATGCCCGTGCGTACGGAAGGGGATGCACCTCGCACGGTGCCCTTAAAATCAGTATTTTTTTGCTGAACTCCTCCATACGAATAAATATAATTTTTTTTTTTGAGAAAAAACAAAAAAAAATAAAAATCGTTTTTTCTGTGATATTCGTCTCTATTTTTTGTAAATTTAAAATTTACCTTCCATTTAGCACATCAGCAGCATTATGAACATCGCTATTTTGGCTCATATAGACGCAGGCAAAACAACGCTTTCCGAGCGTATTTTGTGGGCTACAGGCAAGATACTGCGTGCTGGCGACGTGGAAGATGGACTTGCCACTATGGACTATTTGCCAGAAGAAAAGGAAAAAGGCATAACCATAGAAGCGGGCATTTCAAATTTTATGTGGAGAGATATTTGGTGGAATTTAATAGATGCCCCAGGACATATAGATTTTGGCATGGAAGCGGACACCGCTTTGGAAGCCGCAGACGGCGTGGTCTTGGTGATTTCCGCTGTGGATGGAATACAGCCTCAAACTTTTGCCGCTTGGGAAAAGCTAAAATCGCTTAACAAACCCTGCATAATATTTTTCAATAAAACGGATTTGCCAGAATCTAGGTTGGAAGAAAATTTTTGGGAGATAGAAGAGCAATTTGGAGTAAACCCAATTTTACTCTCGTGGCCAGTGAAAAATGAGGGTGTATGGGACGTTTTAAGCGGAATTTTTTTAAAGCATAACGATGAAGGCAGGGAAGACATTTTTGATTTTTCGGAAGAAAAAAGTGAGATGGAAAATTTGCGGCGCGAAGCCTGCGAAGCGGCTTCCATCGCGGATGATAAGCTTTTGGAAAAACTGCTTTCAAATAAAATCCCCGAAACTGCGGAACTTCTCTCAGGTTTGCAAAAATTGTTCTGCAATGGTTCCCATATTCTGTGCTATGCAGGTTCCGCAAAAAGGAACATCGGCATTCGTTCGCTTTTGAACGGGCTTTCTTTTTTTCTTAAACCTCAAGCGATAAAAAGCGAGGAATTGGGGCAAATCATACGCTATCGCTCCTTTGCAGGCATAGGCGAAGTTGCGATTTTTAAAAGTTATAAAAACCTGAAAAAGAGTGAATTCCCTGAAGGCTTAAAATTTTATCGCATTCATGCCCAGAATTTAAGCGAAGTTTCGGAGATTTTTTGCGGAGATATTTATGCTGTAAAAGGAATGTCGTATAAAAAAATCGGGAATTACTCGCCGCTTTTGCAAATGCGGATTGAATGCCTAAAACCAGAGGACTGGACACAGATAAATGATGCTTTAAAAAGCATGGAGCGCATAGACCATTCAATAAGAATTACGGAAAATAGGAACGATGGTTCTTGGATTTTGCACGCGATGGGAGCGGTGCAGTTCGATTTTATTCTGTCCAGACTCAAAAGGGAATTTCATTGCAAAGTCAAGGCAGGGGAGCCAAGCGTTGAGTTTCATGAGGTGCTTTCAAAAAATTTGGATGCGGTTGAAAATTTTTGCCAGATAGGGGAGACAAGCGTCAGTATTTCCCTTTCCGCAGAAAAATTGGAAAACGAACGTTACGAGATAGCGAGCGAAATTCCTGCCGTAATTTCTGCTCTTGAGGAATTTTGTGAGGCAGGAGTTTTAGGTAAAGGCTCTTTGCATGGCATCAAATTTATCTTGCATAAGTTGGAAATTTCGGGCAACACAGCGCAAAATGCAACTCAAGCCGTTATAAAAAAAGCCTGCCTAGATGCGGCGAAAATGCTCGTAGAACCAAGTGCTGTGGAAATTCACGAACCCTGGGTTAATTTAACCGTTCAATGTCCTTCAGCCCATGCTGGTGCGGTCACAAAAGATTTGCTCGCTCGCGGTGCAAAAATCCTGAACAGCGATGGCGATGGCAAAAAACACCGTTTTTACGCAAATGCCCCTCTTAGCAAGTTGGCACGTTACACAACCGAATTGCTATCCATAACTCGTGGCGGTGGTAATTATGCCATGAAGTTTGCGGAATTTACTATATTTTCGAAAAAAAAGGAGCTTTTATGAAAAAGATAACCATTATTTCTCTTTTAATGTGCATTGCCGCGTTTGCCTCTGTACAAGACCCCGTTGCTCTGCTAAAGCAGAACGATTTGGAACTGCAAAAGGAACTTAAAAAAAAGAGCCACACGGACAAAGACATTGAGAGAATCAAATTCCTGAGCAGTGGGCTTTTTGATTTTTCTAAAATGGCGGAACGCAGCCTGCCGAAAAAAACTTTGGACACGGTTTCCAAGAATTTAAAAGCGGAGTTTTCCAAAGAATTTCAAAGGATGATTGAAAATTCCAGCGTGCATAAATTCAAAACCACAAAATACACCCCAGCGGATTCCACAGTTTATGAAGAAGCCAAATACAAAAAAGATGGCGATGAAGTTTGGGTTTCCATACATTCCTGGAGCAAAGGTAAAGATATGCTGATGGTTTATAAAATGGATAGGGCAGGTGATTCTTGGCGAGTTTGGGATTTGGTTATAGATGACCTTTCCACCACACGCAACTATCAAGACCAATTCAAAAGCATTTTGGAAACAAAAAATTTCAAAGAATTGATCAAGACGGTCAAGGAAAAAGCGGACGAATATGCCAAATGAAATTTCGCGTAGCTTTCTTCTTTTCCAAAGCGGAAAGCGAACTTGGGCTTCGCTTTTTAAGATGGAAATGGCGTTTACCTTTAGATGAATTAAGCCTTAAAGATATATTTAAAGATATATTATCCGAGCTAGAAGGTGAACAACCCAAAAACGATAAACAGCCTGAAAAAGATAAGCAGTCTAAAGACGGTATTTCTAGATTTTTAGTCAAAGTCCTTCTTTATCCGGAGACAAGAAACCGGATTTGGAAGTTTGTAAAAAAATTGATTTATCACGTGCATAATCTTTTTTCATTAAAGTTTGAAAATATTGAAGTTAGGGGTAGTCTTAGCGACCCCTTTTACGATTCAATGGCACTGGGAATTTCCAGTGGCTGTTATTACCCATATTGGGAAAATGAAAACGAAAATTGGAGTGCAAAAGGCGAAGTTATTTTTAGAACAGGTTTTTTGCGCGGGTTCCTTTTTTTGTCCAGTTTTATTTATCAAACCGCTGCTTTAGCCTTTGTTTTGTGGCGTGGTTTGCGGCGCGCGAAAAAAGCAACTCGATAGCCTCAACCTCTTTTGGAATATCGGCAGACAAATTTTTGCAGCCATTTTTGGTGAGCAGCAAATCGTCTTCTATGCGAATGCCTATGTGTTCGTTATAAGTTATTCCATTTATTGAAAGCGTAAAATGCCCATAAAGCCCAGGTTCATTTGAAATTAGCATTCCGGGTTTCAAAGGTTTTTCCAAATAGCTCCTATTGGATGTGCCTTCATGCACAATGTCTCCTATTAAATGGCTGATGCCATGCGGCTTTCCTGTATAGTGGCGTTTCATTTTACCGCCTTTTGCCGCAAAACGTTCCGCGAGCAATTTTTCCATATAATCCCACGCTTTTTTTCCAAGCTCTTTTAATGTTAAACCAGCTTTGACATTTTTTTCGTGGAATTTTTGCGTATCTAAAACAATGTTATAGAGCAATTTTTGCAAAGGATTGAATTTTCCGTTCGCTGGAACGGTGCGGGAAATATCGCAGCAAACGGTGTTATAGCGGCAACCGAAATCCATTAAAATTAAATTTCCATTTTTAATTTCGCAGTCTTTTTTTGCATAGTGAAGTGTGCAAGCATTTTTGCCGGCTGCCACAATGCTTGGAAAGGCAAGCCCGTTGTTTGTTTGCGAAAGCATCAGGCACTCAAGCTCGGCGCATAGAACTCGCTCATTTTTGCAGTTTGCAATGCGTGGCAAAAGTTTTAAGAAAGCGTCTTTTGCAATTCTCTGCGCTCTTTTCGCAAGGGCTATTCTATCCTGTTCTAAAATTGCTCGCTGCTCAAGGTGAATTTTTGAAATATCTTTAACCTCTAGTTTGCAGCCGAGCAGTTTGCGGCGTATGATTTCATTTGAAAAAATATGCTTTGCTTTTAAATTTGCAATCCTATTTTTGAACCATGAATTGAATTTTTCCAATGGAAAAACTGTTTTAAAACCGGTGATTTCCTTTATATGCGGCTCTGGCAGCCCAAGCCTTATTCCATTCCAGAACTCTTTTTTCGCATTTTTTTCTGCTAAAAATAAAATCTCTTTTTCATTTTTTGCCAAAGGATCTAAAACCAAAATAGCTCTGCCTTGGTTTATTCCCGTTAGATATAAAAAATCCGGACTTTGGCAAATTCTTCCCTCTTTCTCTTCAATTGCAGATGCATAAACGCACAATGAATCCAGATTTTTCAAATGCTCTTGTCTGCGTTTTGCATAAGACAGCGGAGCTTTATCTCCCAAACCTTCGGAGAGAAATGCTTGGGAATAAGTTTTAAAAATTTCCGGCGATGTCTTTTTAGGGTTTCTAAACAATTCTATCCCCTCGCTGCATTTAAAATATCATTCACTTCAAACTCATAAGAATATCCGTTTTTTCCAGAAATTTTGTTTTTAACCGACTGAATTGCATTTGCAATGGAAGAAGCATCTCTGTTGAAGAATTTGCCTATTTCGCTTAGAGAAAGCCCTGTTTGCTTGCATAGGTAAATGGCTATTTGACGGGGTTTGTTCACTGCTGCCATGCGACTTTTTCCATAAAGGGAATCTACAGGGATGTTGTAAGCACGGGCGGCTGCGGTGGCGATGGCTTTTATAGTTGGAACTTTTCCATTTGTACCTTTCTCTTCGTAAATGGAGCGAATTATTTGAGGGGTTATTTCGCATTTTAAAAGCGCCTGCCTTGCCGCGAGGTCGTTTATCGCACCTTCGAGCGAGCAAACGCTTTCACCGAGTTTTTCCGCTATTGCTCTCCAGCAACTTTCTAGAGAACCAGCAGACAAACCTTTTTCCTGCGCTTTTTGGCGTAAAATAGCTATACGTGTTCGTAAATCAGGGCTTTTAAGCTCGCATTTTATACCCATTTTCAAAAAGTCGGAGAACTCTGTTATCGGCTGTATTTTGCTTTTGGGGTTAATGGCAACAACTATGGAACGCCCTTTGTTCTTCAGATTTTTCAATATGCTTAAAAACTCATTTTGCGAAGTTTCGTTGCTGTAAAGATTTTGCAAATTGTCAAAAAGTAAAATATCCGCTTGATGGAGAACTGTTAAATTGCCTTTACGCTTTTCTTTGAAAAAACGGTCTGAATCCCACAGGATGGCTTTTTTAGCCCATTTCGCCGAAGCTTCTCGCCCAATGGCATAGAGCAAGTGAGTTTTGCCAAGCCCCGAGGCGCCTTTTATAACTAGAAAATTTTCTTGCGTTCGTGGCATTGCGGCTATGAATTTTGCACTCTCCAAAGCAAATTCGTTAGAATTTTCGGCGATGAAATTATCCAGCCTGTATTTTTTACAGAAGTTGAGAGACCTAGGTTTTTCTGGATTTTTAAGTTCCGGAGGCTCCGCTATAATCTCGCTTTCTTCTTTTGTTTGCTGGCTGAGGATGGAAATTTGCTCTATGCTTGGCTCTACGTTTTTAGCAATTTCCAAAAAATGTTGATAAAAATTCAATAAAAACCATTCTTTAGCAAATTTACTCGGAGCCTCAATCCTCAAAACACCGTTTTCCGCCGATATGTATTTTATAGCGGAAAGCCATTGCAATTCCCGTATTTCTTTGGGTTTTGAAAGCAAAAATGCCGAAAGGCACTGTTCCCATATTGAGGGAACAGGCTCGGCAGTGTTTAAATTGACATTCACAAACACGCCTAAAATATCTAAAAATTTTTGATATTTTGCAATGGGTTTAAAATAGGGTATATCTATAAAAGCCAATAACTCTTGACTTTTTTCACCTTTCAAAAGAATATTAAAGATTTATTAACATTATATAAATAAATAGCAACATATTTATTATATAAAAATTAGCTTTTTATTAACAAAAAAATTTTATTTTGACCTCATTTGGTTTAGTTTCAAAATGAAACTTTTAGACACTTTGACGCGTTTCAAAATGAAACATGATTCACTCACAATTGCTATTTTTAGCTAAAAAAAGCCGTTTTTGCCTATGGCATGGCTTTTGCTTTAATAGAGGCAAAACAGATTTTTCACTTAACCAAGAGGTAGAATATGTCTATAAAACCACTTGCAGACCGAGTTTTGATAGAACCGATTGAAGCGGAGACCAAAACACAGGGCGGAATTTTCATTCCAGATAATGCAAAGGAAAAGCCCATGCAGGGCATAGTAAAGGCAGTTGGTACGGGTCGCAAGAGCGACAAAGGCGAAATTATAGCCATGGAGCTCAAAGTTGGCGATAAAGTGCTTTACGGCAAATACAGCGGAACAGAGGTTACCGTTGATGGGAAAAATTATTTAATCGTTAAAGAAAACGACGTTTTGGCGGTTCTTTAATAGGCAAAAGGAATTTCAAACTAGGAGAAGATTATGGCAAAACAACTAAAATTTGACCTTCAAGCCCGCGAAGCATTGATGCGTGGCGTGGACAAACTCGCAAATGCGGTTAGAGTAACGCTTGGACCAAAAGGGCGCAACGTTATGCTCGGAAAGTCCTTTGGCGCACCGACTGTCACAAAAGACGGCGTGACCGTAGCCAAAGACATTGAGCTAGAAGACTCTTTTGAAAACTTGGGAGCTCAAATGGCACGCGATGCGGCATCCAAAACCAGCGACATCGCGGGTGATGGAACAACAACCGCAACAGTCTTGGCGCAAGCGATAGCTCGCGAAGGCTTAAAAAATGTTGCAGCGGGTGCTAACCCAATGGATGTAAAAAGAGGCATTGATGCAGCAGTTACAGCGGTTACCGATGCTATAAACAAGGCTTCCGTAAAGGTAAACGGCAAGGAACATATAACGCAGGTAGCTTCAATTTCTGCAAACAACGACCCAGAAATCGGCAAATTCCTCGCAGACGCGATGGAAAAGGTTGGCAAAGATGGTGTCATTACCCTTGAAGAATCCAAAACCGCTGATACCACCCTTGAAGTTGTTGAGGGAATGCAATTTGACCGCGGCTACCTAACTCCATATTTTGTGACCAACACGGAAACCATGGAAGTCAATCTAGAAAACCCCAGCATTTTGCTATACGATAAAAAAATCAGCACCATGAAAGATTTACTTCCCACTTTGGAAAACATAGCGAAAGCTGGCAAATCCCTTTTGATTATCGCTGAAGATGTTGACGGTGAGGCTTTAGCAACGCTCATCATAAACAAGATGCGCGGAACCCTTAAAGTTGCTGCCGTTAAAGCTCCAGGTTTTGGCGACCGCAGAAAAGCCATGTTGGAAGACATCGCCATCTTAACCGGCGGTATGCTTGTCAGCGAAGAGACCGGTGCAAAATTAGAAGATGTTCCATCCAGTGTTCTTGGGCAAGCGAAGTCCGTAATAATAGATAAAGACAATACCACCATAGTGGAAGGCGCTGGAAAATCCAATGACATCAAAGCTCGCGTTGGGCAAATCAAAAAGCAGATTGAAGACACCACAAGCGACTACGACCGCGAAAAGTTGCAGGAACGCTTGGCAAAGCTCTCCGGTGGCGTTGCCGTGATTAAAGTTGGTGCAGATACCGAAATTGCCATGAAAGAGAAAAAAGACCGCTTTGACGATGCCTTGCACGCAACCCGCGCTGCTATTGAAGAGGGTATTGTAGCTGGCGGTGGGGTAGCCTTTATCCGCGCTGCTTCCTCTATAGATTCCTTAAAATTGGAAAATCAAGACCAACACACCGGCGCAGGGATTATCCGCCGTGCTTTGGAAGAACCTTTACGCCAGATTGCAGAGAATGCAGGTTTGGAAGGTTCCGTTGTGGTCAATAAGGTCAAGGAAAACAAAGGTGATTTTGGCTACAATGCCAAGACCGATGTTTACGAAGACCTTTCCAAAGCTGGTGTCATTGACCCGGCAAAGGTTTCTAAAACCGCTCTTTTAAAGGCTGCTTCCATAGCCTCTATGATTCTCATAACGGATTGCGTTGTAGCCGAGAAGAAAGAGGATAAACCGCCAATGTCGGGCGCAGGCGGCATGGGTGGAATGGGCGGCATGGGCGGAATGGATATGTAAAAGATAGGGCAGGCAGAGCCTGCCCTTTTTTGTATATTGTTGTGAAATCCGGAGATTAA
>Ga0268262_10006032_pt1 | contig 11781 bp, 8 predicted proteins | sample TergutNc150P3_FD_190354 | JGI IMG/M metagenome (GOLD analysis project Ga0268262, IMG submission 190354) | Nasutitermes corniger P3 segment gut microbial community from laboratory colony in Florida, USA - Nc150 P3 (SPAdes) (version 2) | ecosystem: Host-associated > Arthropoda: Insects > Digestive... | reverse complement strand
ACACATTAAACAATAGAAACTATGGACGAAAAATACATAATAATTCTTTTGGCACAAGCGATAAATTCATCAGCCGTTTTTCTATTGGTCCTACTTTTAATTTTACAGAAAAAGCATGGGTAGAAGCTACAGCCGGAGTCGGAGAAGGCTATGGTGACGGGGTAATTGACGTATTTGCGCCGGGCGGCTTGTTCTCTTTCGGGAGTATATTGCTCGCTGTTAAATTTTAGGAAGATTCATGGAGAAAGACAACTTAGCGTTAAATACAAAAATAAGACTGTTCCCTATTATAATTGTAATTAGCGCGGTTGTCTTTCTTAATATTTTAGCCTATTACAGAAACAAATGTTTAATAATAGGAAGCCTCGGCGGTCTTATTTTCACCATGTCGATCTTCCTTATCTTGATAACGTTTTTTTATGAGATAAATAAATTTGTAAATTTTGATATAAAAAAATTTTTTAACAAAAAAGAAATAAATAACCTTGAAAAAGAAACCTCGCAAGAAGTTGAGAAAACAAGCGCACAGCAGGACGACTTAATCGAAATAAAAAAAGAAAATGTTTCACAGCAGAGACAGGACAGCGTAAGCCTTGAAAAACGTATATTTTCATATCTTTATATCATTTCCTTTCTATCTGCGGCGTTTTGGCGCATAATCAAAATTTTTAAAGTTTTGCCTTTGGCTTATTCTGATAATTACCACAGCAATATCGTAGACGCAATATTACTGCTTGTGCTCCCCTGCGCCGCCGTCCTCTATTTAAAAATGAGAAAAGACAATGATTCCTGCCCAATAGACAAGGTTTCCCGTGATATACTTACCTTTTTTTCATACATTTCATTTATCTACGCGGCGGTTATCGCGGCAGCTGGCGTCTTAAAAATTAATATCCTTGCAGTTTTGCAGTGGGTTTATTACGCCGCCTCAGTGTATCTTCTAATTTCGCTGGCTATTAATATCCTGCTTACAATGTTAAAAGGAAACGTTTTAAGTTTTGATTATTCGCTGTTCCCAAAATATTTGCTTTCAAAAGAGCAATTTACAGAAGCAATGGCAAAGTGGAAAGTTTCCGTTAAATCGCTGTATACAATACGGTTCACTTTAAAAATTTTGCCCGCTCTCGCGCTTGCCTTAATTTTTGTCCTGTTTTTTTCAACAAGCGTTTTTGTAGTACAGCCTCACCAGCAGGCGGCGGTTTATCATTTCGGCAAGCTGGATCGTTCTTCCATAAAAGACGCAGGACTGCACTTTAAGTTTCCCTATCCCATAGATAAAACGGAAATATATGATGTCCGCCGCGTAGCTTCCATGCAGATTGGCTATGAATCATCGGGAACCGCGGATTTTTTATGGACGCAGAAGCATGACATCGGCGAATATACGCTGTTATTAGGCAACGGCAATGAAATGGTCGCGGTAAATATAAAAATTTTATATATAATTTCCGATTTATATTCGTATATCAAAACTTACGCAAACGCGCAAGCCGTGTTAGGCGCCGCCACTTACAACGCGCTTATGACACGCACAATCAGCACTACCCTTGACTCATTTTTAAACGTAGACAGAAATTCCCTCTCGGCGTCCGTCATGGATGAATTATCCGCTTTCTGCGAATCGGAAAAACTGGGGTTCTCCGTTGTGCAGGTTGTTATTGAAAACATACACCCTCCTGTGGATATAGCGGACGTATATCAAAAAGTTGTAAGCGCTTCCGTTGACAAAACCACAATGATTACAAGAGCGCACACTTACGCCGAAAAAAGATTGATAGAAGCGGCAAAACTAAGCAAGTTCGCCATCGACGGCGCAAGGGCAATGCAGTATGACAGAACAAGCGACGCTCAAAAAGAATCGGCTGTTTTTTACGCGGCGACGGATGCGTACAGAATTTCCCCCGGCTCTTATGAATTAACCAAAAATCTTGACGTGTACCAAAAAATTATTAAAAGCAATAAAGTGTATGTATTTTCGCGCGGAGCGGAAAACGCAATATCCAAATTTATTATAGGAAAAGTAAATACCGTAAATCTGTTAGACGTAAATAAAGGAGACGGCAATGAGTAAATTATACAAGGCGTTATTTGTTTTAATTTTTATAGTTATCGCGGCGGCGGCTGGATTTACATTTACCGTAAAGGAAGGTTACAGCGCTATTATCTCGCGGTTCGGGAAAATTGTAAATGTGCATAACGACGCCGGGCTGTACTTCAAGCTTCCCTTCCCTATCGATAAAATAATAACCTACGATACCAGAAATCAATACATGGATTCGGGTTACAATGAAACGCTTACCAACGACAAAATCAATATTATTCTGCAAACATATATCGTGTGGCGAATAACGGATATTCAAAAGTTTCATACAAGCATAGGAAATTATAACGCCGCGCAAAGACACCTTAACGATTTAGCGGCAACGGCGAAAAACAGCGTTCTCGGCAATTACAAACTTTCTTCGCTTGTTTCAACTAACATTGAAGAAATTAAAATAGACGAAATATGCCGAGCTATCGAAGACAAGACAGCCCAATCCGCTCTTGCCAATTACGGCATTGAGATTCAAACGCTCAAAATAAAACGGCTTGCTCTGCCTGAAGCGAACATTAAAAGCGTCTTTAACCAAATGATAGCGGACAGGCAGAAATATGTTTCCCAATTTGTCGCGGAAGGCGAAAGGGATTCCGCTATAATCACAGGAGAGGCGGACGCGAGGGCGGCGGAAATCTACGCTAAGGGCAAACTTGAAGCGTCGCAGATTGACGCTGAAACGGAAAAAATGGTCGCGCGCATTTACGGCGAAGCTTATGACAGAAATTCAAAATTGTTCGTTTTCTTAAAAAGACTAATGGCTCTCGAAAATTCCGTAAACGCGGACACAACAATTATTATGAGGGCGGACGAGTCTCCGTTCGATATAATCACGGGGGCGAATTAGGCTATGAAAAACAAAGTCTTTATTGTTTTTACCCAAATAATGGAATACATTATCAAGTATTTCAAACTGACAGTGTGTTTCGCAGTCGTTTTAATCGCTCTCTCAGGCGTTTACCGCGTTGAAAGCAGTCAAATCGCTGTCGTGCTTCGTTTCGGCAAACTCCTCGGCGGCTCCGGCGAAAAACAAATTAAAAAACCGGGGCTTCATTTTGCTCTGCCGTTTTTTATAGACAGGGTAATAAAAATCCCGGTACACACAGTACAGGAAATTGAAGTTACTACGCACTACAAACCGCAGGGAAGCGTACTTTCCTCCGACATCGGCGAAAACGGCTATGTGTTAACAGGCGATAAAAATGTAATACTGATAAAGGCAAAAATAAAATACCAAATAAATGATCCTGTGCGTTATACACTATTCACAAGCGACGCCGCAAAAATAATCGACGGCATAATCAGCGGAGAGTTAACGTGCATTGCCTCGCGCTCCGGCGTGGATTCAATCCTTACAAGCGGCAGAGCGCAGTTGTCAAGCGATGTTACGCGATACTCTCAAGACATTATCGACGGATTAAAATTGGGAGTGCTTATTTCCGGCGTGGAACTGACAGAAATTACCGCGCCAGCCGAAACAATCCGCTATTTTGAAGAAGTAAGAAACGCCGCTATTTACAAGGCGACAAATTACCAGCGCGCGCAGGAATACGCCTCTACCCGTCTGCTCGGAGCGGAAGCGGCGGCAAACACGCTCAAACAAACCGCCGTTTCACAGCAGGCTGAAAAACTGGCAAAAGCCGGAAGCGAAATGGCGGAGTTCTACGGACTGTACGACCAATACGCCAGAAATCCGCAGATTATCATGTCGGGGACATTCAGGCAGAGAGCGGGCGCGGCGCTGAAAAAGATCGGCAAGTCCATAGTGATTCCGGCAGGAACGCAAACGCCGGCTTTCCTTCTGCCGTAAGGAGGACGCATGAGGAATACGATTAATATTACCGATGTTCATCTTTCAGATAACGAAAAATTAAATTTCAGAAACAGCATTTTGTCTCTTTCGGGCGCGCTTGTCTGCCTCGCCGCCGCTCTTATTTACGGGAAAATTTTCCCCCGGCAGGATGTAATCCAGGCGCTTATCTATCTTGCAGGTATTTGTATAATCGGGCTCCCAATGTTAATTACGGCGGTGCAGGGGCTTATTTCCAAAAACATGAAGTACGCTATGGAAATACTAGTTTCGATAGCGATGATTATATCAACTTTAAGCGGAGAATTTTTACTCGCGATACTCATTCCCGTCATTCTTACCTTCGTTCATTTTCTGGAAGAAAAAAGCATTATGGGCGGACGCGACGCGGTTGAAGGTTTAAAAACAATGCAGGCGGAGAAAGCGATTATAGAAAAAGACGGAAAAGAAACTGAGGTAAGCGCGAAGGAATTAAAAACGGGCGATATAATCATCATAAAGCCGGGTATGTCCCTGCCTGTTGACGGCGAAGTTATTTTCGGCGCGTCGAGCATCGATCAAAAATCGCTGACGGGCGAATCAATGCCGAAAACAGTCGAGATAGAAGATCAGGTATTCGCCGGAACGGTAAATATCGACGGCAGTATAAAAGTTAAAGTTACAAGGGAATACGCGGACACTTCTTTTCAAAAAATAGTAAAACTGCTTGAGGATTCTGGGCGGATACAAATCCCCGATACCAAAATTGTCGATAAGTTTATTTTCTACTATATTCCCCTGACGCTTGTTACCGCTCTGCTGGTGTGGCTGTTTACGCAGGACATCAACAGGGCGATTGCTATTCTTGTCGCAAGCTGTCCCTGCGGACACCTGCTTATCAATTCCGCCCCGATGATCGCCGCATTGGCGGCGGCTGCAAAAAAAGGAATCCTCATAAAAAATTCTTCGTTCGTGGAACATCTCGGCGAAACGGATTATCTTATTTTTGACAAAACAGGAACAATAACAAACGGTATTCTGGAAGCAGGCAATTTCCATTTGGATCATGCCCGTGATTTTAACGAGCTTGTTATGACCGCTTCCTGTGTCGCCCACGGTTCGCTCCATCCAATATCAAAGTCGATTGTTTCGTTATGTGAAAAAAAAGACATAGACAGAGATTATGAAATAAAAGAGTATATCGGAAAAGGTATCGAAGGCAGAAAAGGAAACGACACAATTTACCTCGGCAGTTACAACTGGATACGCTCTCTCGGCTACGATGTAAGCGCCCAATACGAAGATGCCGGCGCCTGCGATTGGGTAATTAAAAACGGACAAATTCTCGGCTGTATTGTATTCAAAGATACTCCGCGCGGCGACGCCGCGCAGACTGTAAGCGAGTTAAAAAAACTGGGCGTAGCAAAAACCTGTCTTTTAACAGGAGACCATTTCCAATCGGCGAAGAAAATACAAGACGCTGTAGGAATCGATGAAATGCAGTGCGAATTACTGCCGGAGCAGAAACTCAAGCACGTTGAAGAAATGATGAAAAGCCGCACCGTTACAGTCATCGGGGACGGCATCAACGACGCGCTTGCCCTTTCGGAAGCGCACACAGGAATAGCGATGGGAGCAATGGGCTCCGACACAGCGATTCAAAGCGCCGACATCGCGCTGATGAACAACAATCTTTCCAACATACCCTTTGTAATCAAACTAGCGCAGAAGACAAAAAACATCATTTACCAAAACATTATTTTAGCGTTTTCCGTAAGCATCATTATGATATTTCTAGCCGGAGCCGGAATCGTACCGCCCATAGCGAGCGCGTTTTTCCACAACATCGGAGCGTTTCTGGTTTTAATAAACAGCGGACGGGTACTGTCGCACAAAACCCCCTGAACCGACGAAAATGTAATCTTTATAACGCTATCCACACAAACATTTACTATAATTTAAAAATTCTTTAACTGTGGGTCATTTTGCTATAGGGGAAATCCCCTATAGCAAAATGCTCGCCTATCATAAGAATCGCCTCGGCGCTGGGCGTAACCGTAGAATACCTTGTAAACGGCGCGACGACGGCAGCAAAAAAACTTTAGTTTTCTATCCAACCCCAAAAAACGCTCCTTACTACGAATATTCGACGACCTTTTCCCCGAAGACCAAACCCTAACCCTTGATTTTGTAAAAATACTTTAAAAAAATAGAGACGAGAAAGAGGAATAAACTTTTTTACTGTAACGTAAGTCCCAAATAACAATATTTCCCTCAATTGTCAAAAATCGGTTAAACGGGTACATTCTATATATGAGTGAATACATCATTAACGGCGGAGTGCCGCTGAATGGAACTATCAGGGTCAGCGGAAACAAGAACGCCGCCCTGCCCTGCATTGCGGCGGCGCTTTTAACCGACGAGCAGGTTACTCTGCGTAATATTCCCGATATCGAAGATGTGCGGGTTATGCTTGACGTGTTCACCGCTCTTGGGGGCGAAATTCAAAAGTTTCAGCCAAGCACTATTACGCTTTCTTTGCGCGATATTAAACAATCGGAAATACCGCAGGAAGAGGCAAAAAAAATAAGAGCGTCGATCCTTTTTGCGGGTCCGCTCCTCGCGCGGACTGGCAAGGTTGTTCTTCCGCCGCCGGGCGGCGACGTTATCGGAAGAAGAAGACTGGATACTCACTTTTTGGCGCTCACGGAATTGGGCGCGAAGGTAAAAGTGGGCGATAATTTTACTTTTACGGCAAAGACGCTTACGGGCGCGGATATTTTTCTTGACGAAGCGTCGGTTACCGCGACAGAAAACGCGATAATGGCGGCGGTTCTTGCAAAAGGAAAAACAATTTTGACTAACGCCGCGAGCGAACCGCATGTGCAGGATTTGTGCAAGATGTTAGTCGCAATGGGCGCTCAAATTGAGGGGATCGGCTCCAACATAGTTACAATTACCGGAGTGGATAAACTTTCAGGCTGTGATTTTGAAATCGGCGCTGACTTTATGGAAGTCGGCTCCTTTATCGGTCTTGCCGCCGTAACAGGCGGAGACCTGCACATAGAAGGCGCGCGTCCTCAGGATATGCGCCCGGCGAAAATCGCGTTCGGGAAATTGGGCATTGTTTGGGCGCATGAGGGAACAGTTATCCATGTGCCGAAAAACCAAAGTATGGAAGTTAACCACGACCTAGGCGGTATGATTCCCAAAATAGACGACGCCCCCTGGCCCGGTTTCCCGCCCGATCTTATCAGCATAATAATCGTAGTGGCAACGCAGATAAAAGGCACGGTATTGGTTCACGAAAAAATGTACGAGTCGCGGATGTTCTTTGTAGACAAACTTATCGGCATGGGCGCAAGAATTGTGTTATGCGATCCGCACCGCGCCGTTATTTCAGGACCGGCAAAACTCCACGGCTCGGAATTGATAAGCCCCGACGTGCGCGCCGGAATGTCTATGCTGATTGCCGCTATGTGCGCCGAGGGAAAGAGCGTTATACGCAATGTTTACCAGATTGAGCGCGGTTATGAGCAACTGGCGGCAAGACTTTCCAGCCTCGGCGCAAATATTACAAGGAATGATTGAGGCTGGCGTGGAAATAATTATACTGACTGCTTTTGTTGTGCTTTTTCTCCTTGTCATAATGATTCTTGTAAAATTGTATTCAAATAAACAAACGGATTACTCCGCGCAGATGCTCGACCTTAAAAATCAAATAAGCGAATTAAAAGATAAACAGATTAAAAGCCAGAATGATTCTTTAATCAGCCAGCAAAAACTACTGACGGAAACTCAAGCCAACCTTAACAACCAATTACAGCAAATGATGACTGCCATGAATCAGAACCTTAACTCTACTCAAAGCAATATTACAAAACAGCTTTCAAGTTCTAATCAAATAATCGGCGATATACACAATAAACTCGGTTCTTTGGAAACAACGGCGAAAAACATTCAGGACATAGGCAAGGATATATCGTCATTGCAGAATATTTTGCAGGCTCCAAAACTGCGCGGAAACCTAGGCGAGTATCTTTTGGAAGACCTGCTTAAACAGATATTTCCAAGCGCAAATTACGGAATTAAACACAGTTTTAAGAATGGGACTCAGGTAGACGCGGTAATTAAACTCGGCGATAACATTGTCCCCGTTGATTCCAAGTTTCCGCTGGAAAGTTTTCAAAAATTTATCGCCGCGGATAATGACGAAAGCAAAAAATCATTCAGAAAAGATTTTATTTCCAGCGTCAAAAAACGCGTCGATGAAATCGCCGTAAAATATATCAACCCGGCGGAAGGAACTTACGATTTCGCAATCATGTACATTCCCGCCGAGAATGTTTACTACGAAACGATTATAAACGACTCCTTTACCAATAAAGACTATGAACTGTTAAACTATGCTATGGAAAAACACGTTATCCCTGTTTCGCCTAACAGTTTCTATGCGTACCTTATGGCAATTTCTTTTGGCTTAAAAGGTCTTACCATTGAACAGGAAGCCAAAACCATACTTGGAGACATAGCGCAAGTTCAGGACAGATTTGGAAAATTCTTTACAGATTACAGTCTTGTAGGAAAGCACATAACAAACGCATTGGGCAAATACAACGATTCCGCCAAAAGCGCGGAAAAGTTAAATGATCAGATGGGAAGACTCACAGGACAAAAGACGGAACTTATTGAAGGATAGCGGATAAACTGCCTATCATATAAAGAGGTATGGAATAAAGCCCGTCTATAACGCCGTAATTTTTTAGCGAAGTGCGGATAGCGCAAACGGGAGCATATTCATTTCTGTACACATTTAAACTTTCAGATTTAACATTCTTGCCCGACTTTACTTCAATTGGAATAATTTTATCATTGTACTGCACAACAAATTCAACTTCGGCGGTATTTTTTTCAGCCGCCCAGTAGTAAATCGGCAACTTATTATCAGTTGCGATAAGTTCCTGAAAAACAAATTGTTCCGCAAGTCCTCCCTTATAGTGTGAAAAAGTTCTATCGTTGTCGTCAATGTAGAGCTTAATATCAAGTCCGGTTCGCGCAGAAAGAAGTCCTACATCATTCATATAAAGTTTAAAGATCGCAGACTCTTTATACCCGATTAGCGGCATATTCGGCAAACTTACTCGATATAGTTTATAGATCAGATTGGTATTTGTAAGCCAGTTAAGAGCCGCTTCATAATCGCGACCGCGAGAACCTTCTTTCATGCCGGAATACAGAAAGCGTTTGTTTTCCCTGCCAAGCTGGGTGGGAACTGAATCCCAAATATCCCGAGTCCGCGCGATAAATGAAGATGGAATATGTTTCGCAAAGTCGGCATAGTAAGAATCCAGAATCATTTTTTGCACATCACGCACTTCGCCAAAATCGCGCGTTTCGCAATATTTTCTCACAGCCCCGGGCATTCCTCCTGTATAGAAATACTGCTTTAACAGCCCCGTAATTGTGTCATGAAATGTGGAAATTGCCGGAAAATCGGGAGTTTTAAGAATTTGCACATAACGCGGCTCAACCGCTTCCAAAAATTCGTAAAACGACATGGGATACATCGTTATCATATCAACTTTGCCTACCGGAAAGCCCGTCCCCTCAAGCGTCATCACTCCAAGCAGACTGCCCGCGGCGATAATCTGGTACTCAGGCGCGTTCTCATTAAAATATTTTAGCGATGTAAGCGCGCGCGGACATTCCTGAACCTCGTCAAAAATGATAAGGGTATCGGGCGTAATTTTTACGTTGGTCGCGACAGAAAGCTCGTGAATAATACGCGGAACGCTGAAATCTTTTTCAAAAATACTTTTAAAAATGTTGTCCGAATCAAAAGTAATATAGGCGGCGGAATCGTAATTTTTCGCCCCAAATTCCTTCATAAGCCAAGTTTTGCCAACCTGCCTGGCTCCAAAAACAATCAGCGGCTTACGGTCTTTTGAGTTTTTCCAATTTTCCAGCTCTTCAATAGCAGAACGATACACTTTTACCTCTTTTTTAGGGTATTTATCTAAATTATAGCGTAATAATGATTCTTGTCAAGAAAAAGGTGTTAAATTTGCACGGAATTCTACGGAATTTGGTGTTAAATTTACACATTTTTCCTAATTAAGGGGATTTCCCTATCTCTTATGAATAATAGTCGGCATTTCTACGCTGAAGCTTTTAAGTACGCAGGTTTTACCTTCGACAAAAAGACCGCTTTTAATGGCGGAAAGGCGGATTTTTTCTTCGGTCTCCGGGGTGGTGATGATGTCGCAGAGTTGGCGGGATTTTGATTCCATGGCTTTTTCCTGCGTAACTTTATACGAGCGCATCTCGACATGATTAAAAGTCGCGCCGCGCGCTCCGCATTCTATAGCCTCTTTACGGAATAATTCAATTTCCGCTTCGTCGCCGATAAAGAAAAGTCCCCTAGTGTTAACAGACTTTCCCTCGCCGCCCTTGTGTTCGCGCTTACGCGATCCAAGACGGCGCCAATCGTTTGAACCGCGAACTTCGTCTAACGCGGCAATGACTTGTTCCATAGTCGCGGCATGAACGCGCTGTCCGTGTCTGATCCGCAGATTTACTATCGGCGCATGAACAAAGCTCCGGTACAAAAAGCCGTTGCCGGGAACGTCAAGACTGGCGCGCGGAATTATGCTTTTTTCTACTAAGTCCGCGTCGGAACGGGAAACAAGAAACCAGATGATTTCTTTTTCTATCGGAATGGTTATCCTCATAAGCCCCAATCTGTCCCTTAAGCCCGCGCCAGTTCCGAAGAAAACAACGGGTACGCCGATACCAAGTTCCAATATACTCTGAGCCAGCGCGTCGCCTGATCCTCTGGAAACTGTACAAGCTATAAGGGCGTGTTCTTCAATAGAAAGTTTTTCCTTTTTTTCGCAAAGAGTATTAAGTTTATCCATGTCAAAAGAAAACGGCGTCCCTCTTAAAATGCCGATATGCTGGGAAAAAATACTGCCGCGTCCGCCCATTCCAAGATCAGTCGCATCGATAATACGGCGCATAACGCTCTCTTCATACGCCGCCGGGACATACATTCTGTAAATCAGCGCGCGGCTTTCATCAAGTTTAGTAATAGGACGAAGCCCGAGAAAACCGCGTTTGTCCTGCAGAAATGTTTGTTTAGCGCGCTGGACAAAAACTTCGGGAAGCGCAAGCTCGGTAAGCGCCTGATCCAGAGCAGGGACTATATTCATGTCGGCAATACAAATAATACATGAAATAGAAGTTTCCATAATTCTCCCTAAAAATTCCTTAACACGCGCTTTGATCTTGCTTTATCGATAATACCCGATATAAGAATTACGATAATCGGAAAAACGCTCGCCGTCGCAACAATGCCGAAAGCGCCGTCCGCGCGCAGTGAATCGTTTCCGAGTCCAAGCCCCGTAGTTATAATGATCGGAACAGTGATAGGACCTGTGGCAATGCCTGCAACGTCCCACGCTATCGAAGAAAAATCTTCGGGCGCGAATATTGTCAGAATCAGGGCGATGGCATAGCACGGCGCAAGAATCCACGAAAGATGTATGCCTCCCATAGGCAGCATATTACTGAACAGCACGCGCGCAAAACCAATCACCATGCCGCCGCCGACGCCCATAGCCGCAATAGCTATCAATTTTGAACGCTTAAAAGTTCCGGTGGTCATTTCTTCTACGGTAACAGCCGTAACGGCAAGACCGGGTTCCGCAAAGATCGCAAAGAATCCAAGAAAGAAAACAATGACAAGTATTATAATGTACGCGCCGATTATTCCAAACTTTGAAGACATTGCGTCTTTAATCGGTATATGGGTATAACTGTCGCCGTTAAGCCGTTGAGGAACAAATTTTTCAAGGGTCGGTTTGTCTTTCCACTGAACCCAGATATAAGTTTCCGC
>Ga0268262_10006031_pt1 | contig 11783 bp, 7 predicted proteins | sample TergutNc150P3_FD_190354 | JGI IMG/M metagenome (GOLD analysis project Ga0268262, IMG submission 190354) | Nasutitermes corniger P3 segment gut microbial community from laboratory colony in Florida, USA - Nc150 P3 (SPAdes) (version 2) | ecosystem: Host-associated > Arthropoda: Insects > Digestive... | reverse complement strand
TCCTCTTATAGCCTCACCTATTGTGTTGCTACGGTCCTTTATAAATGTTGCTGCAAAATTAAAGGCAATCTCGTTTTCTGCCAATTTTGCCATCTCTATATCTATATCCACATTATTTATTTCGCCCGGGTTTGTTTGGTCTTCTACCCTATAGCCTTCGCTTTTTACATGATCTAATTCTTTACGGCCCAAAAAGAAATGGTTGTTGTCGGTACGCTTGCCCGGCAAGTTCAGCTCTTTATCTAGAGCTTTGCGGAGTTGGTCTTCAAAGGAAACCTCTATGCGGCGGTATCCCTGGGTGCTTACATTCGCAATATTGTTGGCTATTGCCCTGCCTCTATGGGTGTAGGCGTCCAACCCCTTGCTCGCCACAGGGATGCTCGTTTTGTCTAAAATCGCCAGTTTTGTGAGCATAATAACCTCAAAGATTATATATGCAAAATCCGTGCCAGATATTTAAGCCAAAGATTCTAATTATATTCCGGTCTCGTGGTGAAAATCAAGGTTATCCCCTGCAATCCGTGGAAAGCTATGGTAAAACGGGTTATGAAAAATCTAGGCGTGCGAATTCTAAAGCCAAAACCGTAGGAATTTCTTAGATTATCGCTAGTCAATCGGCTAAAATCTGTACCGAATATGCCATATTCATTGAAGATAAGTGCATCGGCAAATCTATCTATGGGCCAGCGGTATTCAGCAGAGACACCCGCAACCAAAGGCGCGGCAATATAACCATCGGAATAAGCGCGAAGCGGAAAATTGCCACCATGCCTACCCATAGCGGTAAATGGAGCCTTGCCTTCATTTTCTTCTATAAGGTAACGTGCTTTAATCTGCGTTACAAGTATCCGCCTGTCTAAAATGTCTTCCTCTTTTATGTTTATTGGATTTAGCATTTCAATAGCTTCCGAAAAGGAGAGATTTTTTAGCTTTTCCAGATTTGCGTTGCTCTCAGCAACAGTCATAGCATAACTCTTGTTGCCAAGCAAAAAATAACGCACTAGGCGGCTTTCAACAACATAGTAATTGTGGTCCGTGCTTCCGTTGTAACGGCTAATAGGTGTATAACTGTAGCCGAGAGAAAATTTGCTACCCTTGGTTGCAGCATAAGGTTCGTCAAGACTGTTATATGATAGGGAAACGGATAGCGGATAACCATTGAAATGTTGATAGAAACCGCGGTTAGAAACATTATCGCCTTCAACAATAACATCGTTTATGCTTGGAAAATCAAAGCGATATAAGCTTAAGCCTAAGCCAAATTCCAAACCCCAATCTCCATACAAGCCAAACCCCACAGATTGGTTAAAAAAGATAGAACTATCCGCAAATGAATATTTAACGCCTTTTAAATCTCTAAATCCATTGTCTCCGTCTGCATTATAGCTTGCGCTTAATCCCCAATAAAAAGAACTATTGCAAATGTTCTTTTTTACATAGCGCAAAGTGGCATCCCAGTCCGCATTGATATAAAGATGCGGAGAAAGGAACAAATTATCGTCTTGCAAAAAAAGCTCCGAATGCCAATACGCAAAGCCTATGTTAGACCCATTGCCGGGTTTGGCATTTATTATAGGGTAAAACATTATCTGCTTATTTTCTCCATAGGTTATAAGATTTTGACCTTTTTCTATCAAATTTTCTCTTGATATATAGATTAACGGCGGTAGCAGAGGATACATCAAAAATTCAATGGTAGGCTGTACAATATGCACAAGGGGCCAAGACACGACAGTTAAAAACAAACTCTTTTGTTCTATTTTCACAACAGATGTATCTTCGCGCACCTCTTGCGCGGCAACGCAAAATGCAAGGAGAAAAAATAATATAATTGCTTTTTTCATTTACTAAATTAAGAATTTACAAATGTTTTCTTTGATAACAAGGTTTTTGCTATTCTTGCAAGGTACACCGAGGTTGATAATAACTTTTGCGCTTGTTTTATCCGTTTTTAGTATATATCCGGTTTTAAATTTGCGCTGGGAATTGGGTTTTGCAGATTTGCTTTCAGAAGAACATCCTGCAATAATCGCACAGGATTCCGTATATAAGAAATTTGGCGAATGGAAAACCTTAATTATTCTCTCGGAATCCTTGGACAGTATCTCCAATGCTAAGTTTATAGCCGATTTGGCAAAAATTTTGGAAAATAGCCCCCTTGTGAATTTAGCAGAATACAGCACGGAAACAAATTTTTACAATGAGCATAAGTTGCTGTATATAAATCTTTCAGATTTGGAGACCATCAACAATAGGATTAAAAAACTTGCAGCTAAACAAAAAGAAAAACTAAATCCATTTATAGTTGAGTTGGTAAAAGATACTTCTAGTTCAAGTGATATTTTTTCTCTGGAAGATATTGAGCAGAAATACCTTCCAAGGCTTAAACATTTTAGAGGCAATGCGGATGGAACAATACGAATACTCGAAATTTACCCTGCGAAAGACCATTCAAGCCTTACGGATATGAGAGAGCTGTATCGTTTGGTAAAAACAAAAGCTGATTCCTTAAAAAATCAAAAAGATATAAACGTGTTTTACGGGGGTGCAATTTACGACTCTGTGGCAAATAGCAGAACTTTGCTATCGGAAATAAGAACTTTGGCGTGGATTTCTGCGGGTATATTGTTTGCAATATTCGTCTTTTCATGTTTCAAAATACCGGCGATATCCTTAATCACCGCGCTCTGCTTGTCTGTGGCTACTCTATGGACATTTGCAGCAACGGCAATTTTATTCGGCAGAATAAATATGTTTACAATAATACTCGGTTTTATAATACCGGGGCTTGGAGGGAGAAACGCCATTCATTTGCTTTCCAGATATACGGAGGAAATGCAAAAAGGCTTGAGCGTTAAACTCGCGCTGGAAAGCACCTTGCTGGGTATTGGGCAACCATTTGCCGTTAGCGCATTTATAAGCTCATCTATGTTTTTTTGCTTATCTTCTGTTCCTTTGCAAGGAATGCGAGAGCTTGGGATTGCAGGTGGGCTTGGAATTTTATTTGACTGGATAGCTATAAGCGCTATTCTTCCCGCAATACTAACGATTTTGCAGAAAAAACGCAAATTCACTTTATATGCAAGAATAGCCTTTAAACGTTCGGATTTTTCGCCAGAACCTCTTAATTTAAGGAAAATATATACGGTTGCAATTTTTCTATTCTCCGTCGCCATTGCCATGCAAGGAATTTTGCCACGAATGGAATACCATTTTTCAAAAACGGAATTTCCAAAACCTTCTGAGTTTGTGTATAAAACTCTAAAGGACATAGACGAATATTATACAGAGCCAGTAATAGTGTTCTTCCCAAATGCGAGGTATGCAGAAGCCGCCGCAGACAACTATCCGCATATAAATTGGGTGACACTCGCAAGCCTTTTACCAAGAGAACAGGATAAGAAGCTCAGGATTTTGGATGAGATACGCCTTGCCTTAACGCCAGAAATTCTGGAAACATTGCAAGGCAGCGATTCTACAAATGTGAGCAAGGTGATGGAAAGCTGGAATTTAAAACCCGTAAAAATAGCAGACCTGCCGGAAAGCTATCAATTGAAATTTTTTGGCATGGATGGAAGTTTGGGGGAATTTGGCTTTATTTTTCCTGAATTAGACATAGATAATGGGCTTGAATGTCGCAGATTTGCAAAAAGCGTTAACGAAATTTCCGTTTTCGGCAACCAGCTTAAAAATACGGGAGAGCTGGTAATACGTGCCGCTTTGATGGACTCGAGTTTACCGGAATTGCGCCTCAGCGTAATTCTCGGCTGCATAGCTATTCTGTTTTGGCTTTTGATATTCAAAAATATGAGAAACCATATATTTTTGATTTTACTGTCACCTATGCTAGGATTCCTTTGGTTTTTGGGAATCCTGAATTTGTTTGACATTCCCTTAACCATTTACAGTATTTTAGCCATACCTTTCCTCATAGGTATTTCTATAGACGGTTCTCTATTTTTATGGCAAAGATTTTGGGAAGAGGGAACCGGTTCGCTCAGATTTGTTTGCGCAAATAGCGGTAGAACAGTGATTATTTCCTACCTCATACCTATAGCGGCGTTTGTGAGCGTGAGTTTTTCATCGCATCCCGGTTTAAAAAATCTAGGCGTGGTAACGGTTCTTGGAACTTTGAGCATAGCACTCGCTCACATAGCTGTATTCCCCATCACAGCTTCGCTTGTTGAAAAAACACGGTACAGAAAAATTGGCAGATAATTTATATCGCCTGCGATAAATCAAAGACAAAATGCGAGAAATTGAATTTGTCCGGCTTAAAATCATCAAATTCCGTCTTTAGAGCATAGTCCAGCCTTATAGTCAAAAATTGCCATTTATAGCGCAACCCAAGCCCTAGGGACATCTCTTGCGCTGTGTTATAACTTCTATCCCAGTCGCTTATGCGAACCCAATCCGTGAATTGCACAATCTGAAAATTCTGGAGCGTTCTCCAAGGGGGAATTATCCTAAATTCTTCATTTATTCTGAAGTATTGCGGCGAAGTGCCGCATAGCAGCGTGGCAGTAGCGTCTTCTGGGTTAACTTTGTATGGAAACACGCTCCTAAAGCGATAACCGCGCAAGGTTCTTCCACCACCCTGATAAAAAATTGCTGCATCGTCCGGAGAGGCTCTTCTAAAAACATTTCCATAGCTAAAAGCAAACGCGTTTAGCAAATACTTGAATATTGGAAAATAAACAAATGCAGATGCGTCTACATAGGTATATATATGTTCCATGCTTATTTTCCAAAAACTGGTAATTTTTTTTACACCTGCATCATCGTAGAAGGATTCATTCCGCAATTCTCCGCCTACGCCGAAATTAGGAACCAACCTGAAACCTCTAATTGGGTCATAACTGTTATCGGTAAAATCGAAAATCAAACCAGTTTCTGCTTTTACCTTAAAATAATCCTCGCCCGCTATCCTTGAAAACCTGAAATCAAACATATTCCTAGAACGGACATTATTGAACAGCCCAAATGTTAAACCCGCCCTGTTTATCACCTCCCATCTTTCCACAAGGCTGTCGGGGTCAGGAGGGGAAGGTAATTTTTCGTGATTGAAAATTATTTTTTCATCCAGCCTTATAGCCGTAGGTATCCATGATATGCGAGTTCCAAAGAGCAAGGGATGGGCATAGTTCAGAGAGAGTTCCTGGCGGTTTTCCGCAAGCATTGCCGCAAACCCCAACTCATGAAAAGAACCGAATAAGTTTCTGTGCAAAGAGGAGAACGAAATTCCAAAACCATAAATCTCTTCATAAGAGAAACCGTATCTTGCCTCGCCCGGAACCCTTTCGTAAGCGGTTAATGTGATATCAGAGAGTCCATTTTCTTGCAGGGTGTCTTCTAATTGAATCTGCGAAAAAAGCTGCGTTGAAAATAATTTTGTCCTAAATGAAAAATAATACTGCCCGTCTATAACGGAATTCTGCGGAATTCTCCATAGTTTATTAAACCAAGTTGTATCGGAAAGCCCTATCTCAGGCTCAGTTTGCCCGGGCTTAAATCCAGAGCGAAAAATTCTGCTTTTGAAATTACCCATGAGAACTTGATTTTTAGGGTCCACAAAATAACGAACATCAACTTTTTTTTCTGTTGTATCTATGTATTCCAAATGCTCAATTGCAATGTGCAAATAACCGTTTTTATGATAAATATTCCTGATGTCTTTTTGGTCATTGCTTATTTGCTCAGGATTATAAAATCCTCCTTTCGGAACCGCTAGATTACCTGCTCCAATAAGAGAATCCGACCCTTCGGCAAACTCAATAACTGCATCTCCAAATCTATACCTTTCGCCTTCGTATATGTCGAATAAGTAAGTTTCAACTATTACTGAATCAATTACCTCCTCGGTTACCGTAAGCGAGATGTTTTCGCTAAAATAGCCATTGCTTTGATAAAAATCATCCAGATTCCCCTTTGCGAGCTTAATTATGAAATTTCGCCTTTCGGGCGAAATCACGTCCATTTCCGCAGGCAAGTCCAATTGCTCAATTAAAAAACGCTCGCTATAAATTTTAGAGCCGGTAATGTGCAACTTCCAAGGGGAAGACCCTGCAACTTTAACCAAAAGCAGCAGGAGAAAAGCTGTGCAAAAAAATAACTTTGGCAAATGGTTGCTAACTGTTAATTATTATCACTACTACTTTTCTTTTTACGCTTTCTTTCAGGTTCTGGCGGAGGTGGAGGTGGAGGTGGCTCTGCACCCTTTTTCTTTTTAGTAGTAACAGGAGGAGCGGGAGCATCGTCGTCGTCGTCAATGATTTCCTTTTTCTTTTTCTTTTTGGTTGTTTCTACTACTTTGCCAACATATATGAAATTCAGGCTAGCAGGTTCAAAACCAGAAGGGAATTTTGTTTTGTCGTCGTACAAAACTTGCGTAACGTTTTTAGCTTGAAGGTTATCCATTTTAGCACGAGTTAAATCCGCACCGGAAAAGTCCACATCTTCCAATACGGTTCCAGCATTGAATCTGGAACTTTGAAGGTCTGAGTTAAAAAAGGTGATTTTCCTGAGCGTTGTGCTGTCAAAAACGGCGTTACCAATATTTGATTCCTCAAATATAATTCTGTCTAAATAGGCTTTTGTAAAATTAGCCCTCGTTAAGTTGGCTTTTACAAACATAGAACGTTTCACGTTCGCGTTGGCAAAAACAACATTTTTCATATCTGAGCCAATAAATTCGCATTTATCTACGTCAGCGCTATAAAAGCTGGCATCCTGCATTTTGGTACCTTCAAATATTCCTTTGAAAACTGAACCTTTATCAAACACAACGCCGTTTATATTCATTTTATCAAAGTTCATATCCGACAAGCTAGATTGCGAAAAAATAGCTTTTTGAATCTTTGCCTTTTTAAAATCCGCATTGCTAAACGAGGTCAACGAAAAATCCGCACCGGTAAAGTCCGCATTGCCAAACACTGCCCCGCTAAAATCCACCCTTTGCAAACCGGAGCCTAAGAATTTGGTATTGCTCAAATCCACGTCTATAAAATTGGCGTTGGTCAAATTGCATTTAGAAAAATTTGCCCCAGAAACTTCTGCGCCTTTAAAACTAGCGCCAGCGAGATTGGAACTGGTAAAATCCGCTCTTTGAACAACCGCTCCATTAAAATCAGCTCCGGTTAAGTCCACATCCATAACTTTTGCGTTTGTTAAATCGGTACTTCTGAAATTAATCCCCTCAGATATCTTAACACCGGTTAAATTCGCGTCTATAAACGAAGCTCCAGAGAAAGAAGTCGCTCTTGCAAGAGCCTCGCTTTCGTTATTCAAAAGCACGGTCTTGTAAAGAACCGCCCTTTCCAGATTTGCACCCGAAAAATTGGCTCCTCGCATATCAGCACCTGAAAAATTAGCTCCTTCCAAGTTTGCCTCGGTAAAATCGGGATTTTCAAACATGGCATTTTGAAACCTTGCACTGGGGAACTCAACCTTTCTGAATACAGGGTTAACGCCTGAGGCATTTTGAAATTCCGCTTGTTCAGCGGTGGAATTGTCAAAACGATAGCCGTCAATACCCTTGTTTCTGAAAGAGGTATTTATCTCCTTGTTTCGCCAATCAGCTTGTTCGGAAACTTTCCCTCCGCATGAGGTTAAAGAAATGGCAAGCACTGAAACGGTTAGCAAACCGCCTAAGAAATATTTTTGCATAGAACAACCCTTTTGCATACTTTAATAAAATATAAAAAAAAAAACAAAAGCGGTGAATTTTTTTGTATTTTTTATCACTTATGCCAAACAGAGTAGTTATAGGTTCGCAATGGGGCGATGAGGGTAAAGCCAAAATCGTGGATTTTTTAACGCGGGATGCAGATATAATAGTTAGGTTTCAAGGTGGAGCAAATGCGGGACATACGGTAAAAGCAGACGACAAGGAATTTATTTTTCATCTGATTCCAAGCGGGATAATGCACCCGAATAAGGTTTGTGTGATAGGAAATGGCGTTGTTTTTGACCCTAAACAGGCAATTTTAGAGATAAAAGACCTTGTATCAAAGGGTATTTCCGTGGAAAACCGAATTTTGATAGCCGAAAACGCCCACGTGGTGCTGCCTTGGCACATAGCTGGCGACAAGCTAAAAGAAGCCAAAGCGGGTAAGTCCGCAATTGGAACCACAGGGCGAGGCATTGGACCCTGCTACAGCGATAAAGTGAATAGGCACGGGGTCAGGGTTGGCGATTTGCTGAATGAGCAAGAACTGAGAGCTCGCATAGAAGACATAGCTTCGTTCAGAAACGAAGAGTTTAAAAAGATGTTCAGTGCCGAACCTATAGATCCAGAGCCTGTGATAAAGGAATATTTGGAATTTGGCGAGCAATTGAAAGTATATATCTGCGACACCGTTTCTTATCTGTTTGAAAGCCTAAAAAACAAAAAACAGATAATTTTTGAGGGGGCGCAAGGGACAATTTTGGATGTTGACCACGGAACCTACCCATTTGTCACATCCTCAAATACGGTAGCTGGCTATGCAAGCTGCGGTTCCGGGGTTGGACCAACTACCATAGACCAAGTAATTGGCGTTGTAAAAGCCTATACCACAAGAGTTGGCAATGGTCCTTTCCCAACGGAACTTTCCGATGAAATAGGGGAAAAGCTCCGTGAAATAGGCGGAGAGTATGGTGCCACAACTGGCAGACCCCGCCGCTGCGGCTGGTTTGATGCTCCTGTAGTTCGCAAAGCTGCTGCCGTTAATGGCATAACACATTTAGCTATAACCAAGCTGGACGTGCTGGATACCTTTAAAGAAATCAAAATTTGCACGAGTTATAAACTGGAAGGCAAGGACCTGCTGTTTTTTCCAAACCGCTTGGCGCAGGTTTCCCTTTGCGAGCCTGTTTACGAAGCCGTACCGGGCTGGGAATGTTCAACTGCCAACTGCCGGTCCTGGAGCGATTTGCCGCTCAATGCACAAAAATATTTAACCAGAATTTCCGAACTCGCCGGCATTAAAATTGGGATAATTTCCATAGGCGCAAAAAGAGATGAGAGTATTGTAATGGATATTGGAGAATAAAATGAGTGAAGATTCGCCTTTTAGCATTCCCGCTAAAATAAAAGAACCACAAGATAAGCTACCTGATTATTCTATTGAAGATTTGCCGCCGCGCTTACAGGAAACCATTAAAGAGCTTGGCTGGAACGAATTGATGCCAGTGCAGAAAAAGACCATTCCCTATATGATGCAAGGCAGGGATATGCTGATCCAGTCTAAAACCGGCTCAGGAAAAACCGGAGCGTTTTTGCTGCCTCTCTTGCAAGTTATAGTTACCGAGCATGTTTATCCGCAGGTTCTTATTTTGGTTCCCACCAGAGAGTTGGCATTGCAGGTTCACGGCGAGGCAGAGCTGCTTTCCAAGGGGCTTGGCATTCGTTCCTGCGCAATTTTTGGCGGAGTTGGCTTTGAGAATCAAATTCACGCTTTGCGAAACGGGGTGCACATAATAGTTGCAACGCCGGGTCGTCTGCTAGACCACGCTCAGAGGGGCAACATAGATTTCAGAAGCGTTCGCGATTTGGTTATGGACGAGGCAGACGAAATGCTGGGCATGGGATTTTATCCCGATATGCAACGCATACGCCGTTACTTGCCAAAGCAAATTTCCTGCACCATGTTCAGCGCAACTATTCCTCAAACCGTAAAAAGCCTTGCCAGGGAATTTCAACGCCCAAATGCGGATTTTCTCTCGCTTTCTTACGACCAAGTTATAGCGAAAAATCTGGAACACCGCTATTACGCCGCCGATGCTATGGGCAAAGATTCTCTGCTCATAAAAATCTTGGAATGGGAAAACCCCGAAAGCTGCATGATTTTTTGCAATACAAAAAAAGATATAGCATATTTGGAGCAAGTTTTGCGGGACTACGGTTTTCCGGTAAAAGCTCTTTCCGGAGATATTTCCCAAGCCGAGCGCGAGCGAGTTTTGGGCGAGTTCAGAGAGAATAAATTAAAACTTTTGTTATGCACAGATGTTGCCGCTCGTGGCATAGATGTAACCCATGTGACACACGTCATCGTTTACGACCACCCCAGCGACCATGAGGTTTATGTGCATAGGAGCGGACGCACCGCGAGAGCGGGGCGCAGCGGGCTTGCGATTTCTTTAATCACTCCGGTAGAGGAAATTGAAATTCAAAAAACCGCTGCGGATTTTGGCATAAATTTCATTAAAATGCAACCTATAAATGAAGACGAATTGGCAAGCCGCATTCGCCAAAGAGCGGAGGCAAAACTGGACAGAGAACGCAGATTTTTGGGGCAGAAGCAAAACGAGAGAATGCGGCGTTATCTCCCTTTGGTGGAAGAATTATCGCAAAACACGGAAGGGAAAGATTTGCTTGCGTATTTACTGGATTCGCATTATTGGAGAGTATGATAACCGAGAAATCCTTTACATATAACCTTATGCGAGCCGTCTGGTTCGTAGTCCCATAAGGGAGGGCTTATGCTTTTTTTTATAGGGCAGTTATATTGCTCTTGGCAGTCTTGCGGGCAATATAGCCATAGAGAACCGTTTTTTCTCTGCCCCTTTGAACCGAATTTAAACCATTCCTTTGTATAAGAATGAATGGGATTCCCCAACACTCTAGCAGCAACGCCTTCTTCAACAAGCCTGTCCACGCAAAAAATAGCAACACGTGCTGTGCAAAACTGCATAACCCGGGCTTTTTCCAAAACCACATCTTTTTTATCAGTTGAATAAACTATGCAACCGGTTGTGCCGTTTTTCAGCAAGCTCTGCAAAAAATCAAATGGTCTGCAATCATCTAAAAACCCGCCTTCCGGCTCTTCTAAGAAAATAGTTGAACTTGCGTTAAGCGAACAAACCCAAAGCGAAATTTTTTGCAAAACCGGCAATGGAATTTTAGAGGGTTTGCTGTGGAGAAAATGTTTTTCTATGCCGTGGGTGGTTGCATAATTCTCAAGTTTTTTCTTTGTTGTGCCAAGAGGCGACAGGTCAAGCGCAAAATCCCCTATTGTTCTGTGCGGAGGAAAAGATTCAACGGCATTTTTTGGCAAAAGCATAGCTCTAAACGCATCGTTCTTTTTCATTCGCTGCCCGTTAATCCTTATGGAATCTCGGAAATTGCATTCCTTTGGCAAAAATCCGGCAAGAGCACGCAAGAGCTTATCACTGTGGGTTTCGCCAGCCAAAAAAAGAAAATCGCCTTCCCCTAAGCTCAGGGAAAAAGGCTTTACGCAATCCTTAACAGAAAAATCCACCCAAGAAATAACCATATCATTTATGCGGCAAAATGTTTTTCAGCGTTATAAAAAATATATTCACTGCTAAAATAAACATAATGGTGCAGCACAAACTGCCATAAAACAGCGGATAATCCCCGTGCTGAAAGGCTATTTTTATAGTGTTCCCAAGCCCTGAAATTTCAAATTCCGCCTCAAAAAACAGCAATGCGATAAAGATAGCGGGCGAGAGAAAACTCCAAAATAAAACCTGTTTTGATAGCGCGGCGAGTTTTGCTTGCTTTGTGATTTTACGCTTATCCATGCACAAAAAACGGGATAATTCGCTAAAATTGCTCCTCATTTCCATTTTGGCATTTAAAAAAAACAAAAAAAAACCAAGCGTGCAGAAGCTAACCGCTAAAATGAGCGAAAAATTGCACAAAGAATGTGGGAACGAAGCCAAAATGAAATGCTGAACCGTTTGCGGATAGTCAAAATCCGAAAGTCCCAGCGTTCTTTTTGTGAGTAGCGCTTTTAAGTATGCAAAAAAATCCGCGAAACTAAATGCCAAGTTCAGCC
>Ga0268262_10006030_pt1 | contig 11783 bp, 7 predicted proteins | sample TergutNc150P3_FD_190354 | JGI IMG/M metagenome (GOLD analysis project Ga0268262, IMG submission 190354) | Nasutitermes corniger P3 segment gut microbial community from laboratory colony in Florida, USA - Nc150 P3 (SPAdes) (version 2) | ecosystem: Host-associated > Arthropoda: Insects > Digestive... | reverse complement strand
TCGGCTAGATATACAATAGCTTGAAATTTTTCAGCAATGACCGATTCTAAAGAATACGCCTTCAAACGGGGCGGTTCCATATCTAAAAGCGTAGGGTACATCATATCAACCGGCTGCGGAACAATAATATCACCAAATCCTATATCAAACTGTAAAACACAACGGCTGCGGTCAAGACGTGCGGTTAACTTAATTCGTACCCCTTGGTATTCGGTATCTTCCTTAATTTGTTCCGAAGTTATATTTTCTGTATCGAAAGATACCGCGTCATTAATTGGTATTTTCGCAATTTCCGTAAATATCCTAATCAGTTCAGCGGGAGTACTTTCTATATTCTGCGCAAGAAAATCAATGTCTTTGGTGGCTCGCCCCCTGTTTTTAAGTACGGTGTATAGTAGAAGGCCGCCTTTTAAAATGAAGTTACGAGCATAAGGTGATATCGACAGACGATATAAAAGACGTTCTATAAAATAATGAAATAACAAATAGTTGAAATCTTTCGCGCAGGATTCAGCTTCATTCTTGAGTTTTGCTTTAATACTTTCAGCGGATACCGGAGAGGAATTGCCGTTCATGCGACAAGCACCTCCAAATAAGGATAGAGTACTCCCTTTATTTGAAGCAGTTCAGCGTATTCGGAAAGCTTTTGCAGATGTTTCTTTCCAGCCATATAATTTTTCAAAACTTCAAAAGCGCAATCTTTTCCTATTTGAAGCCTCATGCGGAAAAAGTCACAGACCGTGCGTTCCCTATCATATATTTTCAGCGGACAGCCTTCTCTTTTCACCGTTTGTATACCTACCTCATAAACCTGCGGGATTGCTTTATGTATTTTAACATGAATATCCGGAGGAAGTACAGGAACGCGCTTATTAACCGGGAACGTTACATCAATTTGCTGAGGAATAACAGTTGAAAGCTCGTGATATTGCGCTGCCGAGAATAGAGATATAACGGCATCAGGAACCAAGGCGGCAAGTATTTCGCAGGTATCCATATCATTTAGTTTTTCCGGTGAAGCATAGTAACCCCTACGGAGGCGCTGTAGAAGACCAAGTTGAATAAGTTCCTCAGTATCTTTGCCGCAAAAACCAGCGGAACGCAGGGTTGAAGCCCGAAAAACCGGACCTTCATCCTTACAGAGCTTGTTAACCTTTTTGAGACGAAAATCGGTCATATTCCAATACCCCCAAAACGTACTATCTTATATACATACTGATACGTTTTCATATTAAAGATAGCCTATATTCTTCCTATTGTCAACCTTTGTCGGTTCGATTTTTACATAAAAAAATAGAGTGGGTATGGGAATACCATAATGCTAAATTGGAGGCTGGTCATGAGATATTCCCAAATGGCACTGGGAACGATCACACATGACTTACATTAGATGTTATCTGCTTTTCCTGTCAAATTTCCTTGACCATTGTTACTACATCTTGTTCATCTTTCAACCCGATGCGTTCTCCTTCACCCTGAAAGGTATCTTGGACATCTTTTAGGGCAATTCTGACGGTATTTTCCATGACAATACGCCCGTTTTCTTCAATAAAAATAACTTTATCGCCGTCTTTGACCCCTAGTTTCTTACGTATTGCAACAGGGATAGTTATTTGTCCCCGAAGGGTGATCTTTGCTAATTCCATAAACCTCTCCTTATCAATATGCATTGAAATCAATGCATTCATTGTATGATAATAAACCATAAAAAAAATACCGTCAAGGAAGTTTTTTTTGCGAAGTAAGAAATGAGCTAAGGCTATCATAGTCTGGAAGTACCACATATATTTTCATCGAAAATGCCAGCTTCCTTACGCGATAGTCAGGGAAAGTTTTGGAGGCATTGTCGAAAATAACCAAGCCGTCATGGAAGTTCTGAAAAATTTCTGCAGGATATTTATTTTAAACTATAAAAATGAAGAAATCCCGAATGGTGTATGAGATAGTAAAGATTGCTGATGTTCTTCATGATATAATTATACCACTACTTCATAAATAAGACTGAAAAGAAATAAATAGCGTTTTTATTTCACAAAAAATAGGATAGGATCAATTTTTACCCTGTATCTCATTTAATTTGAATTTAATTTTTTCAAAATCTTTTTGAACAGAGCTTTTGTGAATATCTGAGATTTTATTTTCGGGGTCTTTTGATGTGTCCTCATACAGTCCCCTGATTGTGCCAAAACGCTGTTCGATTCTCACAATAATTGAGAGATCAATTTCATCAAGCTTTATATCATTAATCCAATTCACGATTTGAGTCACTTCTTGCCTGAATTGCACCAGGTACCCATTCTCAAGATTGTGTTTGTAGGTTGAAATATCAGTTATAGCGTCAGACAATATTTGCGAAACAAGAAACAACTTGTCGTTATTGGAAATTTTATGTTCTAATTTATCGGCGTTTTCTTTATGCTTGATATATTCCCGTTCTAATTCATCAGCGTATTTCTTAAGCTTGGTATATTTGTTGGATACCTTCTTTAGGTGGATCTTGCTTTTTTTTACCAAATATACGCTGACGCCAATAAGAACAGAACTAAGGAATCCGTATATAAACACAAACAAATCTGTCGTGGAGACTTGTTTATGCATAACGTTTAATTGCTCAAGATACTTTGTTTTTTCGATCAATAATAAGGACGTGTCATCCGCTGGGATTACCGGAATATCCACGCCATCGACAGGCCGGGCGTGCAACATGCTCCTGTACAAACCGACAGCTTCTTCGAACTGCCCCATCAAAGTTGTCTGGTTAATGAAAAAAAACGCAAGCAGCACAAATAATATAGCAAACGCGACACAGCAAGCAAAAACGAGTATCACGTTAATAGTTCTTTCCCCGCTTATTCGAGAGTGGTCATTCATTTTTGTTATCTCCCAATATACGGTTTATTATTTCTGCCAGTACATCTTCTCTATTGACTGCGTTTGCTTTGGTTATATATTCGATTGGTGCATTTTTATAAAAAACGCGTTCCTCCTGCTGGCATTCCGGATTTTTTATCCGATCATTAAGCTCCCCGATATATGCCGAATAGATGACATACTTTGCCGAAGGCCCGGCGAGCTGCGAAGGTTCAACAACCCGATGAAGCCATACCCAACCCGTAAACATTCCGGATTCTGTTTCGTCCTTATATTTTTCCGGAAGATGAGTGTTGTCCATATTCAAGTCAAGAATTAAGTAATCATATTTGTCTCTTTTTAACAATTCTTCCGCGTCAGAAATACCTCTTGCGGTATGGCACTTAAAGCTGGCCTTTTCCAGCTCTTTCCGGCTGTTTTCAATTTCACCCAGATTGTCATCTATGAACAAGATTTTTTTCACTGTTTTTATTCTCCTTTACTAATTATAATATACATGGGCGTAATTATGCCTATGTAACTGTTGATTCCCTTTGAATCTGGAATTGAAACGTTATATGGTATGTTGGGCGTTTTATGCAAAGCTCAAGATCTTTCTGCGAAACGCCTCCGATTATTTCAGCCGCCGTGGTTACCGGGTTAAAATCATCGCTATTACAGATTTTTTCCATACGCGCCCCAAGGCGTATTTCTTCATTCTGTAATTCTTTTTTGAGCGAAAGGTCTTCCCCACGAACCAGATAAGACGAAATCAATCCTACATTATAATGAGAAACAAACTCGGAGTTATATAACACCCCAAGCTCCAGCATATCGGATATGGACTTTACAATAAACAAGCCCAATCCGTCGCCATCCAAATGCGTCCTTCCGTCTGACGCCGCTTCATTATCTGAATTGAGTTTTTCCTTTTCGCTGCCTCTGTAAAAAAGTTCGAAAGCTTTAGGGGCAGGTTCAATGTTATAGCCGTAGTTCTCAATTGTTATAGGCACGACACTGCTCCGCCATGACGTGCCGCCGCCCAAATATATGTTGATATTTGTTCCCCAATGGCTGTATTTTAGGGCATTGTCAATCAAGTTAAAAACGACTAAATCTATTAAGCGGTACCTGTGAAAAACTTTAGAATTAAAAATGACAGGCTTATGAATATTAATCTTCTTTTGAAATTCCCGTAGATTCAAATCGTTCATATACGCTTTTTGCCATTTCAACAATATATCTCTTCTTATGTAAAAAAAAGAACGTTTTTCATGCCTGTCCAGGTTCCCAAGCGTTATACGCTCTGTCAGTAAGGCGACTGTGTCCGCCATATGGGTTATTAGTTTTACATTGTCAACTATATCAGCGCTTGCTGAGATTAAGTTATCTGATCGTGTCTTTTTTATAAATGAACGCAATTCATTATCCAGATTGTTATCTTTTTTTTCCCACAAGTCCTTAACAGAAGCCAGATCATTAAAATGATCAGAAAAATCGCCGTCTACCCGTGATTTTATCGCTCTGGCAATGTGCTCGCATTCATGTCTGTACATTCTTAACGTTAAATAATATTTATCGCTTACATACTTCGACAAACGCATCTCAAACCGACTTAAAAAAGTTACCATAAGTGAAGAAAATTCTTTTAAGATAAGGGCATAAGCCTCTAAATTGTTGTTAATCCCATCAGCTTCAATCAAAACCATCCATTTCTGGTATAAAATTATAAGATGGGTATCATATGTTATACTGTCATTTTGATCGTTTGAGGATATAAAAGAAAAAAACGTGTTATCAAAAATCTTAACGCTTTCATTGTCTTTCATCGTTATACTGCATTTTGGCGTCCATGGATGATCCGGTTTAATGTCCTGCGACAGGTTTATTGCCCCTTCATAATCGAAAGACAGTTTTGACTCAATACGTTTAGTGGTATTCAGCATTTCATCTTGGTTGGTTGACAGGACTATTTCCATTTTCTTGGAATAACTCAACGGATTCCGGTTAAATCCAAAGACCCTGACGCATTTTATCCCAAGATTATCCATGCCTTTACAAAGCGTATCACGTAAAATATCCGCATAACTGAACGGCATGGTTATCCTGGGCTCTTTTAATTCATGATCACGGCATTTCTTTTCTGCTTCATCTGAAGGGCTTCTGAAAATTGAATTGATATACTTTTCGCGTTTTTTAATTATTATGCGTTTGAGTTCGTGATTCCAATCCGACACCATATCTATGGCATTACTGACAAGCTCATTGTAATCCTCTTGGCTTAACAACTTGTACTTGGCTAAAAGAGCCTTTGATAAATCATATTGTTTGTCAGAGATGCCGTTAACTTCCATTTTACGTAATTCTTTCAAAAACTCTACTCTCTTTGAAGTTGGCCCGCCTGTGCGTCTCCATGGTGATTTTCGCGACATAAGAGAGGCGACCGGATCAATGCGGCTGACTTGTTTTGATAAAAAGTCTTCAAATATATCCTGCGCACAACTATCCGATTTGCGTAGTATCTGGCCGACGAATACGGCGCCGAGGAAATTCCCGTCGATGAGGATCGGAAAGACCAACTCGGTGTACCCCATCATTGGGCAGTTATACTCAAGATAAGGAATTTTGCCTTCATTGTGAAATGGCGGGGTTTTATACACTTCTGAAAAAAAATCCGGAGTTTGCGGTGGCGGCTCTTGCCCATTTATTTTTGCCCGCAATAGTTCTATATGATATTTATCGCACTCTTTGCAAAGCGACGTGTTTGCCTCGTTTTCTTTTTTTTCAGGATTATTTTCCTGAAAGTAGGAGCGAAAAGTTTCACATGTCAGGCGCATATAACCTGTTATCCCATAATGGTCGTCTCGCTCTAACTCAGAGCTATATTCCCAGACGATGGTAACCAGCGTTTCTAATTTATAGCTCATACGAGCAGACTGCGCAGCGACTTCGCTTGCTTCAATGACATAGTCAAGCGAAGCCCCAAGAGGAAATTGATTTGACTGTTTTCGCGAAGTCTGAGAAGGAACAGGGCAAGCGAGAAATTTCACCTGAGCAAAAATTTCTGTACTCATATTTTACTTCAAACTCCTTGTAGATTATAATAGACTAAATCCAGGCTCCCTGATTCTGCGTCTATCGTGACATACTGATTCAGTAGTGACAATAATCCCTATACGAATACTTATACCATGGCTTGAAGTATTTTGTCAATATCTTCGCAAATCAGAATTCAACGTCTGGGGCTTGACTGGCAATGATGAAGAAGAATAAAAACCAGTCATCATACAAGTTGCGGCATACAGGCGCTGATATTATTCCAAGACTATCTAAATAATATATCAATAAAATGATTAGCCATCCTGATTTTGTCCCATACAGCCTTTGCCTTATGGCGGCGTTATTAATGCCGCTTTTTATGAAGAAGGCGATATTGTCATCGCTTTATACTATAAACAATAGAGCATATTTTTCTCATTTTACCACATTTTTTCTACTTGCTATGCTTATCCGGCAAACCTATTTTCCTACAAATGGTCAGCGCGGCTCGTAATTTCCTTTCTTAATCGCCAACTGAAAGTATTCTAATTAAAGCAAAAGCAAATTCCGCGGCAGTACCAGCACAAATGGCAGCAATCATTTTTACTTTACCGCTGATTTTTAAAGAGGTTCCCAATCGGAGCGACACGGTAAGGGGGTTTTGAGCATGGTATGCCACCGGGAATAATAACACAGTCTCATCCATCCCGGATTAAGTTCGCCCTGTTTTTCCATGGCTTCCAAGGTGGTATCGGCAATAAAGATTATGCCGTAGGAATCCATAACTTGGCATTTTTTCCTATCATAGCCATAACTACCTTGTACTGGCTCATTGCAGATAATCAATGGGGGTTATGGTTTCTATTTCCTCAAATCCGTCCGCAAAAAAAATAGCGTTTTTTATCCATATATATTATTTATCACGAATCCTGCTTTCTGTTCACTTTTTTATAAGCTGCTCTTTATACACTGACTTTCAGCACGGAGATGTCAGCAAAACCGGAATAGTCATGAATATTCAGGAGCTGTCAGGGCTTGTCAGACTTGACATTTCTTCCATATATTTAGCATTCTATACATCAAGGATGAACGCCTATGACAGCCTGTGATGTGAAAAATACAGAACTGCAAAACCTTTATGCATCAGTTCGATTCTGATCGGCGCCTGTAGTTGTAAGTTTTGAGTATAAGCTGGGTGTGTCTTGAAAATTATTTTTTACTTGCCGTTGCTTAGGGTGTTTTTTACCAATTGATGACTAAAATACTCCAAATTTTTCAAAAACCTTTGCGTTGATCAATGAATTCAAATGCTTTATTAATTCACTCGGTATTCTTCCGCCTCTAATAAGTATTCCAAGTTCTATATTTCTCTCCATCGCCGCTGTTGTTAGATTTGCACTTGTTATAAATGCAAGTTCACTATCGGCAACAGCGCATTTGGCATGAATTGCGCCATTAGTATGTTCTTTAATTGATTTTTCTGACCATGAATAAATATTTGCCGAAGGGAATAATGATTTCATCATCTTCATTGAATTTTGACTAACTTTACCGCCATCATCAATTGAAGGCTCTAATAAAAAGTTAATTTGAACATTTCTCCCAATTGCGTTACGCATTGCTTTAATAACGGTATCTATCTCATATGCTACAAAGCTGACTAAGAAAATATCCCTTTTGGCATGATTTATTACCTCACAAAGAACCTGTTCTGTATGCCTGACGGGAACCTTACCTGTAAATGGACCAGTCCAAACAATCTCTGTTTTCCCTCTTTTTTCATTTTCAATAGCGGTGATAGAGGCGCTTTTTAAAGCTATAGCTACCTCTTGCGGGGTAATTGTCTCATTCTTTTTCCATGCGGCATCAAATTGTGACAATGTGGTTTCATTTATATTTGGACCAAAAGTTGGTTTGAGTAATGCAAAATGTTCAACTGAATCAATTCCCGCTATTTTATCCGCGATAGTGTTAATTCTTTCCGGGTGCAGTTCAATCCCAAGTTCCGCAATAATCGCCAATAAATCTTTCATTCTAAATACCTTCTATATCAAAGAAAGCGGCGGTCGAATTTACAAAAGTAGGAACCAGGAGAGTTCTATCCAAATAGCGATTGTTTTTTTCGCAGGAAGTTTCTGATACAAAAACGCATGCATGGCAAGCTGATGCATGCAAAGAACGATCTTTACCCGGATCATGTTCAGAACAAAGAGGATCGGACGAACAAATAGTAGCGCGTTTTAATGCCAAATCTACTATTCGTCCAAGTTTTTCAGGTTTTCCCAATTCAACCAATCCGCCCAATGTTCCATCTGAATCCGCCGCGGCGGTATAGATTAATACCCCTGCCATTGGAGCCCGTGGATCGTTACTCGCATATATTCGTTCACGTATACTGGCGGCATTATAGCCGCATTCAAGCGCAAATTCCCGGATTATAAGATGGGCAAAGGTATGCAAAAGAACATATCGGATGCCGGGATACCCCTCTTTCGGGTCTAATTTACGCGCGATCCGCCAGGCTTCATGTCCGTTACGAAGCAGGCGATCGCGTTCTTTTACGGCTTCGTTTTTTTCCCATTCAGAAATAACAGTTTCGTTAAATTTAATGAAAATACCTTCACCATGCACATCAACAGCAGGAACCCATTCAGGCTTATGCGCGCATAAACTGGCCCTTTCCGGACCTTCGCCGGAATCGCTTGTATTTTCAGGAGAGTCCACACGGGTATATCCAATCAGGGCATTTACTTCCCGAAGCCGGTCAAGTAACACTATTTTTGAGAAATAATGTTGAAAATTTTCAGGCACAACGCCGGCAGAACATGAGAAATGAGGCCATCCGGTAGATAGCTTGTCAGAAACCAGAACATTCCATTCGGGTTCCTTAATATCAGTATCAGAAATTGCTGTTGATTTCTTTGTTCCTTTCCTTTTTTCTTCAATTGCCTGCCAAACATCTTGAGGATCAAATCTTTCTATTCCGGGTAAACTGTTCCTTTTTTGCAATGTATTTATTATTATTCTAACTTCGTCAGCAGATTTTGCATCTTCAAAATATTCCCAGCCATCAAGAAGTAATTGTTCTAATACATTTTGTCCCAGTGGTATTGCCAGGATTGAAACAGTAATCGGGAACCAGCCATTGGTTGCCCCTAAAAGAATAGTATGCGGTTCTTCATCACATCCTTCATATTGATGTAAATGAGGATGCCTTCCACGGCAGGCAGGTAAATTATATTTTGCCTCCGATCCAAAAGCAAAGGCAAGTGATTTTGCGGTTTTACATTCATCACAACGAACCCAAAGATTTTCTGTTTGGAGAGACGCTTTATCTTCAAAGAAACGTAATGTTCCTTTACATGTCGATGGGCCTGAGTGCACATACCAGTGCCAGGGAAAATCGTCAAGATGGCCGTTTCGGCAGGCTAACAAGAAACGCGCCGGAACCGCGTCCGCATGGCTTCCTTTTGAACAGTTCTTATGCAAAAAATGGGTTTTTTCAGGACGGAAAGGATTTGTTTTTAATTCAAAAAGCCCTGAGTCATATTCAGCCAATAAACCGCATTTTACGCAACGGAGCCAGCGTGGGAATGGCTCAACCGGAATTCCAATTTTTCCTTCCGCCGAAAATGGATTAACATCTTCTCCCATTACAGGCGGCATTAAAAGCCTTTTTACCTGCGGTCCAAGAATTCTTTGAACTATTTTTAATAAACGGGCTTCGTCCAGAGGCGTACATTTTTCTGTATTCCAAAAATTCAGTCCCATAGTAATAACGGATATATTCGGCAAATCTATTATTGATCCCGGGCCGTAAGTCCAAAGTATCTGACTGGGGCGGATTTCTCCAATTCTATTGTTGCTCATTATCTGCCTCCGTCTGATTTTGTTTTTTGATATTCCCATGGAGGTTCTTCTGAGTACAGTGAATCATCCAGTATTAGTTGAACGCTACCTTCCACTTCCCGCATTGACATGGGTACTGTAAACATCATCCATGATTTCTTGCCCGGTCTTTCAAGCAAATCCTTAACATCGCCTTGTTTTGACGCTTTTTCATAACCCAGTTTGCGCCCTGGTTTTTTTGCTTCTCTAGTCCATTGATCAATTCTCTCTTTGCACATCATGTCAGCGTGTTCATATATTTCCTTTTTGTCGGTAATCTTCCATGCCCGGTCTGATATTACGTAAGTGATATGCTCCGCATTGGCATTGCCGGAACTATCCATTTTACCCGCGCCTAAATTGGGGTTAAATTCTTCAAATTTCAGGCGTAATAAACTGGTCATTATGCCCGTTAAACCCCTGTCCATTGCCCTTGAAGAAAACGGCGTAACCGATTGAGCTTCCACATGTTTATAAAAAGATTCATGATAATGTTCAAATGTTTCATAGTGGGAAAGATCACGGGGCCGCGCCCATGTTAAGACTGTTACTACCAGACCGGGATATTTGCGTCCAATACGGCTTGTTGCCTGAATATATTCAGCGGTGTTTTTCGGCTGACCATTTACAACCATCAAACCAAGCCGGTCAATATCAACGCCAACGGACAGCATATTTGTGGCTAAAACGATATCAAGAGCCTTTAAATCATCTTCAGCATATTTTTTTTTGTAAATTGTCTCCAGGGCCTTAAGCTTTTCAGGTATGTCTTTATTGGAAACCCTTGATGTCAATTCGTCTATTCTTCTGACCGATCGTTGTTTTAATCCGGGACGTATTACGTCGCTCATTTCTACACGGTATGAGCGGGTTTGAATATCATCTTCCGCAAGCCGCCTCATTCCGCCAAGCTCACGCAGTGAATTAAAATATCCTATTAAGGTCATGTATGGATCCGCGGCGGAATCAAAATGTTCCACCAACGCCTGAGCGCCGGTTAGTAAAGCGACGTAAACCCTGATGAGGACTGCCGGCCTTGACGCGCCGGGCGAACAAATCCCCATGTACTGCCGGCCATGTTTTTCATTAACAGGCCGTTGAATAGAAAAGAAATTGTCTTCCACGTCCAATCCATGCGGCGGGAAGATGGAAACCCTTCTTAAAAAGACATTATTCACCTGCTCAAACGCTTTGCGGACCGTGGCTGTAGACGCGATTATTTTTGGCCTGATTGTTACACCGTCAAGAGTCCATGTGGAAAGTTCGTCAATTGCCGTTTCATACAACGCGACCATAGTTCCCAAAGGACCGCTTATCAGGTGGAATTCGTCCTGAATAATAAGGTCCGGAGGACGAAGGGGCAGAATCTTCTTAACCTGGACAGCCGGATTATTTTTTGTTTTTTGATGATTGCCGGTACAATCTGACTCCGGCCAGAGTATGCCATGACGGGGACATTCATCGCTTGCCTTTCCAAATAAAGTACGTGTTTCTCCCCGCCATGCCATCATGGCAAATTTGTCTACCGTAGCAATAAGCATTGAAGGGGGGTGATGGTATATTTCTTCGTCAACGACCAATACCGGCAAGCCCGATCCCTTTGCCCTTGAAAATTCACAGTTGCCATGTTTATCACTGCAATAAATAAATGTCCGCCCAATCTCTTTATCAACGGTTATATCCCGAACAGCTTTAATTTCCTGCCCGCACCACGGACATGATAATAATTGTGCGGGACTGGAACTTACTCTATAGTGTTTATCCCTTTCAGTCTCTATCGCATCATTACTTTCACCGGTAGTGTTTGGCGTTACTTTTTGGCCAACCCAAAGCCCCAAAGTAAACGGTTCATTGCCCCACACGTTGTTTTCCTGTTTGCGAATATGTTCCATCGCGCAAAGCAGAACCGCCGCCCTTTGGAATTGTTGCAATGTTAACAGGCGCAGCGTATAACGCATAATAACGGCGAGCCCCCGTGAACCGTCCAAGCCTCCCAATGTTCCCTG
>Ga0268262_10006029_pt1 | contig 11785 bp, 11 predicted proteins | sample TergutNc150P3_FD_190354 | JGI IMG/M metagenome (GOLD analysis project Ga0268262, IMG submission 190354) | Nasutitermes corniger P3 segment gut microbial community from laboratory colony in Florida, USA - Nc150 P3 (SPAdes) (version 2) | ecosystem: Host-associated > Arthropoda: Insects >... | reverse complement strand
TTTAAGTTTCTTCGCTTTCTTCGGTTGCTGCCGCTTTGCGAGCGGTTTTGCGCTTTGCACCTACTATCTGCCCGCCAAACCGCTTGTTGAAGCGGTCTATGCGACCTGCGGTATCCAAATGATGCATTTTGCCAGTCCAAAACGGATGAGTATCTGAGGTTATTTCCAAAGAGATAACTTGATATTCTTCGCCGTTTATTGTGCGTTTTTCATTGGAAACCTTTGTGCTGCGAGTCAAAAATTCCTTGCCCGTATTTGCGTCTATAAACACGGTTTTGCGATATTCCGGGTGAATTCCTTCTTTCATGCGCATAAATATAGCAATTTTTTTTCGCTTTGTCAAGGAATAACCCTTGACGGCTGGCTATTTTTTTTCTAAATTTTACATTCACTAGTGGAAAGAGCGTTTTATGGACAATAAAAAGAACATTGCGATAATTGCCGTAGGCGTTTTGCTGTTAGTTGTCGGCTTTTTCTGCTTGGCTCAAGGTCCGGCGGAAAATCCTGTTTCGCTAACTGCGGCTCCGCTTATTTTGGTTTTTGCCTATCTTGTTGTTATGCCTGTTGGCATACTGTGGGGCGGCAAAAAAAAGAAGGGCGATTGATTTTAGGGCGATTAGCTCAGCTGGTTCAGAGCGTCTGCCTTACAAGCAGAATGTCAGCGGTTCAAATCCGTTATCGCCCACTAGCCTTTGGGGTGGTAGCTCAATTTGGTTAGAGCACCGGCCTGTCACGTCGGAGGTTGCGAGTTCAAGCCTCGTCCATCCCGTTAACCCAAGGAATAGTAAATTTCTATCTTACCCCGCAACAGGAGACTAAGATATGGAAGCTTTATATGCTAACAAGAATGATATAATTAAAGATTTACAAAAAAGAGTTGATGATAAGGTTTTAGAGAAAAGCAATTTTGATATTCTTAAAAAATTAGTGGAAAAATCGGATAGTTTGTCGGAGGCGATTGCTATTGCGGAACTTGGGACTACGTATAAGAGGACAGGTTTTCATTTTGACAAGCGGATTGAAAAGATAGGAGATACAATTCATTTTTTGCGAAAAAACAACGATTTAAGTTTTTCTCAAGGTGCTCCCATAACGCATAAATTGCTCATAGGTGATAACTTCCCTGCGCTCCTTAATTTGCTTGTTGAATACAAGGGTAAAATAGATGTTATTTATATTGACCCGCCTTATGGGAAAGATAATATGGGCGAATTTGCCCAAACGAATTATGAAAACGCTATAACTAGGGATAATCTTTTATCTATGCTTTATCCTAGGCTTTTGCTGGCGAAACAACTTTTAAGCGAAAATGGTGTTATTTTTTGCAGCATAGATGACCGAAATCATGCTTATATTAAAGGGCTTTTTGATGAGATTTTTGGAGAAAGTAATTTTATTGCTAGTTTACCAACAATAATGAACCTCAAAGGAAATCAAGATGAGTTTGGGTTTGCTGGTACTCACGAGAATACTTTGGTATATACAAAAGATAAAAGCCAAGCCATATTTAATAAATTTGATATTGACGAAGAAGAAGTTATGGAAGATTGGCAGGAAGATGAGATGGGATTTTATAAAAAAGGGGCTAACTTGAAAGCAACTGGCATAAACGCCCCGCGAACAAAAAGACCTAATCTTTTTTATCATATTTATATAAATGATAAAAACGAGATAAGTTTTGAACCACAAGAAAATTCTATAGAATTGCTACCGATAACAAATGGAGAAGAAATGTCTTGGCGCTGGAGCAAAGAAAAATTGAGAAAAGAAATATATGACGTAATTATTGTTAGAGATTCCGCTGGCATTTCGCTTTATAAAAAACAGAGACCAGGGCTTGGAGAATTGCCCTCTGCAAAGCCGAAGACTTTATTTTATAAACCTGAATATAGTAGCGGTAATGGAACAAATCAATTTTTGTGTGTGTTTGGGAAAAAACTTTTTAATAATCCTAAACCAGTAGATTTAATCAAAGATTTTGTCTTTTTAGCGGGAAATAAAAATTCCATTATTTTAGACTTTTTTGCTGGCAGTGGCACAACGGGGCAGGCGGTTTTGGAGTTAAACAATGAGGACGGAGGAGAAAGACGGTTTATTCTTGTTACTAATAATGAAATTACAGACATCAATCCCGGTGGTATAGCTTTTGACGTTACAAGCAAACGTTTAAAACGAGTTATGACCGGAAAATGCTATGACGGCACAAGTGATTTTGCTTGGATTAAGAAAAATACAGCCCTAGGTGGAAATTTAGAGGTTACAGAAATAGATTCCTGTGCCAATTATGATAAATCCATTTTTGAAAAAATAGATGAAACTCTGTACGGAAAAGAAAAATTTTCAAGCATAAAAGAAAAAATTGAATGGGTTTGCGAGAATTTTGAAAATACACAAAAATTTTTGGAAGAAAAATAATATGCTTCAAGACGTTAAAGATATTCAAAATAGAGCAGTAGAAAAACTTGTAGCTCTTTTCAATGATGGGCGTTCTAACAAAGAATTGACTTTCAAAGCACCGACAGGAAGCGGTAAAACATATATGATGGCAGATTTTATGAACCGCATATTGGATGAACATCAAGATGTGATTTTTATTGTGTCCACGCTTTCTAAAGGAAATTTAGCGGAACAGAATTTTGAAAAATTTGAAGAATATAAAAATTCTTATTTTACAAAAATAAATCCACATATTATCAGCAGCGAAATCTCAGGCGAAGAAAGGCTATTTATTCCAGAAACATACAATGTTTATGTGCTTCCTCGCGATTTGTATAAAGAAGGCGGTCGCTTAAAGCGTGGGTCTATGAATGGTTTTTTAGAAGAAATAAAATGGAAACAGAAAAAAAGAATTGTACTTATTAAAGATGAATGTCATATAGCAACATCTAATTTAGACGAACTATCTACTTATTGGGACAGAATTATAAATTTTTCTGCAACTCCCAACCTCACTCGCAAACAATACCCAGATGTCAATATAACCGAGCAAGAAGCGGTGAATGCACAAATGATAAAATGCATAAATTGGGGAGATGATAATGAGACAGTAGAAGATGCTATAAATAAATATTTAAAAATAAAACAAGAATATTTGGAATGTTTAAGCGTAAATCCTTGTTTAATAATCCAAATTTCAAACAAAAATAATGCAGAGCGTGAGTGGGTAGAAATAAAGAAATCATTAGACAAAAATCCAGATTTAAAATGGATGTACATCGTGGACAAAGAAAAAGATTGTGATACAAATGAAAATTTTAAATCAAAAAAATTGAAAGTTGAAAAATGGAAACAATATGCAAAACAAAATAAATCTTTAATAGATATAATCATATTTAAAATGGTAATTTCAGAAGGTTGGGATATTCCACGTGCCTGTATGCTTTTTCAAATGCGAGATAGCAAAAGCAAGCAAATGGATGAGCAGGTTATGGGAAGAGTACGGAGAAATCCTATTCTGCTAAACTTTGAAAATTATTCTCCTGTAGCACAAAAATTAGCAACCGCTTGCCATATTTGGGGAATAAAATCAGAAGAACAGAAAAAAATAATTCCTATAACTCTGCAAGATGCAAATGCAAATATTCAGGTAAAAACCACAAAACTTAAACCTCTTTCCGAAAAGCCTGACTTTTCTCTTTCTGATTGGTTAAGAAGGCAGCAAACTCCTGTTACTTATAAAAGTATTTTCAACGCATATAAAGATTTGAAAAAAATTCGTTCAGAAGAAACTCAAAAAATGTGCTGGAATTTTGCCGATACTTATGAAAAATGGCAAAAAATCGCGGAGCTCGCTCAGGAAATAAATAAGGAAAGCGAGGCGTTTTTATATGATTACACTAATAGTATGGATGTAAACTTGTCTCCGGTTTCTTTTTCTTTAAGTTCTCATTTCACAGAAACAAATTATTATGAAAGGATATCGGATTGGGTTTGGAAAAAGAAAGATTCTCAAGATGAATTTTCATTTGATAGCAAAGCTGAAAAAGAATGGGCTTATGTTTTAAAGGTTCTGAGCAATAAATTCTCAAAAATTATTGTGAAAGATTTGTTTGGCAATGAATCAAAAGAAATAGCTTTGTGGGGCAAGAATTTTTTGCCAAATTCATTAATCAAGTTTCAGTATTACAATAAAAGCGGCGTTCATAATTCTTATCCCGATTTCATTATGAAAGACAAAAAAGATAGAGTTCATATTTTTGAAGTTAAAAGCGTGAATATTGGAAAAATAGGAATAGATAATGAAGAATACAAACAAAAAGTTCTTGAATTAGAGGAATGCTTTATGGTAGCTTCAAAAAAAACATCGCAGCTTTTTTATCTGCCAATTTTGAGAGATGCTGGCTGGCAAATATATCGCTATAATAATGGTATAAAAGATATTTTAACTAAAAGTATGTTTGAAAGTAGTTTTTGAAAATAATTTTCTATATTAAAGCAACGGACGATTAGCTCAGTTGGTTAGAGTACTACCTTGACATGGTAGGGGTCACAAGTTCAAATCTTGTATCGTCCATTATGACCCCTTTAGCTCAGATGAGCGAAAATGTTTGCTTGGAGCAAGGTGTATTGCGCATTATAAGGGATTTTAGCCTTGTTTTAAGCAGTCAAAAAATAAGCCATGTAATTTCACAAAATGAACTCGGTCCCTGGGAAATTTACGTCCACGAAGCCAATGCAGACGAAGCCCAAACACAAATTGCTCTCTACAAACAGGAAAACCCAAACTGGGCTCAAGAATTTATCACGTTGCCAGCGTTAAAGCCGAATTTGCAGCCACTTTGCTTTTTATTAATTCCTGTGGTTTGCACATTTTTTCAGTTCAACTATCCGCACATAAAAGATTTTGGGGCAGCAGATGCCGCTAGAATTTTGAAAGGGGAGTGGTTTAGGCTCTTCACCGCTCAAACCCTACATTCAAGCAATTATCATCTGGTATCTAATTTGCTGTCGGGCTTTTTTGTGTTCTCTCTGATATCCGCCAGAATGCCGCTTTCACGCATTGCTCCATTTATTGTTTTGGCTGCCGCTCTTGCGAATTTGGAAACTGCGTTTATTATGAAAAATTATCACTCGCTCGGATTTTCAGCAACTGTTTTTGCAGGCTTAGGTACTCTTGCAACGCTTGAAGTCAGAATTTTGACAAAGGAAAATCGGTGGAGACGCTTGGTCCCTTGGTTAGCTGTGTTTTTGCTCACCGTGTTTTTGGGCGTGGGAGATGAAACCAGCAATGTGGATATACCAGGACATTTTTTTGGATTGATAATGGGTGCGGTAGCGGGATTTGCCCCGCCTAAAAAATGGCTCCGATGGGGAGAACCGCTTGGCAAATTGGATGTTTTTCTCGCTTTTGCCGTTTATGCGTTTTTTGCATCGATGTGGGCATGGGCATTTTTCTAAATTACCGATATGCCTCTTCATATAAAAGCCGCGGATTTAGATACCATACTTCAAATTTTTGCTCATGAATTACCAGACGTGGAAGTTCTCGCTTTTGGTTCCCGTACGGCAGAAATAGAGCCAAACCCCGAAGCCGATTTGGATTTAGCTCTCATGGGAAAGGGTGTAATTTCTTTAGAACGTATGACCACTATTGAACGTTCTTTCGCAGAAGCAGGTCTCCCGTTTGCCGTGGATGTTTTTGACTATGCAAAACTGACGAGTAAGTTAAAAAGCATTATTGAAAAAGAACATATAGCCATAAATAAAATGGAGAAAAGTTAATGGCTAATTCAAATGTGCTCACGCTTTTTCTTGCATTTGCAATTCCGCTTTTGATTTATGCTGCGCCACACCTAGGGCAAAAGGGGCTAATCTCAAATTTGGATTTTGGTTTACCGTTTTGGCTTTATTTAATTCAAATTGCATTCGGTTTGTGGCTTGCGGTGAGTTTGGCAAAAGATTTCAAAGAATGGTTTTTGAAAGTAATTAACGGCAAGCGATTGGAATCTATAATACCAATAGCCGTAGTCGCGGCTCTTGCCATTTTTGTATGCGTGGCGTGGATTGTGCCTAGGCATAGGGTACAAAGCGATGAGAGCATTTTTTTGTCCACCGCTCAAAATATGTATGCAAATCAGATAGCAGGTTCCTGCAATGAAGGCGAGTTTTCCGAGAGCGGGCATTTAAATTGCTTAAAAAGCGTGCATAATTTCAAAGCCAAGGGCGAGTCTTTTTTATATTCTGTTGGCATACCTATTTTTGGGCGTGATTTGCGATGGGTTTTTCCATTGCATATATTTATGCTTTTTGCAACGATTTTTTTGCTCTATTTTGCAATTCGCGCATGGACAGATAATAATAATTTGGCATTTTTAACCGCCGCTATTTTTGCCGCGCAGCCCACAACGCTTTTTCAATTTCGTTCCGCATCGGTTGAGCCTCTTTACGTTATGTTGTTTGCATTAAACATTTTTTTGTTTAAATGGGTGTGGGATAAAAACACCCAAAAACATTGGCTTTTGCTGGCTCTTTCGCTCGCATTCTTTGCGCAAACAAGGCAAGAAACCATATTCTGTTTAGGAGCATTTGTTATTCCATCAGCATTCAAAATGCTGCCAAAACTGAAAAAACAAAACAATAACCTATTTCCCTCAATTTTCAATCCACAATTCTCAATTTTTCTGCTCACAATATCAATTTTCTGCATCCCAATTCTCTTGACAATAAGTTATTACCAAGGCTATAATTTTCAAGGTGGCGAATTTAACGCGCATGGGCATTTTATAGATAACATAAAACAGGCTTGGAACATAACGGTTAACACTCCGCCGGATAATAAAGGTTTGCTGAAATATCCGTTTTTAAGTTCATTTAGCATATTAGCGTTATGCGGCTTTGTTCTGTTGATAATTTTTGCTTGGAATGAATTTCAACAAAAGAAAAAAAGATTTCACGTTTCAATTTTAATATTCCTCCTCCTCTATTTCCCGCAATTTTTTATGATATTTGAAAATGTTTCTGGTGATTTATCCATTGAGATAAATCAAAGATATACTCTTATAATTTTCCCGCTGATGGCTTTTCTGAGTGCTTTTGCCATAGACAAAGCGAGTTGTCTTTTAACGGAAAAACATCGCTTGTTCTTTGTACTTGCTTGCGCTGCTATTTTGTGGGGAAACACATTGAGCTATAGCGAAAGTTTTAAAGCAAATATTATGTATAATCGTAACCACCTGACAACGGAAGAGGTGGAAATTTTAAAATGGGTAAATAATGAGCCTCCAAAAAAACGCATATTTATTTATTCAAGGCCAGGGCATTTTATAGGTTATGGAATGAATTCCATTCATTATAATTCCTTAAACCAACAAAAGTTGAGCGAGCTTTTGCAAAAATACGACGGTGAAGTTTATTATGTGCGTGGTTTGGATTGCTGGGATAGCCAAACTTATCACAAGAAAGCTATTGAACACCGCATTGCCAACGTATGTGACGGTTTTGAACGGCAATTTCCATCGGACTTGGTTTTTTCCACCATTATCACAAATAACTATAGGGTTGTTATTGCAAAATTAAAAGAAAGCGGCGTGAGCACGCTTTTTGCCCCGCAAGAGGTAAATGTGGAACTCCCCGAAAATGCGCAGTGGCTGGGAGTCCCTTCTGAGCATCGCCAAGACTGGGGTAACTTGCAAATAGATAAATCCGTTACTGGCAAACCTTTGACAATTGCCAAGAAACGCTATAAAAAAGGAATAGGAACTCATGCAAATGGAACTTTGCGCTATAATTTAGATAGCAAATACGAAAGGTTAACCGCAGTTATAGGGTTGGATGAAGATGAGTTTTGCAGCAATGGCATTCAGATAAAAATTTTTGGTGATGGCAATTTGCTTGCAAACACCGGAAAACTCGGGCAGGGTGAAGAATATTCGCTGGATATTCCCTTGAGCGGAGTTAAACAACTAATTTTTGAAATGGATGGCATGGGCGATATTGGTTGCGACCATGTGGATATAGCATTGCCAATGGTGATGACCAAGCGGTTAGCTGTTGAATAAAAATAGCATTATATCCCCATCGCGCACCTCATAATCCTTCCCTTCGGTGCGCAGGTGACCGGCATCTTTTGCCGCATTCAAACTTCCATACTTTTCAAAATCAGCATAAGACAGAGTTTCCGCTCTTATAAATCCCTTTTCAAAATCGCTGTGGATAACACCTGCGCAGGCTGGGGCTTTCCAACCTTTGTGAAATGTCCAGGCGCGAACCTCCTTTTCACCCGCTGTGAAAAACGTTTGCAACCCCAAGATGGCATAGCCCTTATGCACAACTTTATCCAAACCGCTTTCTGCCATGCCCAAATCTTTGAGGAATTCCGCTTTTTCCTCCGCTTCCATAGAAGACAACTCCTCTTCTATTTTTCCGCATATAATAACCATGTCTTGTCCGCGTTCGGTGGCATATTTTTTCAACTCTTCGGTGTAGGCATTGCCTGTTAGAACATCACCTTCGCCTACATTCGCGCAATAAAAAATCGGCTTTGTGGTTAGCAGGGCAAGCTCAAAAATAATTTCGCTTGCCGCCTCGCTTTTCTCAAAATTCCTGGCGGGCTTCCCCTCACCCAAGTGCTTTGAAAGAGCCTCGCATACCGCTAATCTTTCCTTCGCTTTTGCCGTTCCGATTCTTGCATTTTTGCTTTCCTGCGCAAGCCTTTTTTCCACGCTTTCCAAATCTTTCAATATGAGTTCGGTTTCTATAATTTCAACGTCCCTAAGAGGATTCACCGATTCATGCACATGAATAATATTCTCATCGTCAAAGCAGCGAACTACCTCCATGATGGCTTCGCATTCCCTGATGTGCGTTAAAAACTGGTTGCCCAAACCCTCGCCTTGCGAGGCTCCTTTTACAAGCCCCGCAATATCCACAAACTGCGTGACTGCTGGAACAATGCTTCTGGGCTTATAGGCTTTGACAAGGGCATCTAACCGCTTGTCTGGTACGTTTACCATTCCTACATTGGGGTTTATGGTGCAAAAAGGATAATTCGCACTTTCCGCCCCTGCATTTGTTATAGCGTTGAATATAGTGCTTTTGCCAACATTAGGCAACCCGACAATACCGCATTTAAATCCCATGAGGGGAAATTACAAATTTATGCGCACCAATTACTATATTTTAATAAATGATATGTCCGCATTGCAAAGCAGACAACGATAAGGTTATAGAAACTCGTGCCAGCGGTGATTCCATACGGCGGCGCAGGGAATGCCTTGAGTGTTCTAACCGTTTTACAACGTATGAATATGTGGAAATGGTTTCCATAACGGTTGTGAAGCGAGATGGCAGGCGCGAGCCTTTTGGTAGGGAAAAACTGATTTCCGGCATAAGAAAAGCCTGTGCCAAACGCCCTATTAGCAACGAAAAAATAGACAATATGGTAGCTTTGATTGAAAACGAGCTTGCACAGTTAAAGCAAACGGAAGTTTCTTATGATGTTATAGGTGATTTGGTTATGAAGGAACTCTCCAATATAGACCCTGTGGCTTATATACGCTTTGCATCTGTGTACAAAGAATTTCGGGAAGTAAAAGATTTTACTACATTTGTGAAAGAGTAGAACAAATAAGGGTTTCTAGCCATTCTACACAAAATTTACACATAAAGATTGTTTAGGCATTGTGCCGTTTATATTCGTATCGTTTCCCCTCTTTCTTGTGTAACCAGTCAAATTTCATATATTTTTCGATACCCGCATAATCACCGGTATTTTCGCTCTCGTATGCAGAATCCCCGAATTTGTCTAGTATCTTCCACATTACATACGCCTTTGCGCGGCTTAATTGGCCGCTAATTATTGCCATTTGCCTTAACAATTCATCTGCGAGCGCTTTGCTTATAGGATTCTCGCCGCTTGGGAGTTTAGTGTAAGCAAAGTCGTGGCATATAATTGCCAAGTTGTAAAGTTTATTGCCTGTGAATTTTGGAATAAACCAATCAATGCAATGTCCTCCGCTTCTCATGTTCGTGAGGAAGCCGGGCTTCATTGTGTAATGAAGGACACCTTCATTTGTACAGACGTCAACATTAAGTTCGCTCGTTAAGACATATAAGTCTTTTCCGGCGAAGTCAGTTGTTATCCGCGTTCCCGTGAAATCATAAACCTTTATCATTTTTGCCCCAGCTATTTTTTTCGCTTATGGCTCTCATATAGCCTTCGGTCGTTTTAACAGAATCGCTTATTGAGTTAAGCCTTGCATATACATCTTTCATCTCTTTCAATAAATTTTTTTCGTACTCGTCGTGCTTGTCAATATGCTTGTCCAAGCTAGATTCAATCTTGTCTATCTTGTTGTTCAGCATTTTCCAAATGAAAAAATACACCACGCCCGACATCCCGCCCGATATTGCAAACTGAGCTAAAATTTCTTCCATGCTACGCTCCTTCTCTAAAAGTTTTGCAGTTCCCTATCCTGCTTGCCAAATTCCATGCTCCTAGCATATAGGGGCAATTGCCGCAGCAGTGGTATTTCCTCGGCTTGCAATCCCAGACCGTGCCTAAATCCTCGTTGCAGCATGGCATGAATTTTATTTTGCCGTCTGGCGTGATGAAAAATGCTTTGGCGAATGGATGGCTAGTCAAAGGGCTTGTCTCATCGTTGACAAAAACAGGCTTGCCTTGCTCTTTCTGCTTCACATGCTCCGGTATTCCGTCCAGCACCAAATCCTGCGGCAATAAATGCTTTTTGCGCTTGCCCATGTAATCCTCATCGCTGTCGTGCCTTGCGAGAACGACAATAAGGTTATCGTAGCATCTTCGCCAGCCGCCGAGGTTCAGGCCGTTGGTGCGGATGATGGCTTTCGCCCCGTGCTTTTTGAGCCAGTCCAGAAGCACAGTTAAATCAGGGAACAAAGTAGGCTCCCCGCCGGTTAGCTCCGCCACATCGCCAGCCTGCAATTCCTTTCCCAGAAACAATATCAAATCCCCTGCCGTTATCTTGTCCGGGAAATCTGGATTGTTGCGCCACTGCTTAACCACGCAATAGTCACATGACTTGTTGCACTTGTTGGTGAGCGATATGAGGAAGTAGGTCATAAAATCCTAGCCCACGGAAACCAACGGCCATCGTATCTATTCCTTATGTATGCACCATTATTGACACCGCCGCTGCTTGCGGAAGCCCAGTATATTTGAATGAAGGTTTGGGGCTCTGCCGCTTTGACTTCCAGAATTCCCCACTGATGGGCACCGGCAGGCGAGTTAGCGCCGAGCGGAGGAGCGACGACGTAGTAGCCTGATTCGGTAAGATAGTCCCAGTCTTGATTTGGCGGGCTAAGCCATCCTTTCGAGAGCTTGTTCTGCTTGGCGTTAATGCTCTGTTGCAAATAGTCAGCTGTTTCGTTAAGAGATTGTCTAGTCGTTAATTTTAGCCAGGCTATTAATTTATCTACATGTATTCTGCACGGTTTCCATGTGTTATTTAAATCTTGCAGGAAACCCGCAAAATAGTAGAATCCTGTTGGTTCTTCGTTCTTCCAAAAAAGAGAGAGCGGCTTCAATCTTGACCAAATTTCTTGAAGCACATATCCTATACCGCGTTTATCAATCGCGGGGACATCCTGCGGCATCGTATATCCCCCCGGATTAAGGGATAGCTCAGTTAGCGTGCCCGCAATAGCCTGAAGACTGCTGTTAAAGTCTCTGACATAAAACTCATCCAGCAATTGCTTCCAGTCTTCGGAGAAGTTAAACGTTTGGTCAATGCTTCTTCTGCTGCCCGTGAGAATATACATAGTAGGATAATCGGTGCATCTTTTCACAGCAAGTATTGATGTTTCCAGCCTA
>Ga0268262_10006028_pt1 | contig 11785 bp, 8 predicted proteins | sample TergutNc150P3_FD_190354 | JGI IMG/M metagenome (GOLD analysis project Ga0268262, IMG submission 190354) | Nasutitermes corniger P3 segment gut microbial community from laboratory colony in Florida, USA - Nc150 P3 (SPAdes) (version 2) | ecosystem: Host-associated > Arthropoda: Insects > Digestive... | reverse complement strand
AAGCTGAAACCGAGTACTTTGTCATACTTTCGGGCGAGGGCGTAGTTGATGACAACGGGATCGAAAAGCCGGTAAAAGCCGGTGATACGATGATTACCGGAAACGGCGCGTCGCACAGTATACGCAACAACGGCTCCGTCCCCCTTGTGTTTCACGGGATAATAGTTACGTACTCTTAGACAACTCCCTTAAAACCCTGACGCCCAAGAAGAGCGACAGAATCAATGAGCAGAAATCCGCAATGGGCGCGCAGAGCTGGATGCCCAGAACGCCAAGAACGGGAACAACGGTAAAAAGCAGGGGGATGAAAAAGAGCCCCTGCCGGGCGAAGGCAAGAATGCTTGCGGGAAGGGCTTTGCCTATTGTTTGCAGTAAAAAACTGGTCAGTAATATCCAGCCCAAAAACGGCAGACACAGGCTTTGAGCGCGAAGCATGAAAGTTCCTATCCTGATGACATCGGCGTCGTCATGCCGGAACAGCGCGATGATAGAAGGAGCGAAAGTAAAACAGGCCGCAGCCAATATTATCAGTATAACGGTGGAGACGCGGAGACAAAACCAGAACGCTTTCTTTACCCTGTCATATTGTTTTGCGCCGTAATTAAAACCGCACACGGGCTGGAAAGCCTGTCCAAATCCGAGAATCGCGGAACTCGCGAGCATAAATGCCCGTTGGGTAATGGAAATGGAAGCGATAACGGCGTCGCCGTATATGCCGGCGGCGTGGTTCAGCAACAGCGTGGTAAGACTCTGCATGGACTGACGGAGCAGCGACGGGGTTCCGCCCCGCACCATTTCACGGTAATTATGCAACGAAGGCGAGAAATTGCGGAATTCAATGCGGATGTTTCCCGCTTTGCGGCACGCAAAGAAAAACAGAATTGAAAAGCTGACGCACTGGCTGATCATGGTCGCCAGAGACGCGCCCCGCACTCCCAATTTCAATATAAAAATAAATATCGGATCAAGTGCGATGTTGAGGATCGCCCCGGTGGTCATGCCCATCATTCCAAAGAGGGCGCTGCCCTGATACCGCAATAAATTGTTCATCATAAAAGACGACACCATGAACGGCGCGCCAATTAAAATAAACCTCAGATAATCCGTCGCGTAAGGCAAGATTGTTTCGGTCGAGCCCAAAAGCAGAGCCAGCGGCCTGGTAAAAATTGTTCCGAATATCATGATAATCAGCCCGACCGCGAACGCTGTGTAAAAACTTGTCGCAGCCATTTTTTCCGCTTCTTCGGTTTTCCTCGCGCCCAGTGAACGGGAGATTAAATTACCCGCGCCGTGGCCGAAAAAGAAACCTGCCGCCTGAATAATCGCCATAAGCGAAAACACCACCCCCACCCCGGCGATGGCGCTGGTACCGAGCGAACTGACAAAATAAGTGTCCGCCATATTGTACAGGGACGACACCAGCATACTGGTAATGGTAGGAACCGCCAATTTACAAATCAAAGGCTCCACAGGAGAAGTTGTCATCATTTCATGTTTTGCGGCGTTCGCCGCAATGTTTTCATCGTTCACGCTGTTAATATGGTAACAGACCGGAAGAGTCATGAATAGGTATCGCTTTATTCCTACGTTCATCGCACATGGCAATTTCTTCAGGGCTTGCCGGTTCTATGACAGGTTTCCAGTAGTCATCGGCGATATAAGTCAATAAAGGCTTTATTGCCGGAAGAGAACGATCCGGAATTGTGTCGATCATTGTGTGGAGTTCTTTTCATAATATGGTAGCGGTTATGCGCTATTGAAACCGCGCTAACTCCTTATCCTGTAAGGAATTACATAACAAAATGAAACATAATGAAGCATAAAAAAAGCCGCCTGAAAAGGCGGCCTTAGCTCCCCCGCGCGGATTTGAACCACGGACCCAGTGGTTAACAGTCTGGGGGAACGCCCTTGTTTCAGGACTATCAAAAACTATCTAATTCCTTACAGGATAAGGACTTACATACATAAGCCCCATGCCAATACCCTATCATTTACTGTCAACAAAGTCAATATTCTGTTGACAGTTTTGTTGACACTGATTTGTAAAAATGGGTTTGCCGGATAAGCATAGCAAGTGGGAAAAAGTTAAAGAATGAAGGAAATATGCTTAATCAGAAGCGGGAAACTCTATCACCCAAACAGTAGAATAACTGAAAACGATTTAGGACAAAAACCGGAAGGAAGAAACAGCCCAATGTTATTCCTACTGTTTATAACTCATGTTACTTAAAAGTGAAAATAAGATATATTATGGAGGGATAGGAATGGATATATTAGTTTTATATAGCAATTATTTGTTGTATAGTACATTGTATAGTAGCGACAATAGGATTTTCTACGGTATTAGGTGGCGATATAAACCACATTTGATGACTCGATAGTCGAAAACCATTCATAGACGAGAATATGATAATATGCCAGGCATTTTAATCACGAAGAGAATAATGGGGGGACAAAGGCAGTCAAAGACCATGGACATAGCCGGTGGTTTGAGGAAGCCCCCTTAATATAGAGAATACCCCCTTTTATTTCTTTGGCTATTGGACTATACTTAATACTGGCATGGTAAACGGTGAAATACTCGCAATAAAAAACAGCATCTTAAAGACTGTGAGTGGAGATTGTGAAAAAATTATCCTCTTTGATTCCTACGCCTATGGAGTGCCCAGAGGTTGAAATTTCTTGCTATCACACTCATCATGAATTAGCTGTTGATGACAATGTGGTTTGTGATGAGGAGATTGTAGTTTGAGGGTACAAATATGCTAAAAAAATTAACCATTCGGAACTTTAAGGCAATTACAGATATGACGATAGACTTTACTCCCATGACTGTATTAATTGGTGGAAATGCATCTGGCAAGAGTACTGTTTTACAAGCCCTGGATTTTTTACGCTCCTTCGCATTTAGAGATATTCCTGAATATTTGCGCGAGAAAGGTTTGAATTTTGAGGAGCTTAAATCACAATTACATGATGGGCAAAATAAACCGATAGAGTTTATTTCAGATTATGAATTTTTAATAGATAAAAAGAAGTTAGAGCTTAGCTGGTATCTTCAAATAGATCATACAGAACAAATGAAGGGCAACTGGCTTATCAAAGAGAAAATGCAGAACCTTTCTACAAATCAAGATATTTATTCGGAGGAAATTTATTCCAGGGGCTTTGGAAAAGGCGGACTTATGACTGCCGGAGACTCAAATGCTGTAGCTGGTAGTCCGTTGGCAGTTGCTCATAGCATTAATGAATTAAATATAGAAGCTTCTTGGTTAAAGTATCTTTCCGGAACTACCCATGAACAATTATTGAAACCGCTAAGGGATTACTTATCCGGAAGTGTTTTTTATGGCCTTTTGTCTCCGGATTCCATGAGAAAAGGAAATGGACAAACTCTGGTAGGAAGTATTGGAATAAACGGCATTAACCTTGCCGCCTGTATACATAATATGACGCCTTGCGATAGGGAACAACTTGACAAAACAATTTCAAAACTTGTTGATTGTAAAGTGAAAATTAAGACGGCCGATGTCGGGAGAATCGAGCTTTATATTGAAGAAGATTTTTGTTCTACAATAACCCGAATAAATAAAGATCATATTAGCGATGGACTTTTAAGAATAATCGCATTTACGGTTATTTCTTTCATGGAAAGGACAATAGCCATTATAACAAATGATGGTCATTATCTTGCAACAGAAAGCGGTAAAATTCTTGCTGCCCAAAAAAGAGATGGGCTGATTCTCTTAGATGAAATAGAAAATGGTATTAACCCTTATTTGACCGAGCGGATTATTTTATCATTGCGCAATCTTGTTGTCGAATCAGATCGGCAAATAATCATAACCACCCACAGTCCGGTAATGCTCAACGACTTTATGCCGGAAGAAATTGTATTTTTATGGAGGGATAAAAACGGTTTTGTCCATGCAAAAAGATTTTTTGATACTGAGGAAATGCGAGAGGCTCTCAGTTTCCTTAATCCAGGTGAAATCTGGGAAAATTATGGGAAAGATACAATTCTGACAAAATTAGGTATCAAGCAGGAAGATAGATGACAACTATTTACATCCACTGCGAAGGGGTTACGGATTATGCAGTTATTCCTATCCTTATGAAGAAAGTATTAAAAATGCATGATTTAGACATTAAATGGATCGGACGAGATGAATTGAGAAAACTTAATACGCATCGTAAAAGTAATATTACAATTTCAGGCCATTATAAATTTATCAAAGCTCTTGCTACACATTCGTATTTAAACGGCAGTAAATATATTGCCTACCATCAAGATGCCGATGGCAAATTCATTAATGTTTATAATGATATAATATCTGAGTTTAGGCCATTACAAGAAGATGGTTTTTTCTGTCTTGCCATAGTCCCCAAAGAGATGATTGAAAGTTGGCTTCTATCTGATGATAGTGCATATCCATCAATGCCAAATGATCCTAAGTTGCCTTCAAAACCAGAGGAAATATGGGGACTAAAAGACAATCCAAATTCAAATCACCCTAAAAGTTACTTTGTCAGGGTATTAGCTCAATTCAGATTGCCTGAAAACAGAGACACTTATACTCAAATCGCCGAAAAAACTAGTATTGAAGTCCTAAAGCGCCGATGTCCCGAAAGCTTTAATAAATTCTATACCGATACACAATCTCTTTTGTCGAAAATAGTACCCAGTGATGAAGAATCCCATTGAAGTATTGCTCGTATTTTAGTTGAATACCGGAAAAACTATTAGGAAGGAGGAACAAAATGGTTAAAATTATAGTTCTAAAACACACACAACCTATAAGCGAGTTTTATGCAAAGATGAATCTGGAGGTTCTTGCAAGAGTAAAGAAAATGGCTCAGGAAGAAATCCTTTATATCAGGCTTGCGATACTCCGGGAAAAATATAGAGTTGGGCAGAATGAAATAACAAATTTTTCTCAAACTGCGGTATTAATACTGGAAAATCTTAAAGACATACGGATTTCCACATTGATAGATTATTTGGACAGTCTTGGTATGGGTTTAGTAATAAGTGCCTGTCCAAGAGTTTCTGCCAAAAAGGAATCTTTTTTGCGAGTATGAATAATACCAACTTGCTCTAAATTTATTATTGTAATATAATGCTAGTAAAAGGGATGTATGAGAAAAATCAAAATGGATAAAACTATTTATAAAAATGTATCATCAATTTCCAAAGCTAGTATATCGGAATTTAATAAAGAAACAGATGTAGATTTATATATTATTGATCTTGCAGAGCGATTGATCAATAATCAAGTCACTCTTATGATTGGATCAGGTTTTAGTAAGAATGCAAATAGTGTAGGTTCCAAGCCTGAATTGCCTTCTTGGGTTGATTTAGGAGAACCTTTTTATAAAAAATTGAATGGCGGTAAATCACCGCCTTATAAAATCACCGATGTTTCTACAGTACAGGAATTGGCTGCTCTTATTGAAAAAAGGTATGAGAGAACAGACCTTGATGAGATAATTAGAAAAGAAATACCTGATAGCGAATTTGAACCTTCTTTCCTGCATTATAGATTGTTTGAGTTCCCATGGAGGGACGTTTATACAACTAATTATGATACATTACTTGAAAGAGCGGCAACTAAAAATTATAAGGTAATTAATAAGCAGGATGAGCTTAGATTATCAAAAAATCCGCGTATTATTAAATTACATGGTGGTTTCCCATCAAATACTCCTTTTATAATTACTAAAAAAGATTTTGATGATTATCCTAAAAAATATGATATTTTTGTAACTAATGTAAAAACTGCATTAGTTGAAACAAAGTTTTGTTTAATTGGATTTTCCGGAGAAGATCCAAATTTTCTTAGTTGGATTAATTGGCTTAAAAAAGTTTTGAATCCACAGTATTTAGCTACTATATATTTTTTTAGTATTAATATATCAGAAGATGAGAGAAAATCATTATTGAAAAACAACATACAGGCCATTGATATTTCTTTTCTTGACAAGAAATTTAATGATAAAATAAAACCAGTTTCTACTGGGGTAATTATTCGCCCACCAACAACGGATGATTATAAAGCTGCTTATTCAAAATTTTTTGATAAACTCTATGAATATTATAATGCTAAAAAAGAAATAAATATCGCTGAGACTAACGCATTTTCTTCATCTTGGCCGAAGAAGGAGCATATGTATCTAGATACCGAAAAGGATTTATTACCACAATACAAAAAGGCTATTTTAAATTGGGAGGAGGATCGAGTAGCTTATCCCGGATGGATAATTCTTTCAGAAAGTCGTCGGAAAGTATTAAGAAATTATACTGATACAATTTTTGTTCATTATTTACCTAAACTTGAAAGTATTATTGATATACAATTTTTGTATGAATTTAATTGGCGGCTAGAAAAATATTTATATCCTTTATATGACGATTGGGCTAAAGTTTATAAAACAACAGTGGAGAAATATAACCCTTTTCCTGAAATTTATATTAACAATCGTAAGAAGATTATTCCAAAACGAGGTGATAAAATAAACTGGCGAAAGATTTGTATATATTGGATAGAATTACAATTAGCACTTCTTCGGTATTATAGGCAAAGTGGTAAGGATAAAGATTGGAAAGTCATTGCGAAAAGAATGGAAAAAATAAAACGCAAACTTGACATTGAGCAAAAATCAAGATACTACTATGAAAGATGTCTATTTCAATTGAATAGTTTGAATATTCAAAAGGTAAGATATGAGTTATCTAATTGGAAAGCATGTAATAGAAAACCTTTTTGGGAATCAAAAAGAGCTAGTCTAATTGCAGAATTAGGAGATGTTTCACAAGCGTTAGCTATCATTAAATTATCTATTAAGAGAATTAAAAAAATGATAAAATTAGAAAAAATAATTAATAATTATAAATTAGTTTCACAATTAGCATACATGCTTGATTTATTAGACTATATTCAAAAAAGTGTCAACCATACTAAAGGAAATTGGATATGGGATTACAAAGGTTATAATGAAATTATTACTCAAATGCAAGAATTAACTAAATACGAATGTACGCCACAGAATGATATAGATTATTTTGATACATTATTAAAATTTGATGCACCCGATTATAAACAATCCGTAACTGGATACAAGTTTGAATTAAACGAACAATATATATATGAGCAATATGGAAGTGATCTCTTTACCTTAATGACTTATTCTTTTATTAATTATATGGAGGAAATAGGTTTCCCATTTAGTTTACCAGGGATAACATACGGAAATAATGCTATAAAACAATCTATAAAGAGATTGCAAAAATTTTATTTTAATTTATCTTTAGTTACTATGATAAGAGCAAGAGATGAAAAAAGCACAGAAAATATTTTTAATAGAAGAATAATATCAAATATTAATAACAAAGATATAAATACTATGTTTTCATATTTATTGAACGTATTAAAATCTTCAATAAAAGATATAAATTATGAAAAAATACAATCCAACAAGAATTTATCAGTATCCATTATATCTATTTTACCAACAATATTAGGAGAACTTAGTATAAAAACTAATTTTTCATTACGAAAAGAATTATTAAAAACTTTAAAATTCATTTATACTTCAAAAAATAAATATAAATATGAAAAATTGTCAAACTGTATGAAATATTTGATGGAGTCTTTTTCAAATACTGAATATTATGAAATAATAAATGATTTACTTGATTTCCCTGTACTGAAAGATAAATTACGATATAAACTCCCTGATCCCTTTTATTATATAGATATAGATAATATAATGATAACAAAACGAATAAAAATAAATATTTCTAAAATTAATGAATTAATTAATTTATTAATTAATAATAATGAAATACGTGAAAAAGCTATAATACGTCTACTTATATTATGGAAATATCAGATACTAACAGAAACACAAGAAAAACAATTTGCAGTAGCACTTTGGAAAATTACTAACGATGATGGTTTTCCGCATGGTGCAGCAGATAATTATTACTATAGTGCTTTTTTATGGTTTCCTCACCCAAAAAATATAAATCCTCAAGAAATATTTAAAAATTATATAGCCAATATTAAATTACCAATACAATCTATAGAAAATGATAAAAGTATTACAATGACTTATGGAAATATAAAGCTTTTTGGAAACATTATTGGATTAACTAATTCTAAATATAATTACAAATGGTCTAAAAAAGAATTACATATTTTGATTAATAAAATAGAAAATTGGTGGAATAAGGATAAAATATATTTAATAAAAAATGATGAAAAATATACAAATTCTGATTCAATAAAAAATGAATTTAAAGCACGTTTCAATAATATGCTAAGCATATTTGCGTGTATATTTCAACCAAATATTAATATAATAGGAGAGGAATACAATACAAAAATAAATACAATAATTTCAGAACTAAAAAATTATGGTATTCCTGATATAATGGCAAGAGCATCATATGTAAAATACTCTCCAAGTTTACTAGAAAATACTATTAATGATATACGTGACGGACTTTTTTCTAAAGATGAAGAGATTATATCAGACGCAATAGCAGGGACAAAAGTACTTTTGAGACAGAAATTAAAAGGAATGGAAGGAATAATTATTGATATTAGTCAAATTATTAAGCAAAGAACTGATATTGAATTATATAGATTTATATCAATTATGAAATATATTATAAGTGATTACCCAGAATATATTAATAATATTATCTTAGAAAATATAGAATATGGTTTTAATAAAATAATTACCGAAACAGTCCTAGATAAAGAATCTACAGATAAAGAAACTCATACAAAACAAATAAACAGACAATATTCTGTTGAATTAGCTTCATATATAAAAAAATATTATCAATCAAAAAAAATTACAATACCTGATTATATTAAGGCATGGGAGGCGATAGCACTTGATGTTAATGAAGTAGCAGAAATTAGAAATGCATGGGCTTAATTGAGAAGATATATTATGGAAACAATATCAAACAATCAATTAATAAATGATAAATATAAAAAAATACTGATACAACAGAAAGTCTAGTCTTAATCTTTCACCCGCAGATACAAGTAAAAAATTAAGCAATATTTTAAAAAGACGTATTATTGTACATGGCCGATAACACAGAAGAGGCATTATGCCTCCTGTGTTAACCGCTCAAATAATGGACGATTTCTTACCTGATTGTTTTTGTTAAAATCGAATTGGTGCGGCTGATATATTTACTTTGTCAGAACCCCATCCGCCATTTGCAGCAATCACGTTTTCTACAGTTAGTTTTGCAGCATCAGCCTCTAATAATGGACCGACAGTAACACCTAAAAATATGTCTTTAGGAAATTCTACATCAATATATGGTCGCATTATACCATTTGATACTGCGTATTTTTCATTTTGATTAATACCGAAAATTCTTGGTTCTATTTTTATTATTCGTATTTCCTGTTCGTGAGAAAAACTAGGGTGCTTAAAAGATAGTTTTGATAACATGATATATCTGAATAAAAGTAATTTTAGATCGGTTATCCTCTCTTGGTCATTTTCCCAAATTAATGAAAAAGTTGTAAGTATAGCATTTATAATTTTTACCATTAAATCGTAATTGTACACGACTGGAATTAATGCCATTTTAGAGTCCATATTACAATAATCCCATAAGCTGCTTGGATCAAAAACAATATTGTAACCACCACCATTATTTGTATAATTTCTCCACATTGGTAATGAATCACCATCTATTGTTAACGAAGATATATACGAAACTTCCCTTGAGCTTGCTTCATTAAACTGTCCTTCTTGTAATGACTTAACAAGGTCAGTAACATATTGCTTAAAATTGCTGGATAGTTTAATTTGTTCGCTTTTTATACACTCATCGAAAATAAATTCAAATACATCTTTTCCATCATAGATGTCGTTCATATAATCCACTCGTGATAACCTCAAAGTAAAAAATTTTTTTCCACCACCACTCTTTAAAATGTTAATTAGAGCATCTGCACTTGTATAATGATAAATTTTTCCAGTTATTAATCCAGAAACTTTTTCATATGAAGGAATTATGTAATGGTAGGGTAATTCTTCAAATTGCTTGACATTGCTCATATCGTTCAGAAATTGATTAACCCACTCGTTGATATGCGTACAATTGCATAGATAAATTTGCCGCATTGTCTCTTTTGAAAAACCTTCGTTATGATTCATAACTTAATACTCCCTATATTAACATAAACTTTTCAGGTTCGGATTTCACATAATACACCAACCAACTTTACGTTGGCGTAAGACATTGTATACTTTCATTTTACCATAGAGAGAAAACGATATAAAGAGGTAAAAGAGTTATTATTCGCAGAATGAAGAAAGCTTATGATTTTCGGACAATAGCTCTTGTTGAACTTTGAAGATAGGGAACGCGAAATGGTATACGCCGAAATCTTTGGAACGCTAGAAAAATAATTCCAAAGTTTATGAAGATTTCCGAGGACATGTGAAGGATAGTAAAGGACTTAAAAAGTGATAGTTACCGGTAACTACTTCTAAGACCACTCCCTTGTTATGTATTAAAATTCTATATTACTTGAAGGCTATAAGCCTAACTGTTATATATAAGACCTCGGAGGTATTGGAACTATGAAGCCAAAACATGACTATTTTAACGATCCTCGAATAACAGGCGATCACGGTCTTATGTCCGTTCAGGAAGAGATACTGACAGCCCATGTGATCCCGATCAACTAACAGGACGAAGTTTCACAGCCTCAGTCCGCCTCTCTCACAATACATCAATCTTGCCGGTCAGGGAAAATTAATGCCCGAGTCCGTAGGCATGTAACCTCACTATACCATTTTGATTTTTTTAGAAAAATTTTGCAAAAACACTCTACTATACTCGACTGTTTGTGCAAAAAATTTTATACCTCAATCAATAGAAGGTGGTAACTCATAAGAGAACCGTCCCAAATGGGACGGTTGATTTTAATTGTATTCTTCTCTCTTGAAAAGTTTACAGCAATACTTCCAAATACTGATGTAATATTTTTTCAACACCGAAGTTTTCAGCATATATGTATAAACGGTGTAAATCCTTTTCTTTATTCCGGACATAATTTTTTAACGCTTCAATAACAATCTGCCTGTCCATTTTATTTCGGCTGCGGATTACATCGCAAAGTGTACGCTCCAGATCATAGATAATCAATGTATTTGTCAATTAGTTGTTATGCTGGATAATTAGTCTTCCCCGGTTTCTTTGTCCATGTCCTGTATTTGACCGGCAATAAACCGCCCTAATATGCCGTTGATTTCTGTCAGTATTGTCTTACGGTATGATTTCATGGATTCCGATGAATCCCCTGCTTTGGAAAAAAGCAGGTGCGACTCAATACCAAGGGCATCGGCCAGCTTTTCAATCATCTCAGGGGAAGGGAATTTCTTTCCAATCTCGATCATCCCAATGTAGTGAGTGCCGGTATTCACCCTTTCTGCAAGTTTTGCCTGGGACCAGCCAAGAGTATGCCGGTAAAATTTAAGGTTTTCAGCCAGTATTTGTCTAATATTTATCATACGGCCACTGTAAGCCTGTTTTTTACTGTAGCCGCAATGAAGGGCTTGACTAAACTGCCGTAATGGGCATAGTATTTATATACCATTAAGATACAGTAAAAACAGGGGATAAAAGCCGGAAAATAGATGATTTTCCAAGATTTTGTAATTTTGTAACAAGCAGGGGATTGTAAAGGGAAATATATGGGGGATACAGGAGTTAGAGTACGGGCTCGCTGTTCAT
>Ga0268262_10006027_pt1 | contig 11785 bp, 7 predicted proteins | sample TergutNc150P3_FD_190354 | JGI IMG/M metagenome (GOLD analysis project Ga0268262, IMG submission 190354) | Nasutitermes corniger P3 segment gut microbial community from laboratory colony in Florida, USA - Nc150 P3 (SPAdes) (version 2) | ecosystem: Host-associated > Arthropoda: Insects > Digestive... | reverse complement strand
GGCAGATCTACCAACGCAAAACGTGTAATCTGCTGGCTATACGCTCCAGTAAAGACAACCGCGCTTAAAAATAAAGACAGAACAATTCGTTTAAACATAATCCACTCTCCTAATATGATAAAACAAATGACATTACTATATCCATATCTATTCCGGGAATAGCGCCCTTTTGCCATTCAATTTTATTGTCTAATACCCTAAACCGTTTAGCCAAACTTAAACGGATTGGGAATTGCGGCAATGTAAACCGAAATCCTCCGCCGTAGCTGAATCTTACATTTTCAATTGTAAAATTAGGTTCTCCTTTGGAGTTTTGCCTAAAATAATACCCCTGCTCTGTTTCAACGCCGGCGGAATCAAAGAACAAGTCAAACGCCAATATCCCATTAATAAGCGGGAACCGCAATTCCACCCAACTGTCTAAAAGCAAATATCCCTTGTTGCGGAATTCACTGCTCCATCCCCTGCCAATAAACATACCGTCTACGGCAAGTTTATTCGCTTCTTCAATTATTGGGTCTTCTTTTCCCGGCTGCTCGAAAATTGTTGAAAGTCCTATATGTAAACCAAGAACACATTTAAAATTCCATTTTTCCGTAACAGGCAGATTAAACAATGTCAAGAAATATTGGGCTTTTGAGTCATTTCGGACATAATGTTCTCTTTCCTGCGGTAAAATGCCGTAAAAACCCATTCTGTTATAAAGGTAATATCCTCTTGAAGGATCATAAAAAATATCGCGTTGATCAAGGGAGAGCGCAAACCAAAATGAATTTTTTGGAGTCCATGTATTATTGTCCTCTCTTAAGGCAGGATCAAAAGGTCTGTACAATTCGGCGTCGTATATGTTTTGTATAATACCAAAACGCGTTCCGCCGCTTATTCCAAAAATACCTAAGAAGGTAGTCCAGCGATATCCGGTAGAAAGACCTAATGATATATACCATTGTTCATAGTTCATCATGTAATCTCTAGTAGGATTTTTAAAATTTCTTTCATATTCATCATAGGATGAGAAACCGTCGGGGAAAGCGTAAGATTCATTACCGTTAAAAAACGGAGGCTGGTTATCCATAGTCGCAAATTTTCTCGCGTAATTTCCCGATAAATCCGCTCCGAGCGAAAGAGGAAGACCAAACGCCCATCTATGCAAATAACTCAAAGAAAATGTGGTTGAATCAATAACCGACGAATTTATTTCCGCTCCTAATTCATTTCCTGTTCCCGCAAGATTACGGTCATTCCATTTTATAAGTCCCGATATTGGGAACGTATCCGGGTCGGCACTGCCTGAGAACGTAATACCAAGTTGAATATCGGTAGTAGGCTGTTCTTCTACCGTAAAAACAAGTTCCATTAGGTTTTCAGAACTTCCGGGAAGCGTATCGGGAATAACCATTGAAAAATATTGTAGGTTCATCAGGTTGCGCCATGCGTCCATCAACTTAGTCTTGGAAAATATATCTCCCGGTTCCATGGGAATTTCTCTTCTAATAACATTACTTTTGGTTTTATTATTTCCGATTATTATAATGCTCTCAATATACGCCCTGCTTCTTTCAATTATTACTACATGATATGAAATTTCGTTTGTCTGATAATTTTTATTCGGCGCTCTTGTTATTGAATTGAATATATATCCGTTTTCAAAATAAAGATCCGCAACGCGTTGTAAATCCATTTCCAGCCTTGTCATGTTTACAATTTCGCCTTTTTTGGATGTTACCAGTTTGTTTAGCTGCTCCGATGTAAAAATTACATTGCCTTCAAATGTTACGCCGGCGAACCTGAATTCACTGCCTTCATCTATCATAAAAGTAAGGAGTAAGTTAGCCCCTCCTTTGCCGCCTCTTCTGTCTTTATCATTTTCAATTACAGTGCGCGTAACGTCTTTTACAACCGCGTCTATGTATCCTCTGTCGCGATAATATTTTGTAACAGCTTCCTTGTCCGCAATAAGTTTTGCTTCCTGAAAAGCGCCGTCATTTAAAAGAGATTTTGCTTTTAATGAAAGTTGTCCTCTTAACGTGCTGGTTTTAAACCTTGTATTGCCTATGAATTCTATTTTTGATATTGAAATCCTTTCATTCTCTGTTATTTGAAAAACAAGAGTTATGCTTGAATTTCTGGCAACGGTTTCCGAAGAAGCGACGATTACATTAGGATACCCTTTTTCTATGTATTTTGTTTTTATCGCCTCAACAGCGACCCTGATTTTCGCCTGATTATAAATATCGCCTGCTTTTATGTTTATTACGTCAAGCAGTTCATTGCGCCTAAGACCCGAGTTTCCCGTAAAATTAATCCGTCCTATAACCGGTCTTTCAACTACGTTAAATCTTATAATTACTTCGTTCCCTGTAGAACTGTAACGGTGAACGCTTGGTTCTATTCTTTCAAAATATTCAAGGGCGTATAATTTTCCCTGTATTTCAAGAAATGTGTTATCATTAAAAGTACGCCCTTTGTAAGGATTCATAAGCGCGTCAATTTCAGATTGCGATATGTTTTTTAAACCGCTGAAAACAATATCTCTTATAGGTTTCCCTTGATACCATTCATCCGGCATTTGAGAAAATTCCGAGTCTATTTCCTGAGAAAAACTTAAAATAGATGTTATGAAAAATAAAAAAATAAAAACTCTAAATTTCATCAAAACTCCTAAAATGACTTACTCCAGATGAGAGTAATTGAATTACCAATAGGCAAATTTTCCGGGTGATACGGGAAAAAATCCGGGTAAAAATCCCAACGTATATTTACAAAAGGACTCTGTAATTCAATTCCAAAATCCAACTCCGTCGTTAATCCTCCAAGTCTGCTGTTTTCGTCGTATTTTAACGTAATCATACTCTGTACAAACATATCCTTACTTATGTATTTACCTATAAAAACACTCGTGTTATCAATAAAGTTACCCCAAAGCAGTCCGGAATTGGTTTGATTACGGTTTCTGTCAACTGTATTTTGGTTTGAGGACTGATTTAATCCGGCGGAAACGCCTGTTACAATAACATTTTGAAAAAATTTAGTCCTAACGCTGAACATATCCAGTTTCATAGTATTCCTTACTTGTCTTTCAAATTGACGCATAATTACAAATTGAGACATAATGTCCGTGTTTGCAATAAGCTGCGTCGCAAGATCCGTTGTAGAAGATAACAACATACGATTTCTCGTTTCATTGTCTTCTTCTCCCTGGACAATGTTGAAATTTTGCCCTAAAAGCGAATAAATTTCAAGCTGTGTCATACTGGGACTTGCCTCAAAACGGGGTTCAAAACTGAATAAAGACTGATTATTGATAATCATTGATATTGTTACGATTCCTGATTCGGATCTGTCCTTAATTTCAGCCCTTGCGCTGATTCTGGGATCAAATTTGGTCTCATTTTCCTTTAAAACCATGTTTCCCTGACGGATATAAAAGTTTCTGTCAAAATAATACAATTCCCCGGAACGTATTTTTACATTGCCGTCTAATGTATATTGACCGGCTTGCGTATCTGAAGAAACATAAATGACCGTTCCCATTTCAGGCGTCGCTCTTAAAATGGGGCTTACTACAGGCCATATAAATTCAACCTTGGAACCGGCGGTTATTTTCATGTTAACAACCGAGTTAAAAACAATTTCGGCGGAATGATCTATTTCCGAATTTGCCATGAGATCTTCCATGTTAAGACCTAACTCCGATTCATTTGTAAAAAGATCCCCCTTCATTTCCATAAATTTTTCAACTATGTCTATGACAAGATTAAGATTTCCAGAGGCGCTTCCTTTTGAAAGAAACCCGCCAATGTTAAGTCCGTACGGAATCGGATTATCACGCTGAATTGAAATGTCAAGACCGATGTTTACGGGAGCCCAATTTTCAAAAAGGAACCACCCTTTTATCGAGCCGTTTCCGTTACCCGACAAAACATCTACGGGACCAAAAGTCATTTCATAACCTTCCGCAAGAACGTCAAAAGGAGCTACTTTAATATCTTCCGTTAAAAAATTCGGTATCTGGAAACGAAGACTTTCCGCTCTTGCTGTCCCGTAAAATTCAGGATTCCAAAAAGGACCGACAAATTGAGTTTTTCCCGTAATATAACCGCTTGCGATAAAGAAATCTTTTTGAGGAGAAAAAATATTAAAAAGCCTTACTATATCAATAAAAAAATTATTGGTTCGAGCGTCTATATTTCCTTTTTTAAACGTCCCTACAATATTGCCGTGAATCGGCAATGGAGCCGATAACCCGGCAAAAAAGACTCCGTCGCTGTCCATCTCTAACCTTATCATGTCTTTATGTCCGCCTTTTGCGGAAACAGCGCCGTCTTTACATTTAAATACAAGTTTAAATTCTTCGTCTCCTATATCTCCAAAATAAAATTTATCAAGCGATAATTCTCCGTCTAAATCCGTAATTATTTGATCTAAATCAAGCCATGAATCTACGCTCGCAAAAGTTGCGTCAATGCCTATATTCCCTTCTACGGCTTTTTCTTTAAAAATTCCCTGAATATCAGCCCTTGCAAAAACGACTCCTTCGTCAATGTTAAATTTTAATTCGGATAAATTTACTTTTAATCCCGAGTAATCCATTTCTAAATTATTAACAGATAACTCATCATTTGAAACATTAACATTAACGGCGGCGTAAATAGCGTTACTGTCTATTCTTGTACGCAGTGAAGAAAGTTTTATTTTTGCGTCGAAGTCTTTTATGGAATTCCATGAGATTGACGCGTCCGCGGTTATAAGCATAGGATTGATTTTGTGAATAAATCTGTTTAAACGCATATCGGAAACGGAAGCGTCAATTTTAATGTTGTCGTCTTTTACCGTTCCGGTGGCGGAATATTTTTCACCGGTCGGATTCCCGTCTGTTATATCAAAATCAAAATATATAAATGAAAAATCCTCATCCCACGAAAAATCCGCGCTTCCCAAAAGCATTCCTAAATTATCAATGTATGATATATCCCTGAACCTTGCCCCGTTTTGATCCGCCATGCCGGAAATTTTAATAAAATCCTCGCCGTCGGCGGCATTCGCGTAACGCGCCGCAAATTTAGTTAATTCAAGCTGCCAAAAATCAGACGTAATATAACGCAGCGACGAATAAAAATTCAGGTAAATTGTCTGGGAATTTGACAATATTGGATAATTAACCCCCTCAATATAGCCTGAAAAGGTTCCATTACCCATTATATTCCCATAACCGTGAAACCCGTTAGGGTCTCTTATAATCACAGTTGTTCTGTCTAAAACTTGTCCCTCTATATGCCATGTCATCTCATTATAACTTGCGTTTAATAAAAACACCAAATCCATCGTATTTGAAAAATCAATATCGGACGAGAATAATAATTCGTCTTTATTTCTGGAAAAGACTCCTTCGCTTAATATTATTTGTTTGTCAGTGCCTGATAAAGACAGTTTTATATTTGTATCTTCAGAGCTAAAAACAATATTAGGCGCGTTATACACAATTTTTTTAAAATCCGTCGAAAAGAAAATTTCCGTATTTATTGACGATTTTTTTAACATTCCCCTGCTTACGGAAGGAACGTTCAATGACTCGGAAAACGGGCGAAGCGCTTCAGTTAATTCAAATAAAGACAGCGAATCTATTTTTAGAGATGCTTCTATTTCTTCGGGATCTCTCGTAAAAACGGCGTCCAGAAAAACCGCTCCGCTTTCCGAGAAATGACAGGAAGTTTCTATTTCCATTCCCTTGTCCATAGGATACAGATGTATTGATAATTCTTTTATTACGGTTTGAGCGATTTCGATATTTTCACCTGAAACAAAAATATTATTGTCTTTGCTTGAAACATTCACAACGGCGCGCATAGCTTCTTTTCCGGTAAGACTGAAGTTGTTAAAAAATATTGAACCGTTTGATTTTAACGGTTTAAACTGCAAATCGCCTGAAAGCCCAAAAGTTCCGGAAAAAATATCATTCTTGGAATTTTCAGAAGTAATATAAAAATTATTTACGATTATTTCTTTTTCATTTCCGTAAACGTCAACCACAAAAGAACTGTTGTTTTTTGAGGATATTTTCTTGTTATCGCCTTTTATGTTTACATTGTAGTCTATAAATCCGTTATTAAATGCAAAAGAAGAATAGCCTGTTATCTGCATTATAAACAAATCGCTTATGTCTTTTAATTCATCCGAGAATTTTATCATGCTTTCGGGGTTAAAATCGTTAAGATTTATTCCCGCCTGTAATTTTTGGGACTCAATATTGTAGTTAAAATGATAATTATTAGCTTTATTTTCATCTTTCGGTCTTATGTTGATTAACTTATTATTATAGGTTAATAAAGTTTTAAAAGGTCGTAAATTAAAAAGTCTTTTTTGTTTTGTGCTGTTATTGGAAACCGGTTTTAAGAACGAAGACGTTTTTTTTATTTCATCCTGCGAAAAACAAATTAAATCATATACGGAAAATTCCGCTTTTATATTATCCAAACTCGGCGAACATACTCCGCTGATTCCCGAATCGGCGTTTATTGTTATTGTTCTGCCAAAAAGATTTACTTTTTTATATTCGGAATAAAACCGCCCGGACAGCATTATTTCGCCGTCTTTTTCTTTTATGTTCAGGTTTGTTTCCTGAAGTTTATATACTGTCTGTTTATCAGTTAAATTGAAATTTAAATGCCGTATTTGATAATTGGCGTTAACAGGCAGAAATTCCGTTATCTGAAAAGGATCAACTTTATCGACTTTGTCTTTATTTTCTTTAATTAATGTTGAAATAAATTCAAAGTAATCGGCGTTTTTTTCCGTATCTAAATTAATCTCAGGTTTCTCAATATCGACAGTATGTACAAATGTTTTTTTTCGCAGTAATAATTCCCATAATGAAAAATGAATTTTAATTTGCGATACTGTAAAAAGGGGCGCTTCTCCTTTATAAAAATTTAAATTTTTAATTCTGATAGAACCAAAAAATGAAGGACGTATTGAAGAATAACTAATAGTTGTCCCCGTTATATTTTCCAGTTTTTCAATAAAACCTGTGCGGATTCTTAACATTTCACGGTTCAATGCCTGCTGTACAGGACGAATAATAACCGCTAAAAGGACTATTAACCCCAGAAAAATGAGAATTTTTACATAAAACGAAGCAGGAAGCCTCTTTTTCCCGTCTTTTTCGATAAATATTGACATTTATTACTATATTATAACACATTATACGGTTAAAAGTATCAATTTTAAACGATAAATAGGGATTTTTTAGATATAGTGACACTTTTTGCTTTTTATGATAACCTTATTTCATGGAAATCATTCCAAATTTCGTAGTTTTTGAGGGTGGAGACGGAAGCGGAACCACCACGCAGTTATCAATGCTGACAGAACGCTTAAAAAAAAGTAAGAAACCTGTTTTTTTTCCTACTTTTGAGCCTACAGACGGGCATATAGGCAAAATTATACGCTCAGCGTTGAAAAAAGATATATTTTTTAAGCCGCAAACCCTTGCCATGCTCTTTGCAGCCGACAGAAATGAACATTTAAACGGTCAGGACGGCATTTTGTCCCGTGTAAAACGCGGAGAATTGGTTGTAAGCGACAGATATGTGCTGTCTTCCATTGTGTATCAGGGAATTGAATGCGGTAACGCGCTGCCAACCGCCCTTAACTCCATCTACGGCGTCCCTGAATTGACGTTTTTTTTTGATATTGACCCTAAAGTCGCCATAAACAGGATGAGCAAACGCGGTTTTTCCGAAATATACGAATACCTTGGGTTTCAGGAGAAGGTACGGCAAAAATACATATCCGCGGTTGAAAATTACAGAGAAAACGGGGCAAGGGTGGAAATAATCGACTCGTCAAAAACCATTACGGAAGTTGCGGATCAGGTATGGAGCATAATCTCCGAAATGCCGATATTTAATAAATAGTGAAAACGATCTTTAGAATAACCGCAATCCTCGTTTTACTTGCCGCGGCAATTCCCGTAAACGCGTATTTTGTCACCTACAAAGAACAGTATTACAGGCTTTTCCATTTGCATTACATTCAGTACCCCGACGACACCATGGAAAATATCTACTGGCTTGAACAGGCGTTAAAAGCCGAATTTGCCAATCCGTTATACGCCCTTGCGCTTATCGAAAATGAAAACCAATGGGAAAAATACCGCTATCTTTTTTCCATGCACATAAACATAAAACTGATAGAACAATACATGCTGCTGGGCAACAAGTGGAACAAGCGCAACGCATTTTTTTACAACGCACCCTGGAAAGATCAAAACCTTGACAGCCTTGATACTGCCGAAACCTGTTACCGCGCCGCTCTTCACTACTGGGATGAGGCTCTTGTATGGTACAAGAAAGCCAACGACAGGCGTTTCAGGTGGATAGATATACCAAAGATTCAATTCTGGCAGGACGAGGCTTTCAGGATAGAAAACGGTACGTTGAACTACGCCAGGACGATTAACCGCGAGCTTGAGGCTTTGCAGAAGGTACGCGAGAAATTCCAGGCGATGGAGAACTATTACAAGGTACAAGACTCGTTTGCGCAGTAGTATACAAAAGAATTTTACCACGAACCACACGAAAGTTTTGTAGATTGCACAAAACACGTATTTAGTTTATAGCAAACCTTTGCTAACTTCAAGCGGTATAAAGAATTAGCGTTGCTGATTCGGTATGCCGAAAACACTGGAAAATTGCTGTTGGCAAGCGTGTAGGCAATTTTTCAAAATCAAGAGGTTTTGCTATGCATAACGATTTTACTCTGTATTCTAGGAAAGTTCCTTCGGGGAAAAGGGTGTTTTATTATTACGCCTATGATGACGAGGGCGAGCGTTTAGGTCCGTGGACTACAGGAGAAACGACCAAAACGGCGGCTCGGAATTACTGTAACCGCCTTATCAAATTAGGCAGGCTGTTGCCGGGGGCAAAGGAAATACCAACCTTCGCGGAATATGCCGCCGATTTTTGGGATTGGGAAAACAGCCCGTATCTGAAAGAACGCAAGAAACGCCGGAAGCTTACCCAATCCTATGCGGACAAAAATAAAAAGATAGTCAATTTTACATTAGTCCCCTATTTTGGAAAAATGAGACTTGATAAAATTACAAGCGAGGAAATTGACAGGTGGCTTGATTTCATGATCAAAGAAAAATACAGTAACGCAACTACCAACAGTTATTACGGAACTTTGCAGACTATGATGAAGTGGGCGGCTAAAAAACAGATTATCGAGCGTGATCCGTTTATCAACGTGGAAAAACTATTGAATGAACGGAAGGACAAAGAAATTATTACGCCTGACGAATTCAAGACGTTATTTATTGACGACTGGAAAAAGGTCTGGGACGGTGATTTGTTGCTGTGTACCGCCAATAAAATGGCGGCTTTGACGGGTATGCGCTGTTGCGAGGTTTTGGGGCTTCGGGGCGAATATGTGTACGATGACCATATTTTCCTGTGCGGTCAATATGACGAATACGGCTACAGGGAAACTAAAACCAAGATAAAGCACCATATTCCGCTGGCTGGCGAAATGGTGGCCGACTTGCGGAAACTGATGGACATTAACGGAGACGGCTATATATTTTCCGATGACGGCGGGATTACGCCTGTATCAAGATGGCGAGTATATGACGCTTTGACTAAGGCGTTAAACAGAATAGGGATAACTAAAGATGATATAAAAAGACGTGGTTTGAATGTTCATGCGTGGAGGCATTTCTGTAATACTGAAATGCAAAAAGGCGGATTGACTATCCAGAAAGTACAGGCGGTTACAGGGCATAAGTCCGAGAGAATGACGGAACACTATACGCATTTTGATCCGCTTGATTTCGGCGATGTGCCGAAGATACAAGAGGCTTTACTGGCAAAGAAAGAAAAAGCACCGAATGAACGCCATGCTCTTACTCTTGTAAAAATGCCGGAAGATAAAACCGCTAAACAAAAACAAGCGTCATAATTTTGATAATTTAATGACTATGCCCCTGTGTGCTTACAGGGGCTTTTTTGTGCTTAAAAATTGCTCAAATGTCGTATATAAACCAACTCCGGCTCATAGGAGTATTGAAATTGTGCAGAAGTCCTATGTTAATCGGCTTTTGTTCGTTGGGAAATTTACCCCTCAACTTGTACTAAAACCGAACTATCTTTTTCTTGTTGGTTTGGGAGAATTTAATAAGACCCCTCAACTTGTACGAATTCCAAACTATCATTTATTTCTTGAAGTGGGGAAATTATTACATGGAGGATGTTATGGAAGTGTATTTGACGATTGAGGAACTGGCGGTGATGTTGAAACTGTCTGAACAGACTATAAGGCGGTATGTGCTTAACAGGGTTATTCCTTACCGCAAGATACGGACGGCGATACGTTTTCGACTTTCGGAAATTGAGAAGTGGATTGACGGAGGCTGTACGGATAATTTCGTTATCTGTGATAACGGCGAAGATTTGCTCTGCGGTGAAAAACCTGATGAAGCCGATGAAGATTTACCGCATGAAACTGCGGACTCGCCAAGTATTGACGAGGACAATAAAGAAATCGAGTAAGGAATTTATAAGGGTTAATTTTGGAAGGCGGAACGCTGTTTATCAGCCGTAAAACTGCTATTTTCTCATGGCTTGAAAGCGTTTTTATTGATTGTGGTTTTAATAATGTAACTTCAACATCGTTAGATAGGGACGCTCTCTGGTTTAAAATAATTGATGAAAAACCGAAAAATATTTTTATAAACAGCGAATTTTACTCGTGCGTATCGTCTTTTATGATAGGTCAACTTCATGAAGAATTTCCAAATATAAATATCAGTATTTTAAATTTCGGCAATTTTCCCGACAGCCTTGCGGTGCGCTTTATTTATCACGGGGCTAAAGCCTATATCGATTTTAATGACGGCATTGAAGAATTTAAAAACGGTTTAAGAAAAATTAAAACGGGTGAAGAATATTATTCCGAAGGCGTGAATGAGCAGATCAACAAAGCAGGTGAATTAAAAAAACTTAAGAATAATATAACTGACCGTGAATGGCAGGTTTTATTTCTTGTCTGTAACGGGTTTACCGATAAAGAAATTATTTTCTATCTTTCGATAAGCAAAAGTACGATTGATAATCACCTTAATAGTTTGTATAAAAAACTTGACGTTGCCAACAGATGGGATTTAATCAGAAAAGCCGTTTATCTTGGATGGGTTAGAAAAGAGCATTTAATTTCTGAAGGCTGTTATAAAAAAATTCCAAGAAATCCTTCAAAGAAAAAAGAAAAAGATTGCCCTCGAATACACAGAAGCATGAAGGAAGGCTAAAACCTGAAACCGCCGCATTAACAAAAACCCAACAAAGGCAGGGGGTATTTTGTTTTGTTGGTGTGGGCTGTAGTGCCCCTTCGCCCTGCACGGGGGCACGCTCACACCAACATCAGGGGGCAAAATACCCCCTGTTTTGGGATTTACATTTTTAAAAACTGAAAATATAATGAATTTGTTTTGTGGGCATGTGAAGTATTTAGGAGGTTTAATATTTTTAAAAAAAATAATAAAATATTTTGTAAGAGTTCGTAGTATGAACTTCATGAAAGAAATAGAAAACAAATATATTTTAAGAACAGGAAACGATTTTTCTTTCTTAGTAAAACACGATATTTTCAAAACAGAAATCTCATCGTTAATGCTGTTTTATGATTTCTACAACTACGATATAGAACAAACAATAAAAGGTTTCTTGAATGATTATTTGAAAAAACCTAATATATATGATTCTATATACTCATATTTAAAAGATTTTTT
>Ga0268262_10006026_pt1 | contig 11786 bp, 12 predicted proteins | sample TergutNc150P3_FD_190354 | JGI IMG/M metagenome (GOLD analysis project Ga0268262, IMG submission 190354) | Nasutitermes corniger P3 segment gut microbial community from laboratory colony in Florida, USA - Nc150 P3 (SPAdes) (version 2) | ecosystem: Host-associated > Arthropoda: Insects >... | reverse complement strand
GGAACCACAAAATACGGATGGCTTGGCGTTTCATTAATGGAAGCGGGTAAAGAAACAATAACGGGACTTGGTCTTGAAAACAAACGCGGCGCTCTTGCCTCTCAGGTGTTTCTTGGCTCTCCCGCCGACAAAGGCGGCATGAAACCCGGAGATTTTATTACCCATGTTAACGGCAAGGAAGCCAGAGGTGTCCAGCAGCTTCAAATGATGGTCGGCGACTTAAGGCCTGGCGACAACGCTACATTTACGGTTATCCGGGACAAACAGGCAAAAGATATAAAAGTACGCATAGAAACCCGCACGGAGCAGGTTGCTTCAGATAACAAAAAACTTTGGCCCGGCGTTACGGTTGTTCCCCTGAGTGATCAAATTAGGCAGAGCATGGAGCTTGATAAAGACGCAAAAGGTTTATTTGTAACGCAGGTTATTTCAGGAAGTCCCGCTGATATTATCGGTATAAAGCAGGGCGATAGAATAACGGCGGTAAACGGCGTAACAGTAAGTGACATCGCCGCATTCTACAAAGTGTTACGCGAAAACACAAACACGGAACTCTGGTTTGGTATGCTCAGAAACGACTCCGTGCTGGAATCGCTGAAATTTAAACGTTAGATGTCAACTTTAAAGACGGGGCGTTTTGTGCGGCTTTGATCATAATTGAAAATATCCGCATTAAAGCGCCTCTCGGCTTCAAGGGTTGAAGGCGGTCCGTGTCCGGGAAGCACAATGTAATCGCCGGGGAGCGAAAGAAGACGGCTGCGCAGTTTGTTCATTTGCGTGGCCATTCCGTAAGCGCTTGCCGTGCTTCCCACAAGACCCGCCGTAAGTACGTCGCCCGTAAAAAGCAAGTCCCCAATTTTATAAACGACGGAATCGGAAGAGTGTCCGGGGATTGAAATAATCTCGACGGTAAAACCGCCAATAACAAGTTTATCGCCGTCTTTTACCCTTGTTGCTTTATGATCCAAAATATTTTGATTTAAGGCAATTACTCCCGTATTATATATCCGGTTCAAAGTCCGTAATCCCTGCACATGGCTTAAATGCTCATGCGTTATCAGCACGGCTTTTAGGCTAAAATTATTATTCTCTATTGTTTCAAGCATGACTCTTTCCATGCTGCCCGGATCGACCATAATTGCGGCGTTCTGCTGGCCCTTAGTCGCGTTCTCCATTCCAAGAATGTAACAGTTACTAAATCCATAAGAACAGTAGTGGAAAAATAATTTCATTGCTCTTCCGTTTCAAATATGGCTTCCGCCGTGTTTGATGATCTGAATATTACGTCTTTTCGTTTTGAACTTGCAAAATGCACCCGTTTTAAGTTGCAGTTTACAAAAGAGGTGTTGACCAAATCGGCGCTGATAAACCTGCTGTTGTACAAATTTGAATTATTAAACGACACATCGTTAATTGGCGCACCCTCAAAATTATCATGTAAAAGTTCGGTGCCTTCAAAACTGCAATTTTGAAAACTGGCTCCGGCAAATGAAACAAATTGAATGTCAGCTTTTGAAAAATCGCAGTTAATTAAATTGGCAAAGTCAAAAAAATCCATCCTGCATTTAACGCCTGAAAAATTACAATTTATAAATGTAGTTTCCTTAAAGTTACAGCCATATAAATGATGATTGGAAAAATCGGTGTTTTCAAAACGCATTCCGGATACGACAAGATCTTTTATAGTCAGATTCTCTTCAATGTAAGCGCAAATACGGTTGTATTCCTGTTCAGGATTCGCCTGATGGATAAAACAAAGATTATAACCTGTAATTGCCGGCCTCCCACAGCCCGCGGCGCACGGATTTATTGTAAACATGCGTTAATTATAAACCATTTTCATCTTTACAACCAGTCTTTTAATAGTTAAAATAGTAATATGTGTTGGTACTGTGGTGAAGCTATTACCGATCCCGAGCCAATCGGGCGTTCTCTGCGCTGTGTAACTTGCGGTAAAGATCTGCGATCATGCAAAAATTGCCGCTTTTTTCTTCCCGGTTCCCGTGGCGACTGCCATGAAACAAGCGCCGAGCCTCAATCAGACAAAGAACGCGCAAATTTCTGCGATTGGTTTTCACTCGATCAAAAGTACCGTGTTAAAAGTCCGGGACAAAAAAATGAAAAATCCGGCGCTTCCAAATCTGCGGATGCCAAATTGGCATTTGATAATTTATTTAAGTAATCATGGATAAAAGAGCGATATTATTTATTGATTCAGGCATTGGCGGGTTCCCATATTGTAACGATTTTATAAAGCGTAATCCGCAGGAAAAAGTCTGTTATCTTGCGGACAGGGAAAATTTTCCTTATGGACAGCGTAATAAAGAAGATTTGGCTTCAATTTTAATTTCATTGACAGAAAGAATTTTATTAAAAATAGATCCTAAAATAATAGTATTAGCCTGTAACACCGCGTCAATTTCCGCTCTTGATTCGTTAAGACGCCGTTTTTCACAAGTCCCTTTTGTAGGAACCGTTCCAGCGATAAAACCTGCGGCTATCGCTTCTAAATGCGGAAAGGTCGGCGTCCTTGGCACTGCGCGGACAATTGAGGACCCGTACAATCAAAATCTTGTGGACGAATGTGGAAAGAAATGTGAAATTATCGGCATTGCCGCGACGGATTTGGTTGAATTTGTTGAAGGGCGTTTTTACTCCGCTGATGAAAATGAAAAGAAGCAGATTGTTAAAAAATATATCGATCTTTTTCGCGCAAAAGAAGTTGATACCCTTGTTCTTGGCTGCACTCATTTTTTGTTTCTTCTTAATGAATTTCAAAGGGAAGCCGCGCCATTTATCAAAATTTTTAATTCAATTGACGGGGTAACAAAACGTATAGAATACCTGCTTGATGAAAATTCGAACGCGTTAAGAACGGACTATAACAACCAGCATGTTAACCAATTAATATTAACTGGAATGGAAACGGCTGATGTATCATGGCAGAATCGCGCAAAAACATTGGGCTTTGAACTAAATTTTTTAAACAAACTATGAAAAACAAGACGGAAATTTTAAATGGACTTGTTATTCGCGGATCACGTAACGTCATAACTGTGCGTGTTAATACTGAAAATGGCGCTAAAGAGCTTGAATGTAGAATAAAAGGAAAAGTTTTAAAAGGCGGCGATGATTTATACAACCCAATCGCTCCCGGAGACTGGGTTGTAATAGAGCGCGAAAATAGCTCTGATACGGCGATGATTCTTTCCGTGGAAGAAAGACGCAATTATTTCAGCCGTTTTAACCAAAAAGGCTCCGCAAGCCAGCTCTTGGCCGCAAATGTCGATCTTGCGCTTTGTATATGCACTCCGGCGTCTCCCCCGTTCCGCCCACGTTTTCTTGACAGGGTACTTTTACAGGCTGACATTGCCGGAATTGAAGCAATTGTTATCTGCAATAAAATAGACATTGAATATGACGATATTGATGTTGATGAGCGCCTTGAAGAATACAAGCGCATCGGTTATAAGGTACTGCGTGTTTCCGCGAAGACGGGCGAAGGTCTTGATGAGTTGCGCGGTGAAATCAGCGGAAAAATTTGCGTTCTTGCGGGGCAATCGGGAGTGGGAAAATCAAGCATAATAAACGCGCTTCAGCCGGGGCTTGATATAAGAGAGGGAGAATTAAACGAAAAGTACAATAGGGGCGTTCATACGACCACAATGTCATATATGTTTCAGCTAACAGACGGAACTTGTTTTATTGACACGCCCGGAGTACGCTTATTTATTCCTGATGGAATAGATTCAAGCGAAGTAATAAATTATTTTCGCGAATTCGCTCCGCTTGCCGGTAAATGCAGTTTTGGGCTATCATGTTCACACAGAACCGAGTGCGGCTGTAAAATAATGGAAGCGGTTCATGCGGGAGTTATTCACGAAGACAGATATGAAAGTTTTCTGCGTATAATTGACGATCTTAAAGGGAAAGAAAATGACAATTAACAAAGAATCATTGAGAGAAAAAACCCAAACTCTGCTTGAATATCCGCAAATAATGGAAAACGTAGCTTCCATGTCATTCAGTGAAGAAGCGGCTTTAATAATAAAAAATTCATCGCCCGTATATGACGATTCAATAGATAAAACAAAATCCATGGTTCATGCCATTTATTCTCTGCTCAAAACACGTAACGATGAGCCTCATTTAGGATTGCCTACTATAGGTTTCCTTATTCCAAAGATTGAAACACAGGGCGCGGTTTTGGATATTGACGAAATTCTTGCCATCGGGCTTTTTGTTGAACGCGCCAACGAATTTACAAAATGGATTAATAAGGACAGAAACGAAGGTAGGGAACAGCCTACGGAAGGAGATGATGCGCTCTTTTCGATACTGGACAATTTACCCGTATGTAGTCCCGTCTCTGTAGAAATTTTTAAAATAATTGACAGAGAGGGTAATTTACGTGATCTTCCCGCGTTACGTGCTATCAGAAAACGTATAAGCAGTCTTGAAAAGGAGCTTAACGGCGCAGTCTCGCGTTATTGCGCGAATGATGATTATAAACGGATGTTGCAATCGCCGCTCCCGTCGCAGAGGGACGGAAGGGCCGTGCTTGCGGTAAAAGTAAATTATCGCGGGAGAATCCCCGGCATTTTGCATGAAGTGTCATCCAGCGGACAGACTGTCTTTGTAGAACCGCTTGACGTTGTGGAAAAAAATAACGATATCCTATTGGAGAAACGGAATTTAGACGCGGAAATCCATAAAATTCTCCGAGAGCTTACGGAAAATATTTCCATTCACGCTGAAAATCTTAAACAGTTTCACCTAACAATTGTCGAGCTTGAGTGTTTAAGAGCGAAAGCAAGGTATTCCGCGGAAACCAAAGGCCATTTTGCGCTTAACACGGACGTGGGGCAAAGTCTTTTATTAAAACAGGCGCGTCACCCCATGTTAAAAAAAGCGGTTCCCATCAATATAGAGATGGGTAGAGCTATCCGCACATTGATCATTACGGGACCCAACACGGGAGGAAAAACGGTCGCGCTAAAAACGCTCGGTCTTTTTGCCATGATGAATCAGAGCGCCCTTGCCCTTCCGCTTGACGAGGGAAGTATCCTTCCCATTTTTGATGGAATATACGCCGACATCGGTGATGAGCAGTCGATCAATCAGTCCCTTTCAACTTTCTCCGCTCATATTACAAATATATCGGGAATAACGGCTCATGCGACGGAAAAATCCCTCATTCTCCTTGATGAGCTTGGCTCGGGAACGGACCCGCAGGAAGGCGGCGCAATCGCTATGGCGGTTCTTGATTACCTGATAGAAAAGAACGCGAGGATGATCATTACAACCCACCACGGGATTTTAAAACATTACGGTTATACAAGAGAGGGCGTAGAAAACGCATCCGTGGAATTTGACGCGCATACATTATCGCCCACATATAAAATTATTAACGGACTGCCGGGGGAGAGCAGGGCGCTTGATATTGCGTCAGCTAACGGTCTTAATCATGAAATTGTATCCAAAGCGAGAAGTTACATAGACGAAGAAAAGTCCGATGTTTCCCAGATGATAAAAAGTCTTGAGCAAAAACAAAGGGAACTTGCTGGTCTTGAGAAAAAGAGTACGATAGAGCAAAACAAATTAACTGAAGAAAAAAGAAAAGCCGATTTAAAAGAATTGCAGTTACGTCAGAAAGAAGCGGAATTAAAACGCGAATCGGTAGGGAAACTCCAGCAGTTCTTGAGCGAAAGCAGAAAAACTCTTGAAAATCTTGTACGCGAGTTAAAAGAAGGCGAAGTAGACCGCGAAAAGACATTGAAAGTAAAAGAATTTTTAAATGAACTTGCACGTAACGCGGAAACCGAAAGCGAAACGCTTGAAGCGGAAGAACGCGCCATCAGAAAATTAACTAAAGAAAAACGCCATGGCGCTTCTCATGCCTCCGCTGGAAACACCGCCGCCAACACTGACCTTGCCGACAACTGCGCATTTGCCCCCGGCATGGAAGTTTTTGCCGGTTCATCAAAACAGCGCGGCGTAATCATTCGCGCTGACAAAAAAAGTTCGCGTTCATCACAGGATGCGGACTTTTCATGGCTTGTAAAAATAGGCTCGCTAAAAATAAGTTTCCCGGAAAGCGAGCTAATACTCGCGGATCTCGCAAGGCCATCCGCAACCCACCCCGGTAAAAAAAACGCGTTCAAATCATGGGAAGCTGAGTACGGCGAGTCAACGGGAGCGGCTTATGAAATAATGATTCGCGGTATGCGCTTTGAGGATGCAATGGAAGCCGTTCGCAAACAGGTAGACGCGGCAGTTATTTTCGGTATGAAAAATTTCGCTATTATTCACGGCAAAGGATACGGTATTCTACGGCAAGGGGTTCATGATTATCTAAGAAACCATCCCGCTGTGGCTGATTTTCACTTTTCACGCCCCGAGTTGGGTGGGTTTGGACGCACGGAAGTAGTGCTTAAATGAATATTGTGTTTTTTAAATACTTGGAATATGTAACTATATTTATGAGAATTTGTTATATATTATAATAATTATTTATGAGAATAAAAGAAATATTATATATATTAATTTTCTTTATAAGCATTACAAGCTATGCGCAAGAGACAAATGATAATGAAAATTTTGATGATGTAGATTACGATTTTGGAACGGCAAAAGAAATTACCATATATGGAAAACGTCCAAAAGAATTTGATTCAAAATCAATAGATGCCTATGTTTTAAATCAAATAAACGGTTCTCTGTCAGCCAGAAAACAATTTTTAGAAACGGATTTTATTGAAGGGGCCGGTTTTCGCCGGAATGCTAATGTAAGGTACCGTGAAACAAATACGTCTGAAAAAGCATTGTCCCTATTGTCTGGGGTTGTCAGTTTAGCTTTTCTTGGACTTATACCTATCAAACCTTTTTTTGGAATAGAATATGATAAGCTGCCAAATGGAAAATTCTATAACTTTGAACAAGTTTTTGTTAAGAGTAATTTTAAGAATGTTACGCCGGAAGTTTTAACGGTAATGGAATTGGAATATATTTTACAAATTGAATTTTGTAATGGAATAATAATTCAAAATAGTAAATATTCAAATATCAATTATTATACGGATGAAAACATTAATAAATTTGAAAGATTAATTCTTGAATTGCCTGATTCTCCTGAAAGTATCTATCAGGCAAAAAACCGCTATTTAAATGAATTAAAAAAAATAAAAGCGGCTTTTGAACGATATAAAAATCCAAGTGAAAAATATTTAAGAACTGTAGAAAATTTAAAATAATAAAATAGATTGTCTGTTTTTACGGTATTTCATTTTTTAAAACCTGAATGAAACGCCAAGTTTTACGCTTGCATTAGCATCAAGATATTCGTTCCCCGCAACCCAGCCTTTTGTCTTTACGGTAAAATCTAAATATGGAAAAATATTTTTATGCGCCATAAAATCAACACGTAAACCAAGCAATCCCAAAAAGTCAGGACTACTTATTTTAAATACCTGGTCTTTCGGTTGCATTCCAATTAATATGCGTGGGGAAAGAAACATTGCAAACTTATTGATATTGAACGGGTAATCAATAAGCTCTACTTCTATGGCTGGAAAATAATTCTGATAGTTCACGTAACTGTGGTAGGTGAAAACCATATTGAACGGACTCTTCTTCAGATACACTTGCGCGGAAATATCATAGCCAAATGAGGTAAGGTAATGCCTCATGGCGAAATTGCCGTAAAAACCGCTGTCACCAAGCGGGATGCTTCTTATGCCTAACATCATGGGTGACAGATAATTGAGCGCCTGCAGATAACCTTGCAATTTCAGATAACGTAGTTCGTCATCGGTCAGATCATCGGGGGAAATATACCTCTTTACCTCCCCGTTTTCAGGGTTACTGCCCCTGTCATCGTATGGCTCATTCGGGCGGAACAGGGAATATACCCATGCGGTAAAGTCAGAACCGGCAAAATCACGAGAGGATTCCGTTCCATCGTCATTTTTTAATGATTGGAATAAAAAAGAAGAAGGGTCTGCCGAATATAGCACATATAAATGTGAGTTTAAAACGCTTTGCCAGTATCCAATTTCATTTAACAACTGTTGATTATAGAAAAAATTATCCCTCTGTAAACGGCTAACCAGCAGATATTGTCCTTCTATACCGGCTTCGTACATCCGCGTCATATCAATCGGGGCTTTTTCTTTCATACGGATAAGGTCTTCATCTTTTATGCTTTCAACCGGTACGGTAGCGGCCCCGATAGGGAACAGGTTCATGGCGTTAAAACTGTTTACCCCAAACCGTGTCATAATCGAGCGGTGGTATTCTTCGTGCATCCAGCCTTCAGCGCCCGGCATATATTGAAATACAAAAGCGCCTAACGCAGTCGCGCCGACATATATAAAATACTTTAACCTTTCATTCATATTAACATTGTCATAAAAACACTTTAGACCGAAATTATAACTGGTTACAATATTCAACGACAAAGCCAAAGATTGAGCCATGCTGGGATTTGCATAACTGCTGAAAAAACCATGACCTACCGTATTCATTGCTTCAATCTGATAGGGCAGGTCAAATAGCGGAAAATCAAGTTTTAAGGCAGGATTAACAATTTTTGTGTTATTAATTTGTTTTTCATTGGTTTTTATATCTTCAATTTGCGTGTCGTCAGTTTGGGCAAATACTGGAAAATATAAGAAAAAACAGACTATTACAAAAACTATTTTTTTCATTTTTTAAAACCTCAATGAAACACCTAACGTCAGGCTGGCATTGGCGTCAAGGTATTCGTTTCCGGCAACCCAGCCTTTTGTTTTGGCGGCAAAATCCAAATATTACTTATATTAACATTATTTTATTAAAACAACAATATAGGTTTAAATGTTACAAATTGAATTTCATATTGGAATAAGTATTGACAAATAATAATATAAATGTAATATTAATTTAAAGGAAGTTTTTATGGAAAAGCTTGGAATTTTAATTCCTTTTTTTGCATTGAGTATACCAATTATTGCAATTGTGCTTGGACATAAACAAAAAACTCAAAAGAATAAAATACGGGAAATGGAATTGCAAAAGGAATTATTGGAATTGGAAATTGAAAAGCAAAACAGTAAAATAAAATTATTAGAAGCAGAAAATAAAAATCTGGATAAAATAATATATAATTAAATGATTCTATTAAAATATTTTTGCAGGGAATACTATTTAAAAGCAATACTGTGCATTACAGGCGTTTGTATTATAGGAATCGGCGTTGGTTTTATGCGGTATGCCAATTTTGGAATTGATCCTTATATGTGTTTCATGAATGGATTGCATCTTGCGATATTTAAAAAACTTGGGCTTGTTTTTGGAGCTACATTTGCCATATCCAGTCTTTCATTGATAGTGATTGTTTTAATTTTTGATCGATCTAAAATTGGTTTGGGGACTATCGCCGCAATAGTACTTACAGGTTATATGTCTGATTTGGGGGTTTTCCTCTGTAATTTAATAGTGATTGAAGGAACAGTATTATTTGTTTTACGCATTGGCCTGATGGTTTCTGGAATTTTACTTGTAGCTATAGGTTCAGGAATGTATTTCAATACCAATGTAGGCGTTTCACCTTATGACGGTATAGGTCTTATAATTACGGAAAAAATTGGGAATCAAAATGTATACCGTTGGATCAGAATCGGAACGGATTTGATCTGTGTTAGTTTAGGATTCCTGATGGGAAATATTCCCGGAGTGGGAACTGTTATTATGGCGTTTTTTACCGGGCCTTTATTCGCGTTTTTCCGTAATAAAATATTGGTGTGGGGTAAAAGCTTGAAAATTATCATATGGTAATTTTTCAAACCACCAATGGTTCATCGCTGTCCATTAAATCAGGTATCGTATAAACAAGACTTCCCGACTGGCGCACCCGCAATTCCGCAAATCCTTTGCTAACCATCGCGTCAAGATCTTTTTTCGCCTCATCTATGGAAATATGTGCAGATAACGCAAGTTCGCTTGCCGTAAGAATGCCCTTATTTGACTTTGCCAGTTTTAATATTACATGTTCTACACTTTCCCTATTGTTGATAATATGCATTTTTCCGTCGTCTACATTTCGCCAGCGTTTATTATCAATATTACGTCTTGCAGATTCTTCTATAATAGCCTGACGGATATTGGCTTCTTTTACCTGAGACGGCAAGGTAAAAAAATCAAAGATAGAACCAACCATAAAAAGCCCGCCCGTAAACATCCATAAAAAACCCGTGCCGATTTTTCCAAGATAAAAACGGTGAAACCCTAACCAGCCAAAAATGGACAGGAACCAAAGAATATACGCTATTAAGGTACTGTACATGTATGCAGATTATAATAAAAAAACTTTGCCGTCAATTACTCGATATATCATATGGTTGCCCGACGGCTCTAGGCGCATGCTCTTTTCCAGAAAAAACAACAAGCGTGAGCAGGGTGATTAAGTATGGCAGCATATTAAAAATTTCCGAAGGCATAAAATCGAGGCTTTTTATGTTAAAGATATTCACTGCAAGACTTGATGAAAATCCAAACAAGAGACTTGCACCCAGAACGCCCAATGGCAGCCAACGTCCAAAAGACACCGCGGCTAGGGCGATAAACCCTTTTCCATTAATTACGTTAACTGAAAATTGAATATCCTGCGTAAGAACGACACAGGCTCCAGCCAGCCCAGCCAGAAGCCCCGAAATGATAATCGCTATGTAGCGTATCTTTATAACATTTACTCCGGCGGCTGCAAGGGCTTGAGGATGTTCACCCGCTGCCCGCAGGCGAAGACCTTCCGGACGTTTGTAGAGCATGAACCATGAAGCCGCCAAAATAACAAGCGCAATCCACAGGGTAGGATAAATTTTAAAAATACCGAGTGGCATTCCATTCATGTAACTCTGACTGCGATCCATGCGGAATAACAATTGGCAGACAAACACATTAACCCCATTTGAAAGAAGATTAATCCCAGTCCCTGAAACAACCTGATCCGCTTTTAGCGTAACAGATGCAAACGCGTGAATAAGCGAAAAAAGCCCGCCTGACAAAGCGGCAAAAAAAAGCGCCAAAGGAATAGAGAAGCCTATTTTTGGTTCTAAAAGCACATGAGTAATCGCTGCGGTCATCGCCCCAAAAGACATAAGTCCTTCAAGCGCGATATTTACAACGCCGGCGCGCTCGCAGATCATGCCCCCAATGGCGGCAATTAGTATTGGAGAAACAATCATCAGAGTGGACGTTAACATATTTTCGCTTGTATTACTCCGTCTTTATGTGGACTGTTGCTAAAAGCTGTTACTTTCATAAGTTTAGTATTACACAATTCAGGCAACGGCGCAAGAAGCGGCGCAAGAAGCGGCGCAGGAAGCGGCGCAGGAAGCGGCGCAAGAAGTTGTTCTGATGGAAAGGTTATGAAATAATTTTATGAGGGACTTACTTATTTATTAGTTTTATGAGACAATCAAACATGGCTTACTTGTTAAAACACAAGGATATTGAAGTTGCGTTGCTTGTAATTAACGAAGAAGGTAATGTTGTTGCAGTTAAAGATGTTTTTCAACCGGAGCATTTGCCATTGTCCTGCCTTATGGAAGACGGAAAAATTAATTCAAAACGCATTTCGCAATGGTGGGATGAAAGAGGAATTCCGGCTTCAAGGGAACACTACCATGCCGTTATGGCGGAAATAGGCGTAACCGGTAAAAATAAACTCTTGCTCGAATGTAACGGTTTGAGCCTTACCGACCATTACTGGATTGCAAGTGAAAATGATGCTAAAAAATGGAAAGACG
>Ga0268262_10006025_pt1 | contig 11786 bp, 8 predicted proteins | sample TergutNc150P3_FD_190354 | JGI IMG/M metagenome (GOLD analysis project Ga0268262, IMG submission 190354) | Nasutitermes corniger P3 segment gut microbial community from laboratory colony in Florida, USA - Nc150 P3 (SPAdes) (version 2) | ecosystem: Host-associated > Arthropoda: Insects > Digestive... | reverse complement strand
GGGGTTTTGTATAAATTAAAAAATATTTCAGACGATTTTATTCTGCTCAACGGCGACATTATTTTTGACATTGATTTTTCGCGGATGATAAATTTTCATCGTGAAAAAAAGGCACATGTCACGCTTGTGGTGCATCCCAACAGCCACCCTTTTGACAGCGCGGTTATTTTCACTAACAGCGATAATCAGGTAACGGGATGGCTTAACAAGGAAGATGAGCGAACTTATTACAAAAATCAGGTAAATGCCGGTATTCATATCCTGTCCGCGGAATTTCTGAAAAACTGTCCGCAATCAAAAGAAAAAGTTGATCTTGACCGCGATATGCTCAAACCCTCAATTTCAGGGGGGAGAATATTCGCCTACTCAAGTCCCGAATACATAAAAGATATGGGTACGCCGGAACGTTACGCGCAGGTTACGTCCGATATTGAAAAGGGAATTGTCAGGCAAAAGAATCTGTCGGTCAGGCAGAAATGCGTTTTTCTTGACAGGGACGGCACTATCAATAAATTCAATGACTTTATCACCAGGCCGGAAGATTTTGAGCTTATCGAAGGCGCGGCTGAAGCGATAAAAAAAATAAACAGTTTGGGATACCTTGCCATTGTTATCACAAACCAGCCGGTTATAGCCCGCGGTGAAGTTGATTTTCAAACGCTTGACTTAATCCACATGAAAATGGAAACCGACCTGGGCAAACACGGCGCGTATATTGACGATCTTTTTTACTGTCCCCATCACCCTGACAAAGGATTCCCCGGCGAGCGTTCTGAATTCAAAATCGACTGTGATTGCCGCAAGCCGAAACCGGGCATGATTCTTAAAGCGGCGGAAAAGTACAATATTGATCTTTCACGGTCATATATGGCCGGGGATGATATGCGCGATGTAAAAGCGGGGATTAACGCGGGCTGTATTCCGGTATTTCTGACAAATAATAAGCCCTGTGAAGATATGAATAATATTAAAACTTTTGCCAATTTGCGGGATTTTGCCGAACAGTTTTTATCACAGAAGGATTTATGATACACTTCTATCCGCTTTACATTGATCCGGGAACGGGAAGCGCGTTATTCTCAATTTTAATTGGCGCGGCGGCGACAATTTATTTTTTGGGTCGCGCGCTTATAATAAAACTTAAAGTGATTTTTTCGGGCGGAAAAGCCGTCAATGCCGCTTCCGCGGATCATTCTTTTATAATTTATAACGAAGGGAAACAGTACTGGAATGTTTTCAAGCCTGTCCTTGATGAATTTGAAAATCATAAAACCGCGCTTCTGTACCTGACTTCCGCGCGGGATGATCCGGTTTTTGATACTTCATGGAGTTTTATCAAACCGGAATATATCGGCGAAGGAAACCGCGCGTTTGCGCGTCTTAATATGCTCCGCGCCGGAATCTGCCTTATGACTACCCCCGGCCTTGACGTGTACCAGCTCAAACGTTCAAAAATGGTCAAACATTACGCGCATCTTCTTCACGCTCCGAGCGACGTGACCATTTACCATCTTTTTAGTTTTGATTATTTTGATTCCGTACTTTTAACCGGCGATTATCAGGTCGAAGATATAAGGGCTCTGGAATGTCAGCGTAACATTCCTGAAAAGAAACTTGTCACGGTAGGCTGTTCTTATCTTGACGTATATGCCGAAAAAATCAAGAACTTGCCCGTTGAAGAAAACCATCCTTTTACCGTGCTTGTCTCCCCTTCATGGGGCGCTTCCGCTATCTTAACCCGTTACGGTGAAAAATTACTCGACCCTTTGACCGTGTCCGGCTGGCGTATCATTATCCGGCCGCATCCCCAATCGAAAAAATCGGAAGCCGCGATGCTGGAACGGCTGCAAACGCGTTACAAAGACTCAAGCAGCATTGAGTGGGATTATGAGCGGGAAAATATTTATTCCCTCAATAAAGCCGATATAATGATCTCCGATTTTTCAGGGATTATTTTTGATTATATGTTTCTGCGCGACAGGCCGGTATTGTATGTAAGCCAGGATTTTGATCTGCGCCCCTATGACGCGGGTGATATTGATCATGAGTTGTGGCAGTTCAAAACAGTAAAAGAGGCGGGAATTGAACTGCGGGAAGATGATTTTCCGCGCATTACCGAAATTATCAAAAACGCGGGAGACAGCGAAAGCCTTAAAAATGCCCGCAGGAAAGCCCGCGAAGCGGCATGGCAGTATCCGGGCGAAGCGGGGAAACGGGTTTTTGAGTTTATGACGGGAATGGTAAATGGCTGATATTCTCTATACGATTATCATCTCCCCTATTGTTCAAATAATAGAATTTGTGTATGTTTTCTTCTTTAAAATATTCGGAAACATAACGTTTTCTGTTCTTGGAGTCAGCCTGACAGTTTCTTTTCTGTCGCTTCCGCTGTATATAATGGCGGAACGCTGGCAAGTTGTCGAACGCGATACCATTAAACGCTTAAAGCCCGCGATAAACAAGATAAAATCCGTATTTTCAGGCGATGAGCAATTCATGATTCTGTCAACTTTTTACCGGCAGAATCATTATCATCCGCTTTACTCGCTTCGCGGTTCTATCGGGCTTATTGTTCAGATTCCATTTTTTATCGCGGCATATTCATTTCTGTCAAATCTTGAAGTTCTGCGCGGGGTAAGTTTTTTATCCATAAAAGATATAGGCGCCCCCGATTCTCTTTTTCATATCGGCAATATTCCCGTAAATATTCTTCCTATAGCGATGACGCTGATTAACTGCGCGGCGGGAGCTGTTTACACCCAAAGCCTTTCTGTCCGTGATAAAATACAGGTTTACGGAATGGCGGTTCTTTTTTTGATATTACTGTATAATTCACCCGCGGCGCTGGTTTTGTACTGGACGCTTAATAATATTTTCTCGCTTGTCAAGAATATATTTTACAGGATAAAAAATCCGTTAAAAGTTTTATATATTATTCTCTGTGTTGTTTTCTCGGTTTTTATTTATTATTTATTATTTGTTATGAAATTACGCGTGTTCAAAAAAAGACTGCTTGTTGTGTTTATCATATCGCTTTTCTATTTCATGCCGTTATTTCTTAGAAGTTTTGATTATCTGTATGAACATTTTCTTGTTAAATTATTTCAAAACAGAAGAAACGTGATCATTCTTTTGTTTCTTTCATGTTTTACGCTGTTTCTGCTTGCGGGACTGTATATTCCCTCTTCTGTCATCGCGTCTTCGCCTGATGAATTCTGCTATGTCGGAAATCACGTTTCTCCTTTTACTTATATTATTCATTCAAATTTATTTTTTCTTGGTTTTTTCTTTCTTTGGCCTGCAAGTATATTTTTTCTTTTTTCAAACAGGATTAAATCATTTTTGGCTTTTATGCTCGTTTTTCTCGCGTTGATATTCTCGGTTTATACCGTCGCTTTCAGCGGGAATTATGGTACAATTGATAATATTTTTAATTTTAATACGACCGGCGTACTGGGAACAGGTTTTATCCAGGCTGTTTTTTCTATAGTAATTCCGATTCTTGTATTATTCATTTTATTTTTTCTTGTTGACAAATACAGGATTACCTATTTAAATTCCTTTCTGTCCATATTGATAATTTTCCTCGCCGTTATTTCCTTTTCCAATATTGTTAAAATTAAAAAAGCGTATACGCTGCTTGGCGTTAAGATGGCCAACGCCCCGGAAAAAACATCGCTTGAACCTGTTTACACTCTTTCAAAGGATAATAAAAATGTGGTTGTTATTATGGCCGATGGAGCGCTTAACGGGTTTGTCCCTCTTATTTTTGGCGAACATCCCCGGCTTGAAAAACAATTTGACGGTTTTACGCTTTATAAAAACACCGCTTCATTTTCCAATAATACATTAATGGGTGTGCCTCCGCTTTGGGGTGGATATGAGTATACCCCGTCTGAAATGAACGGCAAAAGCGGCATTCCTCTTGTTGAAAAACATAACCAGGCGCTCTTAACGATTCCCCTGTCGCTGGTAAAGGCCGGCTTTAACGTTACGGTGACCGATCCTTCATGGGCCAATTATTCATGGATACCGGATAATTCCATCTATGAAAAATATGAAAAAATAAACGCGTTTAATGTTTTGCGGCGGTATACAGGTTTATGGTATGAAAAAAACGAGCCTGATAAAAAAGAATTTACCTATTCAAGAATTATGCGCAATATTATCTGGTTTTCCCATTTAAAAATGAATAATCCGCTTTTACGCCCCATTATTTACGACGCGGGCTGGTATTGGAGTACCGATGATGTGGGTAATTCAATTATTAATTTTATACATTCATACGCAATCCTTGATTTTTTACCCAGCCTTACTTCCTGTGAATCAGATACGCCAATGGCGCTTCTGATTACCAATGAGACAACGCATGATTCCGTATGGCTGCATGAGCAAACCCTGAAGCCTTCCGAAATCCCGTCAAAAATCGGGAACGGCAAATACGCGTCTGAAGAAAAATATCATTCAAGCACCGCGTTTTATTTAAAATTGGGCGAGTGGTTTGATTTTCTGCGGGAGAACGGAGTTTATAATAATACCAGAATAATAATTGCCGCCGATCACGGCGCTCATGTTGATAATTGTATATCAAATGAACCGTTATCCATAAAAGGTGAAACGCGGGAATTATATAATCCTGTTTTTTTATTTAAGGATTTTGACTCTCATGGCGCGTTATCCATAAATAATGATTTTATGACAAATGCCGACGTTCCGTTCTTTGCGCTTAACGGTTTGCTGGAAAATCCGGCGAACCCGTTTACCGGTAATCCGATTACCACGCAGCCGAAAGAAAACGGAATATTAATCTCGACGCATCGTTCGTCGATGGCTTATAATCACGGGAAATACGCTTTTAATATCAAAAAGAATCAATGGATGTACCTTCATGACTCAATTTCTGAAACATCAAACTGGAAGAGCGCCGAATTGCCATGATCATAACTATTGATTGCAGGCATATCAACTCAAGCGGCGGAATAGGGGTTTATTTCAGGGGGCTGCTTCCTTTTTTTCTTGCTTCAGGCGCTTCCATTCTCCTTCTGGGTGATGAAAAAATCATACGGCAAACGGTGAAAGATTCCGGCGCGGAAATACTGCATTATACCATAAAGCCCTTCTCCCTGCGCGAAACTTTCGCGTTCTCAAAATCAACCCTTGAAAAAATAAATTCCGGCGATATTTTTTACACTCCCTATTTTAATGTTCCGAACGGCATAAAAGTTCCCGTGTACTCCACCATTCACGATATAATTTTTCCTGATATGCCTAATCTTGTTTCTAAACCGGGATTATGGATGCGGATGTATTTCTACCAGAGAGCGGCGCGTCTTTCCAAAGCGATTTTTACGGTTTCCGAATTTTCAAAGTCAAGGATTAAACATTTTCTTGGCGGTTCGTTAAATGTAATAAACGCCTCAAACGCGGTTAACGTGCCGTTTCAGACAGATTTAAAAAACGCGCCTGAAAAGAAAAAAAATATCCTGTTTGTCGGAAATATCAAAAAGCACAAGGGGCTTAATGTGCTGCTCGACGCTTTTTTACAATGCAGAAAAGAAGGGTTTGATTATGAGCTTGTTATTATTGGTTCGCGGGATAACTTTCGATCCGGAGATAAAAAAATTTCAAAGCGTCTTGACAGTCTGGAAGGACAGGGAGTTAATTTTTCAGGTTATATAAGCGACGCTGAAAAATGGAAACTCCTCGCGGAAAGCGCCCTTTTGGTACAGCCTTCCCTGTATGAAGGTTTTGGCTACCCTCCTCTTGAAGCCATGCTGTCGGGAACTCAGGCGCTCATTTCAGATATAAGCGTTTTTAAGGAAGTTTACGCGGGTTTTCCCGTTCGGTTTTTTAGGGCGGAAGACAGCCGCGATCTGCATGATAAATTGCTGGAAATCCTGTCGGGTAAAAATCCGCAGGCTGTATATCTTGACGATACGCTTATGAAAAAATATACTTTTGAGAAAACCGCTTCGATTATTTTAAGTGAAATGAGTACGCCATGATTAACGATTGTCTGATAATGGCCGGAGGTTCCGGCGTCCGGCTTTGGCCGGCAAGCAGTTCAAGAAAACCCAAACAGTTCCTGCCGGCGGCAAAAGAAGGAACGGAGAATTTCTTTTTCCTGAGCCTTGAGCGGGCGCTGCGGGTTGTCGCGGAAAGCGACGGCAGGGTAATTGTCATTGTGGGAAAAACCCACCTGCCTTTTGTCATTACTGCCTGTTCCGCGTTGAGCGCCGTTGAAAAAAAACGGCTTGTGTTGATTCCCGAGCCGGAAGCAAAGAACACCGCGCCGGCGATTGCCTGCGCCATCGCGTATGCCGGGAAAACCGGCGGCTGGAGCCGTACCATGCTGGTGCTTACCTGCGATCACATCATCAAACCAGTTGAGGTTTTCTTGAAAGACACCAGCGCGGCCGCGCAATTCGCGGCGCGGGACCGTCTTGTTGTATTTGGCATTTCCCCCTCAAGGCCGGAAACCGGTTACGGTTATATTGAGACGGCGGAAAAACTTGCCGGAAATGTTTATGATGTTGCCGCGTTTTGTGAAAAACCCAACCGGGAAACGGCGGAACGGTTTTTCGCTTCAAAAAAACATTTCTGGAATTCGGGGATGTTTGCCTTTCGCTGTGAATTTCTGGCGGAAGAATACCGCCGTCTGGCGGTGGATGTAAGCAGTCCCTTTGATAATCTTAAGCCCCCTGATAAAAAGTCGTACGCTAAAATGAAAGGTCTGTGTGTATTGAATGACTGGGCGGGATTGGACAAAGCTTACAATCAGGTACAGCGTATTTCTTTTGATTATGCCATTGCCGAGAAATGCGCCCAAACTGTTATGATCCGCGCGGCTTTTGACTGGATTGATGTAGGCAGTTGGGATGATTATGCCCGCCTTTTTTCGGGCGGTTTTGCCGCTGACAGCGATGCCAATAAGGATGTATATGCCGCGGAAGCAGGCGGTTGTTTTGTTGATTCCGACATTCCTGTCGCCCTTGCCGGTGTTGATGACCTGATTGTGGTAATTCGTTCAGGCAAAGATGGTTCTCCTCCGGCGGCGCTGATTACGCGAAAAGGTAAGACCCAGCTTGTACAGAATATTGTTGAAAAAATAAAACAAGCAGGCAGAACGGAAATCTTATAGACATATTACGAAGAGAAGGAATTGAAATGAAAGTTGCCATAATCCATTACTGGCTGGTCAATATGCGCGGCGGGGAAAAAATGCTTGAAGCCCTGCTGGAGATGTTTCCCGAAGCCGATATTTATACTCATGTATATAATCCCCGTGCGGTTTCCGGTTTAATAAACGGGCATCGTATTTTTACTTCCCGCGTAAACCGCCTGCCCTTCGCAAAAAAACTTTATCAGCTTTATATGCCCTTGATGCCCAGCGCGCTTATGGATTTTAATCTGCGGCAATACGACCTGGTAATTTCCAGCGAAGCGGGACCGGCGAAGGGCGTGGTTCCCAATCCCAACGCGTACCATCTGTGTTATTGCCACAGTCCCATGCGTTACCTTTGGGATATGTACCATGAATATTTCAGGGGGACGAACCCGCTTGTCCGTTTTTTTATGAAGCGCCTGATTCCTTTTCTTAGGTTATGGGATATAAGCTCCGCCAATCTGGTGGATCGTTTTGTTACCAACTCTCATTATGTGGCGCGGCGGATAAGGCGGATTTATAACCGTGAAGCCGAAGTTGTGTACGGCCCGGCGTCCATTGAACGGTTTTTTGCCCTGGAGCGAAAACCGTCTGATTATTACCTGTTCTTTGGACAAATTACCGGCTACAAACGGGCGGATATCGCCATTGAAGCCTGTGTTAAATCGGGAAGAAAACTGATTGTCGCCGGAGCGGGGGCCGGTAAGAAAAATGCCCCCAAAAACGGCCTAATCCGTTTTACCGGCAGGGTTTCCGATGATGAAGCGGCAGCCCTGTTCGCCGGGGCGCGCGCCCTGCTGTATCCGGGCATTGAGGATTTGGGGCTTGTGCCTATAGAAGCCCAGGCGGCGGGTTGTCCGGTAATCGCTTTTCGGGAAGGAGGGGCGGTAGAAACGGTAAAAGAAAATGTTACGGGCGTTTTTTTTGATGAACAGACGCCGGAATCCCTGATTAAGGCGATGGATCGGTTTGAACAAGTTGAAGTAACATTCAGGGAACGCCGGTTGTTTAATGACCATGTACGGCAATTTTCCAAAACCGCCTTTATTGAGCGTATGCGCAGAGTCCTTGAAGAAAAAAGAAGGATATAATAACCTGTAAATATGAGCATATCTGAATTTGATGTGTGGTATCGTACCAAGTACCGCCACACAAGTTCCGCTTTTACTACCACTGTTTCCATCATCACAGATATGCTGGGAGTCATGTTATCAATCGGATGGGGCTTCTTTTTGGTCAGGATATACTATATTTTATTCTTCGATTATGGCGGGATTAATTTTAAATCCTTTATAACTTATTGGCCCTATCTGCCGGTTTTCCTGCTTATTTTTCAGATCCTGAAACTGTATCCTGGAATATCTCTCGCTCCCGCCGAAGAATTGAGGCGTTTCTGCATCGGTTCTTTTATGGTTCATGGCGGCATTATTTTATCACGGTATATTGAGAAAGACAGTTGGGACTCCGTATCGGCCGCCCTTATTATCAGTTGTTTTTTTTCAACGGTGATTTTGCTCACCGCGAGAAGCATAACCCATTGGCTGCTCTACAAAATACGGCTTGGCGGTATTCCCGCGGTTATTTACGGATCGGACGATACCGGAAAGCTGATTGTGGATTGTCTGCTCGGTAATACCAGGATCGGTTATGTGCCGGTGCTCATTCTTGATGATGATCCCGCGGGCATTGGCGAGTACCAGGGTATTCCGGTGATTCACGATACCTCCATAGGGCCCGAAATTGTTAAACGTTACCGGATAAAAATGGCAATGATGGCTATGTCGAAACTTGATAATCAAAAAATGAAACATATTATGAACACTTCAGTTTCGGCTTTCAGGTACAGCGTTCTTATTCCCGATTTTTTCAGCGCCGCCAATATATGGATGTCTATCCGTGATTTTGGCGGCGTACTTGGTTTTGTAACCAGCAATAAACTTAAAATGTGGTGGAATTTAAAGATCAAGCGTTTTATGGACATGGCCATTGTCTGCGTGGGCAGTATTTTTATACTGCCCTTTCTCCTCATTATCGCGCTTTTGATTAAGATAACCTCACCGGGACCGGTTCTTTACCGGCACAAGCGGCTTGGAATGAACGGCAAACATTTTTACGCCTATAAATTTCGTTCTATGGTAATTGACGCGCGGGAACAGCTCCAGAAACTTTTGGAAACGGATGCTGAAATAAAAAAAGAATGGGAACAAAACCACAAACTCGCCAAAGACCCAAGGATAACCGGAATCGGCAGGTTTTTGCGGCGGACCAGCATTGATGAATTTCCCCAGCTTATCAATATATTGAAAGGGGAAATGAGTCTGGTAGGTCCCCGGCCCATTGTTGACGAGGAAAAAGAAAGATACGGTGAAAACTTTGACCGCATTTTTTCCGTCAGGCCGGGATTGACCGGACTTTGGCAGGTATCGGGAAGATCAAGCACCGATTATGATACGCGGGTTGCTTATGATACCTATTACCTGCAAAGTTGGTCAGGCTGGCTGGATCTTTGGGTGATATTTAAGACTTTCGGCGCGATCATGCACGGCAGAGGAGCGTATTAGTGCGTTTCCGGTGTTGTTTTATGAGTCTTTTTTTGCTGAGCCTGTTTCCGCTTTCGGCGCAGCGTTCCTTTAATGAAATTTTCCCGGGAATCCCTTCCGCTGTTCGTGAGGCGGCATTTTCAAGTAACGGCTTTTACCGGTCCAGTGAAAAAGTGTCGTCTTCTGCTCTTGTCGGTTCAGGTCAGGGCGCTATCGACCCTCAGATTATTGAAGCGGTGTTTTCGAAACAACCGCGGTTTTTGGTTGAATCGATTTTGGTTGTTCCCGACAGGGCGGGTGAATATTCCCTGCTGGATGTTTACAACGCCCTTGGAAAGATCAGAGGGCTTAAGGGAAGGCTTTATCATTCAGCTACCCGTAATGAAGATGTTCCCCTGTTTGATGATGTTACCCGGATACAAAGCGCCCAGAAAAACACACCCATCGCGGATCCTCCGTCCTCTTCAAAACTTCCGTCTTCCGAGACGATCTATGTGCGGCTTAAAGATGTGAATTTCGGGAATACCTTTTACCGGGGGGATATGGCGCTTGTTCGTTATGGCCTGCGTTACAGCTTGTGCAATAATAAAAATATAACCTACTATTTTGTTCCGGTCATTAAAGAAGAAAAATTTATCGCCCAGTTGTATTTTGAGCCGATAAAAGAAGGAATCCTGATATACGCTCTTGCGGGCGTTGATGTTTCTGATTTTGTGTCTTCCAAACTTGACATGGCTTCGGCAATCAGAAAACGGCTGGCGGTGATTATTGGCTGGGTTGCGGAAGGGATTACCGTCAAACGCGGCGCTTGACAAGTCTGTTTGTTTTTTGTTAGATTAAAATAGATGTTTTACGCGGCTGTCGTATAACGGCTATTACCCCAGCCTTCCAAGCTGGAGACGTGGGTTCGACTCCCATCAGCCGCTGAAGGGGATGTTTTTTGCTCCGCAAAAAGATTCGGCGGCTGCTAACGGCAGCCGCTTTAGCTTAGTCTTTAATACGGTAAATTCCGCCTTCTTCCGCTACCAGGGATTCTTTTTCCAGTCTGTCTAAAACACGGTACAGTTTTTCGTCTTCTAACCCGCAGGCTATTCTTAATTCTTCCGCATTGCTTGAGCCTATGGAAGCTAAAGCTTTTATTACTTTGCCCCTTGCCTGCCTGAAAGAGCCGATAAAGGCGCTTTGACGGGTGTAGTGGGCGCTGCGGCGGCCGGGATTTTCTGTGAGTTTTTTGAGGGATACGCCGTAGTCCATCAGGGCGTAATACCAGGTTCGGGGGTCTTTTTTGTCCAGCGCCGCTTCAAGAATGGGGAAAATTTCAGAGTCTTTGACATCGTCCCTGCCGGGGAAAAAACAGTGGATTATCGTTGAGCGGATATTGGTCTCTATAAAAACAGACGGGTAATTATAGGCAAAGCAGGCTATCGCCCCGGCTATGTAGGGGCCGATACCGGGAAGCAAACGCAAGGTTTCAGGAACGCCGGGCACTTTGCCGTCGTATTCCGCCGTAATAATGGCGGCGCTGTTTTTCAGGTTATAACAGCGGCGGTTGTAGCCAAGGCCCGACCAGAGCCGCAGGGCTTCTTCCATTGAGGTCTCCGCGAGATCCCGCGGTCGCGGCCAGCGCCGCATCCAGTCTTCCCAATAGCGCATAACCCTCTCGGTCTGCGTTTGTTGCAGCATGAATTCGGAAACCATTCCCCCCCAGGGGTCAGCTCCCCGCCAGGGAAATTTCCTTCCCGCCTGACGGTAGTTGGAGAGTATCATTTCCCTGAATGCCTTGACTTTCATTACTGTATTTTTTCCGCTTCCGCTATTATCATCTGAACTATTTCATCCGGCTCCAGTTTATTTGTATTGATGAGCATGTCAACTGATTGGTAATTATCATTGTCAATATTGTATATGCGCAAATAACGGTTGTGATCCTGACGATCCCGTTCGGCGGTAAACGCCGCCACCGCTTTAAGGTCTCCCCCCTCTCTTTTCGCGATCCGCGCCGCCCTGACTTCATCATTTGCCGTTAAATACACTTTTAAATCCGCTTCTTCCAGCATCCAGATGGCAAGCCGCGAACCAAG